>Ga0209254_10000609_pt1 | contig 29804 bp, 44 predicted proteins | sample FrelakmetDIP11DI_FD_187148 | JGI IMG/M metagenome (GOLD analysis project Ga0209254, IMG submission 187148) | Freshwater lake sediment microbial communities from the University of Notre Dame, USA, for methane emissions studies - DIP11 DI (SPAdes)... | ecosystem: Environmental > Aquatic >... | reverse complement strand
AAGGTCCTGCGTTTCCGCCACCAAACCATAGTTGCTCCTTATAGTTAATCTTCTCCTTTGTAATGCCAATAACTTTTGTAAAATATTCATCACATAATCTAACTGTATCTTCTTTAAAATAAATTTCATCGATTTTTTTATTAAAAGCATGATGTCCCATCATCTCAAAGGTTGTAAGATGACGACCACTAACACCAACTTGCTCTAAATCATTTAAACGAATACATGGTTGAGAGATAACCAAAGGATTTGCAGGAGGTGGGACTTCTCCTGAAGTTACATGGGGTTGAAAATCAGCAATTGATGCAATAGTAAGATATATATCAGAACGCCAACGAGCAATAACAGGACAACGCTCACCTGTCTCAGGATAACAAAGCCGTGAATGATTATTTTTTTCAAAAAAAGAAAGAAAACTTTCACGTACTTCAGATAGTGTTAATGGTTTTTTACCAAAAGGTTTTCCTATAAAACTAAACGGTATGCAGGGTTGATCGCCACATAATTCTGAATTTTTGTCAAGAGTCCAATAAAAATCGCCACATTTTTTACACTTTTTTCGAGTATATTTATTATCATGAAAGTATTTTAAATCGCATTCTTTTTTTAGGAAATCACTCATGTTTTAACCCTATACTGTCACGGTATAGAAATAAGGTTTATAAATGGTATCTTTATCAAAGAATATAATATGTTTACATTTGCTGAAATATCTTTAGTTGAGATTATTCTTTGGGTTATCCGAGTTAGCTTACCAATACTTACAATATATCTTGTATATCTGATTTTAACAAAGGCTTTCAAATATCTTGGGTTCTCAGGTATAGAATCAACTATTATCGTAATTATATCTTTTATTTTTACTTTCCCAATTATTATTTTTGGATACGATATATCAAATATCGCTCTTTTTAGATATAATAATTGGGTTGTTGGAATAAACACAGGTGGAGCGTTAATACCCATACTTCTTAGTTTTTATTTGATATCTAAGAGAAAAATATCTTATAAACAAGTTCTAATTGCAACATTTATTGTAACAATAATTACTTTTTTTATAACAAGAGTAGAACCAACCCAAGGAATTGTTGCAAGTTTTCCATACTGGGTTATACCTGCTGTTTTTGCTTGTATATCATCAATAATACTTTTTAGTAAAAATTTTGCCAAAGGTGCAGTTCTTTCTTATTCATCTAGCACATTTGGTGTTCTAATAGGAGCTGATTTCATGCATTTGCCTGAACTTCTTAACAATTCACCTACAAAACTTGGAACAATGGCAACAATTGGTGGAGCGGTAGTTTTTGACCTGATTTTTCTTACTGGTATACTTGGAGTTCTTATATATGGTATAATAATGTTTAAATATAGGACTAATAGTTAAATAATACTTCTTATTTACAGGATAATACTTTGAAAGGTTGTTAATGGGGTCTATAATGAGTGATTCAGTAGACGATTTAATAAAGGAAAAAGATGAACTTCAAAATAATGCAAATGAGTTAAAAGATAAGAGAAACAATTTACATGATAAATCTAAGAAACTTGCAGATGAAAGAGATATTTTAAATTCTACTATTAGAAATCTAAGAAATAAAATTTCTGAATATAAAAAAAATCGTGATGAGTTAAACGAAAGAGTAAGACATACTAAGGATCAAAGAAATAAGTTAAACAAAAGCTATAGCGAAATCAAGAAAAAAATAGAAGAATTAGAAAAAGAAAGATCTTCTGCATTTGGCGCAAATTTAAATGTTCTACGTAAACAAATTCGAACTCTTGAAACTGAGCAGATGACAACTGCAATGTCTCCTCAAAAAGAGAAAAAACTAATTGAGAATATATCTATATTACATGCGAGGATTAAAGAGGCTGAGGATAAACTAAACAAAGATCCAAAGCTTAAAAAAGTACTTGAAGAAGAAAAAATTATTAAACAAAAAGCAGAAAAACAGCATGACACAGTTGAAAAACTTGCAAGTCGCGCGCAAGAAGAACATGAAAACATGATGAACCTTATCAAGCAACTTGATAACCAAGTAAAAAAAGTAAATGTCATTCAAGAAACAATTGTTATTACAAAAATCGAAGCAGATAAAGTTCATAAAGAATTCATCGAATGTGTTGATAAAATCCATGATTTAGAACGCAAGATTACAACAACCCATGAGAAGAAACGAAAAACTAAAAAAGCAGAGGAAGTAACAGCTGCGCATAAAGAAGCAGATGAAATATTTGAAAAGTTTAAACGTGGCGAAAAACTTAGCACAGAAGACCTTATGGCATTACAAAAAGCGGGTTTAATATAAACATAATTTTTTGGGGATAAAAGATATGGAATGCGAACTTTGTGGCAGAGAATGTGAATGCAGACCTGCAATTATTGATAACGTACATATGATGCTCTGCCCTGGTTGTATGAAATATGGTAAAGGTTTTCCAGTGGCTTCTGCACCTGCCACTATTGCAAAAACACCTATTTTAGAACGTATTCACCGACCAAAAGAAAAAGATGTCTATAAAGATATGACAAAAGAACTTGTACCCAATTATAATATTTTAATAAAGGGTGGTCGTGAGAAAAAAGGACTAAGTCGTGAAGAATTAGGTTTTCGTATCGGCGAGCGTACTGTTACAATTTCAAAAATTGAAAATGGTGATCTCAAGCCAAGTGATAAGATTGCAAAAAAACTTGAAAAAGAACTAGATATAAATTTGTTTGAAGAAATAGCAAGTACTCCAAGCTATGCGACAAAAGGATACAGTGGTAATACGGGCAGTCGTACACTTGGTGATTTCATAAAACATGAATAAAAAAATAAATGTATGATCGTTTATGTCAGGTTTTAATATTGCTGGCGTGGTTTCTGCCTTAAAAAATGGTGAAATAATTGTTTATCCAACAGATACTTTGTATGGATTAGGCGCAGATATCTATAATGATTCTGCAATTAAAAAAATATTTTTAATTAAAAAAAGATCTTTTAATCAACCATTAAGTATCGCAGTGTCAAGTATTAATAATCTCGAAGATGTAGCATTTGTTGATAATAGAACAATTCGTGTTGCAGAAAGATTCTTACCAGGTAAACTTACACTTATTTTAAAAAAGAAAACTGTTGTTTCAGATATATTAACCGCAGGTAGTAATTGTATAGCAGTTCGTATACCTAATAATACTATTGCTTTACAGATTTTATCGGTTTTTGGGCCCTTAACCTGCACTAGTGCAAATATTCATGGGATGCCGACGCCAAATAAAATAAATGAAATACAGATGCAATTTAAAGATAAGATAAATGTTTATATTAATGCAGGAGAACTTAAGAGCAAACCATCAACCATAATTGATTTGTCAGGTGAAAAAGTAATGATTTTAAGAGAAGGTTCAATTCCTGCTCAAAAAATACTTAAGGCGGTATTGTGATCGATAAACAAACACTTGAAAAATATAGACTTGCAGGAAGAATCGCAGCAGAGGCTCGTGATTATGGTGCAAGTCTATTCAAACCTGGTGTTAGACTCTTAGATGTCGCAGAAAAAGTTGAAGAAATGATCCATCAAAAAGGAGCAGATATTGCATTTCCAGTCAATATTTCACTAAATGAGATTGCAGCACACTACACACCACGTAACGATGATAAACTAGTTTTTAACAAAGGTGATGTAGCAAAACTTGATGTCGGAGCACATGTTGATGGTTTTATTGCAGATACCGCATTGACAGTTGAAGTTGAAACAAATAAATATACCGATATGATAAAAGCAGCAGATGAAAGCCTAAAAACAGCAATTGATATAATTAAACCAGGCATTAATCTTTCAGAACTTGGAAAAAATGTGCAGGAAACAATTAAAGGATTTGGTTTCACACCAATAGATAACCTGACAGGTCACAGCCTGCAACGGTATATCCTGCATTCTGGTATGAGTATTCCTAGTGTCCCAGATTACCTAAATAACAAAAGACCCAAGACTGGGGATGTCATCGCAATAGAGCCTTTCGCTACAGATGGCATAGGACATGTAATTTCTGGGAAGGGTAGCAATATCTATCTATGTGAAAAAACTATACGTTCCAAGTTTATCAGAGATAAACGCATGAATATTTGGTATAACCGCATCTATAAAAAATTTGGATCTCTTCCTTTTTCACAACGTGGTATAAATAATATTTTTGAAAACAATACTGATATAATTTTAAATAGACTTTCTTTTTCAGGAATGATCAAACATTATCCTCAATTAGTTGAACAAAAAAAAGGTATTGTTACCCAAAAAGAACATACTGTTTTAATAACAGAGAATGGCTGTGAGGTTACAACTTGAAAAATAAAAAAAAAGATGATAAAAAAAATGAAAATTTCTTGAAATATGAAGAGCTGCCATGGAAAAAAATCAGTGAATTAGACAAAGATAAAACGGTGTTTTTTTTACCGATCAGCCCTATGGAAGAGCATGGGCCTCATCTACCAGTTGGTACTGATTTTTTGATAATATCTGACGCAGTAAAAGAAGCAATTAAAACTATAAACAGCAAAAAACCGGAGTATACCTGTGTTTTAATGCCAGCGATTCCACTAGGTTTTTGTAAGTTTAACACAGATTTTCCAGGCAGTATATCTATAAGTAGTAAAAATATTAGAGATATAATATTTAGTATTGGTAGTAGTCTAGGTGAACATGGTTTCAAATATTTTGTTGTTTGTACTTATCACATGGCTCTTGGTCATCTTCGTGGTATTTATTCTGCAATAAACAAACTTGAATCAAAATATAATATGAAAACAGTTGAACCTTGGGGTCCATATTTTTATAATAATATGGTCCAAGAACGTGAACCCAAACTTGGTTTTGATACAAGTAAAGAAGTACATGCATGTTTTCGTGAAACAAGTGTAATGAAATATCAATATCCTTATCTTGTGGATGAATTATATAAAAATTTACAAAGCATATATCGAGATATTTACTCCCCGAGGCTCATCGGTAAAAAATTTAAAGATATAGGGATCAACGAAGGTTATATCGGCAGCCCTGCTCGTGCTGATGCTGATTACGGCCGATGGTTTTTCTCTGAAACTGTAAATATGCTTGCTAGCGCAACCCTCGATATGATTAGTGGTAAGAAAAAAGGAGAATTACCAGGAAATATCCAAAAAACGATGAAAGCAATGTTTTGGCAATAATTCTTTTTTTATATTCTTTCTAAAAGTGCACTAATCATAAAAGGCAGCATTACAGTTGCATCACCGTCAATTGTCACATTATGCGCGTTTTCTTTTATTTTACCCCAGGAAATTGCTTCCCTTGTCTGCGCACCGGAAAGGCTTCCGTCATACTCAGCAGCAGTTGTAATATATACTACATAGTCAAGACCATTGCAAAACTGATTCCACCAGATTACATGATGCTTTGAGATTCCCCCGCCAATAACAAGTGCACCAGTGTTCTTTGCACCAAAAACAGCATCTGAAAGGTCCTGCTCATCTTTTAGAACATCTATTGTAATATCACGATGAGTTTGATAATACATCCAAACCTGTGAACCAAATGCCCCGTCAGTAATACCTGGTACATATATCGGTATCTGGTTTTTATAAGCCCAATAGATTATAGATTCTTCTTTATTTTTTTCTTTTTCGAGATGTTTACCAAATTCCCAAATTAAATCCTTTGTAGACCATTTATCGTCTTTTTTGTATATTTCTGATAGTATCGGCTGCATTTTTTCTTCAAGTATTTTACCATAGCACTTATTTGGAATATAGATATTACCAAGCCTGTTTATACCCTGTTTATGCAGTTCTTTGTCATCTGCTATAAAATGACCATGATAGTAATTCGCCCATAGTCTTGCAAGGTCATGATCTAGTGTCCCGCAAGTTGTAATAACAATATCAAAAAGTTTTCTTTTAACAAGTTCTTTAATAACTCCACGTGTACCAGTCGAGATTATACAAGCCGGAAAACTTAAGAATTTTACACAGTTTTTTTGTTTTATCATCTCTTCAAGAATATCTACACCAACCGCAAGTTTTTTTGCAGTAAATCCTCCTGAGTTATATAGCTGTTTTACAAGCTCGTTTGTTGATTCTTTTTTAAGTTGAATATCAGCTACTTTTTTTTCTTTCATGTAAAAAAACCACAACCTTATTGTTTAGTATATAGCTAACGCTGCATAGCCTACACAAGAGCTACCAGAATGTACCTCATAACTAGTACCATATTTAAGCAATTCGGCTTCTTTTGCACCAAGTTTTTTTGCAGCAGTAATAAGAGATGCTACAGGACCATACCCGCACATCGTAATATTGTTTTTTTCAACTATTTCTATCAAGCCTTCTGAATCAAGATTTAGTATTTGTTCTAATGCAAGTTTATCCTGTTTTTCAGTGTATTTGTCAACACGTACTCCCTCAGGTGGCATACTATTATAATTAAAACCCGCATGTGTAAAATCCGTACTTGCGATAATTACTATATTCTCATCTGATTCTTTTATCATATCTGCAAGTATATATCCAACGTCCTGTGAAGTTTTTATATCTTGCATACCCATACATAAAGGTACAAAATTAAAGTTTTTATTTCCAGCAAGAAACTGCAGAAACGGTAATTGGACTTCTATGCTATGCTCATATTTATGAGCGATTTCATCCATATCTATTATATCACGTCTCAGCTGTTTTGCAATTATTTCATTTATTTGAGTTGTTCCAAAAGGTGTCATCCACTGGCCTTCAGTCATTATCGATACACCAGAGCCTATACCTGTATGGTTTGGCCCCAGTATTATAAAAGTATCTGCAAAACCATGTTCTGCAAGAAATTTATATGAATGAGCAGCAATTGATCCTGAAAAAATATAACCTGCATGCGGTACTATTATTCCTTTAATCTTTTTCTTCGTAATATTTATTTTTAGAATTTCCCCAGGTCCCCTAAAATCCGTAAAACATTTCTCTATCGTTTGTCTTAAATCTTTTTCATTTGCATCATAGAATTGGCCTGCAACAACCGAATGTCTTATTTTACTCAAAGACTTTAATTCCTCCTCTATCAATTTATGTATATTTATTTTATTGATTAAACTTTGTTCACAAAAGATATAAATATACTTGATGAATTCGGTTTTTCAAATTAGAGTGGAAAATCTATGGAGACTGTCTGTCATATAGAGATAATTAAGGATGGACGAGACTTTGTTGCAAGAGCTCATCTTTCAAATGGTTCTATCAAAGAATATCGTCATCAAGTATTCGAAGATGTACTTACTGAGATGGTAATAGATTTACAAGAGGAACTTGCTGAATAAAAAAAAATTATATATTAACAAAAAATAATACAGCAATAAAAGCAATAATCATGACCCATAAAAACAAAAGTGTTAATCTTTTCTTTTTTAACATTGCTTGATATTTCTGCTTACACTCATCCGAACAAAGAGTTTCAGAAGTTGGAATTGCCTTCATACATATCATACAGTGATTGTGTGGTGGTATTGTATTTGTCATAATAATCAAAGATGGTATATGTTCTCATGATGTAAATATTTTTTCATGAAAATTTTTAAATTTCACCTGTTTCGTTACATACTTTTCTAAAAACAGGTATAAACTTATCTATAACCTGCTTTGTCACATGAGGCATGAAAACTATTCTTGCTGCTGAAAGCTTCTCTATTTTGTTTATTTTATAGCCTTGTTTTGTTAAATGATTAACAATTCTAGCAGGATTTTTTAATTTTATTGCAATAATATTCATTACAGGATCAGTAACAAGTCCTAAACCGATCTCCTCGATTCTCTTAACAGTATAAAAAGTGTTATTCATACATTTTTCAACAAGATTAGTATAACCTTTTACGCCTAAATATTTTGCAACAGCATAGGCTGCTGCAACTGGTGCTGCAGAACGAGTGGCAAGAATACCTGGTTGTTTGGGGCTACTAATATATGGTGTATCAACACTTATTTTTTTAAGCCATTCTCTATTTCTAACCATAAGAGAACCCAGTGGTATCGCAGAGCATCCCATTTTATGTGCATCAATTGTAATGCTGCAGACACCAGGGTTTTTAAAATCAAAATCAGGAGCTTTGTATCCTAATTTTTGTAGAAAAGGAATAATATATCCTCCAAAAGCTGCATCAATATGCAAAAAAACGTTTTCTTTTTGACATATATCTGAAAGTTCAGTTATGGGATCTATAACACCCAGCTCTGTGGTACCTGCAATTCCAATAACGCCCAGTGTTTTAGAGTTAATTTTTTTCTTTGCTTCTTTTATATCCATCTGATAGTTTTTATCAAGTTTAATGTATACTAGTCTTACATCCATAATCGATGCTATTTTTTTAAAAGAAAAATGTGCACTTTTCGGAAGTATAAGTTCTTTTTTAGAAGGATTTAGTCGTTTTGCAAGCCAAACTGCAGAAATATTGCTTTCTGTTCCACCACTACCTATTATCCCTTGGCTTTTTTCTGGAGCATTTAGTAGTTTTTTTAGGAAAAAAAGATATTTTTCCTCTATTTCTTTTGAACCAGGGAAAAGCTTTGGATCTCCTATATTTGTTTCAAGAAATAAGTTATATGCTTTTTTTGCGATAGGCAGCGGTTGTGTACACATAGAGCCGAGTATCTGCCCTTTTGAAAAAGAGAAATCCGTTTCATGATATTTTTTAAGTTTTTTAAGTATTTCATCCTGTTTTTTGTTATTCATTTTAATAATATGAAATCAGATATAGTCAAAAAAAGATTTCGCTTATTTAACTTTTTAATTTTTTATCATCACATTTTAATTAACAAAAGGTTTTATCTTCATATTATGGTATAAAGGTTTATGCGGGATTAATTTTACTAAGCTCATATTTTTTCGAATTTGAATTTAAATCTTTAAATAATAAAACACTAAATTTTAATATAAGTAAATGCATTTTGGTGTTATGACAAATAAGGACGCTAAAATTAACTCGGAGGAAGTTACATCTTTTCTGAAGTTACCGGTTTATACTCGCCAAGGAAAATATGTTGGTCATGTTAGGAATATTTTCCTAGATATGGAAGAAAAAAAGGTTAGTAGCTTACTTGTTACAAATACCAATCCTGCTATTGTAGAGGGAACTGTGGATGTTGCAGTACCTTATAGGTGGGTTAATTCTGTTGGAGATATAGTAATTTTGAGTTATTTCCCAGATAAGGTTGCTGCTAATAAGAAGAAAAAAGAGGAAAAGGCTAAAGAAGAAAAAGAAACTTCAGAAATTGATGTTATTAAATAATTTTTTTCTTTTTATCTTTTTAATTCTTTATTATTTTGTTTTAAAATAAAAATTTATATTATTTTTAGGAAAGTATTTTATATTATGAAAGTTATATATATTATATAATATGATATATTTAGGTTGTTGAAACCAGAAAAAAGATGTACAACAATCTTTATATATGGGGAAATGTAAATATATATTGAAAATATTAAAAAATTGGTGATAAAAAATGATAAAAAACCGTAAAACAATACAATCAACATTTATTATATGTTTAGTTTTATTTAGTGCATGTACTGCTTTTCTACCTTGTACATCAGCTGGGTTACTGTTTAATCTGCAGAGTGTGGTAAGCGTTGGATATTCAGGTAATGAAACTGACGAACCTATAGTTCCTCGTGGTAGTATCATAAATGTAAAAATGGATGTATACTATCATGTAACAAGAGGAGTTTTAGGTGAAGGAATATTACTTGCATATAAAGGAAAAAATGCTTTTGTTAAACTTGAAATTGTTAGACAGTCTGAATGGTTAACCGCAACTCTAGCGATTGATACAGTACCTTTTCAAATTTCAACTGATTACCAGTCTTCAACATTTAACGTTGCTTTTCAGGCATCAGAGAACGCTCCAGCTTATGCTCAAGGATTTATCACCATAAAGGCATCTGTCGCCAACCTAGGTCTAATTGAAGGTTTTGAACAGGAATTTACACTTCCAGTGCATCCTGCATATAAACCACTTATTGATCCGTACTTGCCTGAAACTAATACTAGAAAAATAGGACCAATGGATACAGCAGTATTTCCAATTGAAATTAAAAATTTAGGTAACGCTGAGACAATAGTTTTCTTAATTGTAGAATCTGTACCAGTTGGTTGGAATGCAATAATCACTTCACAAGTTACACTTGCAGAGGCTGAAGGATCATCAGCAACTGCGTATCTTGTTGTAAAGCCACCAAAAGGATTTGGATATCATAGTGAAGAAAATACTATTAAAATTTCAATGGAGCCTGTAAGAGCAGATAACCCGAAGGATCGAGGAGAAAAATTACATGAAAATTTCTTAGTTGAAAGTCAAGGTTTTTCAACATATGGAATAGAAGCAGTGTTGCCAATAATACTAGTTATAGTAGTAATTATATTGATAGTATTTTATTACTTCAAAAAGATTAAAAAATAAGATAGTTAAACTATCATATTTAACTTCACAATCTCGAGATAATTTGCTTAATTGGAACAGAGGGGGGTACTGAAATCAGAAAATTTATTCAAAAGAAACTTACATTAACAATAATCTTTTTAGTTGTTCTATCTACTTTTTTTCCTGTATTGGTTTCTTCAGGAGAAACACAAGATGCCTCTGTTGATGATGATTCATGGGATTTTCCTATTCTTAATCAGTTTTCTAGATTAATAGCTAGTTTATTTCCAATATTTCAGTTTAATACAGAGAGACTTGAAGCTCATCCTAGTGAAATATATATAGGTTACGGTGAGAAAATAAAACTGGATGTTGGTCTTATAGATATGTTGGAAGAAAACGCATCTGATTTTACAAAGATTGAAAAAGTTCAACCATTTTTAACAGCCAGATATCTTGATTTTTCTGTTGAATTTCCTGATTTCGGCTCAGATGGATGGTTTGTTACTTTTAATCCTACTCTGATTTATTTTGAAGTAGGTAAAGTCATGAAAACAAATGTTACAATTCAATTAAATAATCCACGTGTTCCAGTTCAAAGTGGGAGAATTAGGGTTAAAGTTACTGATTACTGGGTTTTTAGCAATGTATGGTTTCCTGAGGGACCCGAAAAAAATATATTTCAAAAATTTAGCTGGTTTTTTGGTGCTATAACTGCAGGTTTTGGAAAATACAGTGGACAAGTTTTACCAGAAGAATTTTATTTTGATGTACTTGTTAATGTAAAACCTTTTAGAGATGTACAACTAGAGGCTTTAGATTTGGTTAAGCTTAAACCTAATAGCATAACATCTATTCCAATAACTGTTAAAAATAGAGGTAACTACAATGATACTTTTGCTTTTAGGATAACAAGTGAATACGAAAATATTAAACTTACTGATCCTACTATTTTATCTCTTCAGCCCGGCCTGAGTGCTGACACGCTTCTCGGAGTAGCTGTTCCAGATTATGTTGTAGATTCAGGGACTATATATTCCATTAATATCGAGGTTTATTCAATTGAAGAACCAAATGTTACAATAGCAAGCCAAAAAGTTTTACTTGAGACGCAGGGTTTATATGTTTCAGAAATGAATGGTTTTTTCTTTGGATTATTTATTATTTTGTTCATTGGAATTGTTGTAATAATAGTAAGAAAAATAAAACAATTACCAGAGAAAAAAGCAGAAGAAAAGAAAAAAACTGTAACAAAAAAGAAAAAAGAAAAAAAGAAATCAAAAGGTTTTTTTTCAAATTTATTTAAAGAATTGGAAGAAAAATTTATAAAGGAAAAAATAAAACCAGAACCTATTAAAAAAATAGAAAAACCTGCAGAAATTAAAAAAGAAGAACCGATTGTTGTAAAAAAAGTTGATAGAAAAGCAGAAGAAGAAAGAAGAAAAAAAGAAAAAGCACTAGAAAAAATCAAAAAACAACAGGAAAAACAGAAAAGTAATCTATTATAAAATTTATTTTGACTTTTTTTTAACTTAAAAATGGCAGTCCGGTGGATAAAGTTACTAATAATGTTATTGATATTATTAGCATAGTTATCCACATGGTTGCACTCCATTTAATAATTTTTGTTCCATCAAGTGGCCCAAAAGGCAATAAGTTAAAAGTTGCTAAGGATAAATTGATTATAATTATAAAATTTAATATACTGCTAATCTCTGTAGATTCAAAGAATACAAATACATATAATGGTAGAAGTATAATTGCTATTATAATATTTGTAAGAGGCCCAGCCATTGCAATTTTACCAGTCTCATAGTCTCTTGAACCGCCAAGAAACATAACTGCACCGGGTGCTGCAAATACAAAGCCTGTAAAGCTTAATATTAATGCTAATAGTAAACCCATTGGAAACATTCTATATTCAGCCCATAGACCATATCGCTGTGCCATAAATTTATGGCTCATTTCATGGAAGAAAAATGCTGTCGTTATACCTAAAAAAGACAATAATAGATAGTATGGAAAATTTACTAATTTGAAATTACCAGATATTATTGGGTCAGGAGGTAAAGCAATCGCAAAAGCAAATGTTAGTATAATCATAGAAATTAATATATGTGTTATCTCAATTTTGCTGAATTTACCAGGTTTTACAGGATCTATAGTCGCCTTAGGAAAATACATGTAATCCCTTGGAGAAATGTCGTGGAATGATGGGTAAATCTTTTTCTCTTCAGCCATAAATTACTCTGCAGAGAATTACAATTGGTGTTTATGTACCTTGTTAAAAACTTTTTAATTTTAAAGATGTATTCCAGTAAGACTAGCAATATAAGGTAACCCAACAAAGGTTCCTATCATCGCCCCAATATTAGTAAGTGCTACTACCATCAGAAGTCGTATGACTCTATTTCTCCAGAAATCCCGTAAGCTTTCAATTTTACTTAATTCCTTAAAATCCTTGACCATGGGTTTTCTCATCTTCAATTCTACATATCCTGCTACCCATCCTGTTGCAATAAGAGGATGTAGAGTAGCTATTGGTGCAGCAAAAAACGCTGATATAATTGAAAACGGATGAGCTCTAGCAATAATGGCACCAATTGCTGATAACCCCCCTGTTATAATAAGCCACCATAATAAAGCAATTAATGTTTTTTCCAATCCACTATTAAGAAAAATAAAAACAATCAATAAGGCAAAAACAATGGGTATAAGATAACCTATGGTTTTGAGAATGCTGAAACGTTTCTTTGGAACATCTTCTAGTTCTTTAAGGTTAACATCAAAAGTTTTTTTCTCAAGATGTTCTTTAATACCTTTTAGATGACCAGCACCTACTATAGCTACAACTTTTCCTTTTTTACTTTCATCAAGGATTTTTTTAGCAATATACATATCTCGCTCATGGATAAGTACAGTAGTAACACTAGGAGCTATCTCACCGAACTCCTCCATTAGCGAAGAAATAACATCTTGATCCATAAGTTTTTTTAGATCAATCTCCTCTATTTCTTCCTCATCATAACCAAGCATTGCTTTAAAAAATTCCCAAGTTAACCTGAATTTTTCACGCAAACCCATTTTTTTCCATGCTCTCTTAAGGGTGACTGAAATATCTCGGTCTATAAGCGCAACCTTAAGATTATGTTTTTTTGCTTCATCAATTGCAGCAATCATCTCAGAACCAGGTTCTACACCATATTCTTTACCCAGCTTACGCTGTATACTACCAAGGAAGGTTTGTGCAAGAAGAAGATAAGCATTTCCACTTTCTAAAAGCTTATTTATTGGAGTATTCTCCCATTCTTGTTTCTTTGTAATTGAATCATAACGTCTCTGGCAGAGTTCAACCGCAACAATGTCAGGTTTATATTCCTCTATAACTTTTTTTACTTCCTCAACACTTTCTTGAGATATATGCGCAGTTCCGATAAGGACTATATTATTATTTACTTTAACTTGCAATTTATATCCAACCTTTTAAACTCTGAGATGTTTTTAATGAAATATTTTAAAAGGATTAAAAAAAATTTAAATTTCTGCTTCAAATTCTTCAACTGTAGGTTTGAAATCGTCATATTTTTTGATTTTTTGCTGTTGCTTTAGGATTTCACGTGTTAAAAGCCAGTATATAAGAGCAAGTGCACGTCTACCTTTGTTATTTGTAGGTATTATTACATCTAAGAATTTTGTTTCATTATTAGTATCGCAAAGCCCTATAACAGGAATTCCAATGTTTTCTGCTTCGTGAAGTGCTTGTTGATCTGCAAGTGGATCTGTAACAACTAATAACGACGGCTCAAAAAAACCTTTTGAGTTAGGATTTGTAAGACTTCCTGGTCTAAAACGACTATCAAGTATTTTAATACCTGTTAATTCACCCATTTTTTTAACTGGTTTCTGACCATACTGTCTAATCGAAACCGCGAGAATATCTTCAGGGTTATATTTTGAAATAAACTTTGCAGCTGTTTTAATTTTTTCATCTGTTTTTTTAACATCTATTATGTAAAGACCATCGTTTCTAACTTTATATATAAATTCTTTAATATCTGCGGTTTTCTGACGTGTTCCAATATGTACTCCAGAAGTCATATATATTTCTTCAGAAACCATCATATTGGTTTCTTCATTTTTTGGCAAGGTCTCATCCTTTTCCGCTATTTTTTCTTCTTTGGCCATAAAAGTAACCTCTTAAAAACCATAATTTTTTTTAATTTCCATCAACTCTTTTTACAGTTATTGGTATTGCATCTTCGTTAAATTCAAGCATTGCAATATCTATAGGTGTTATCATATCTTTTGGTACTTTCATTAATGTTGGAGCCCCCATTGATATCTGAAGTGCACGTGCTCCTATTATACGGGCTTTTTCAAATCTTGTATATTTCAATTTTATTCACCATATCTTATAAACAGTAAGACCACCAAATATACGATGCATTTAAAAAACTTATCCCTAAAAAAGAGCTTTTTGAATATAAAAATAATTAAAAATGCCTTATTTTATTATTTCTTGTGTTTCTGTATATTCTAAGGTTCTATTTGAAAATTCTTCTAAGGCAAGCTGCATATCTATTGTTATATCCCTTAGTAGTTTATCCAAATATTCGTTTCTAAATTCTTTTATACCATCCATATCTGAAAAAAGTCTTCCTGTGTAACCTATGTCGTCTTTGTGTATTTCTATATTATAAAGTGTTTCCTCCATAATTTTTTACCCCTCTTATATATTTTAAATAAAAACCCTAGAATATAAAAATCTTTTGGAATATTCAAAATAAAAAATTATATATAAAAAAGTATGGTTTTTAGATTTATAGCATTTTTTCAAGGAGTTTATTTATTTTTTTGCCTCTGTAACCAAGTGCTCCTTTTTTTGTATATGCTCTTTTTATACCCTCGTAACCTTTCTTAGGGGGGTTTAATCTAAAAACAGGTTTAACATTTGGTATTTCTTTGAATTTAAGTTTCTTTGAAATTATTGCATCTGCAAGTTTTTCAATATCTTTATAGGTAGTTGCAGATTTTAAATGATCTTCTGTTATTGGTTTGTCGCCTTCTAAATGACCTCGTTCTTTTATTAGTTTAGTGAGAGTTTCTTTTTCTACTTCACCCCATGTTACATAGTCTTTTGCAATCTGTAACATTCCTTTAGCACTAGGTGTTTCCTCTACTAATACACAATGATTTGTACGGGTAAGATTTAATAGTTTTAGGGTTTTTTTAATATCTGGTTTGATATTTACGGTTCCACGTACTCTTATTACAGCATATGTCATTTTTAGCTTGCCTCCTTAACTTCTGGTTTATCAACGTTGTTCAAAGCCATACTTTTTTGCTCTTGTTGTTGAAGTCCAATACTACCAGAGACTAATCCAACTTTTTTTATTTGAGAAGGCATTACACGCATTTCTGCATTTTCTTCAAGAGCATTAAAAACTGCTTTTGCAAAGTTAACTGTTGTTTTGGTTTTTCCACGTGTAAAAGACCAGCAGTCTTTAACACCAGCAAGAGTAAGTATTTTTTTTGCAACATTTGCGGTTCCAAGACCTATACCACGAGGAGCTGGTTTAAGCGTTATTTCAACACTTCCACTTTTTCCAATTATAGCACATGGAACAGTATGTGGTTTTCCACATCCGCATTGCCAAGAGCCGCATCCACGTCTTATTTCTATCATGTTTAATTTTGCGTTTTCAATTGCTTTGCGGATACTGCTACCTACCTCTTTTCCTTTAGCCTGGCCAATTCCTATGAAACCATCATTGTTACCAACTGCGACTGTGATTACGAATTTAACACGTCTTCCTGAGTCAGTCATTCGTTGTACCATGTTGACATCTATTACTTCATCTTTTACTTCTGTTAGTAATATATCAACTATTTCTGATTCACGTAATGGTAAACCACTTTTAAGTGCATCAGACATAGTAGTTATCTGACCACTTTTTATTAATTTCCCAAGTCTAGTTTTTGGTTCCCAATTAACTTTTTGTGGCTCAGATCTGAATGATGGTCTTTGTCGTCTTGGTGGCATTATTTACCTCCGATGATTTTATCTTTAATTGCATTTACGTCATTTGTTATGTTTTTGTCAAGATGCTGGCCCATTATTCTTTCTTTAGATGGGATTTTTTCTTGGTTATGAGGACAATTTATTCCTGCATCTACTACTCCTTTAAGTCCTGCAAAAACCTTTGAACCTGTAACAGGAACATATCTCCCAATGTCAAGAACGCATTCTGTTATTCCTTGTTCTTTTGCACGTTTTCCTGCCAATAGTCCTGTTAAATACGCTGCAGGAGTAGTTGACGTAGAATATTTCCAATTGTATTTTTTAACAAGTTCTTTGGATGTTGCTGCTACAACTATGTTATCTCCTTTTTCATTATAATTTACAAACTGTATAGTTGTATTTTTTATTGATTTGCGAATAACAATTCTAGTATTTCTTGATTTAAGAAGTGCTAATCTTTTTCTGTAATCTGTTTTTCCTTCTCGCCTTCGACGAGGTTTTATATGATAACGAGGACCTGGTTTCATTTTTTCTGTGCCTCCTTAATTACTCCATCTGAGAGCATATGAGTTTCAAGGTGGTGTTTATTTCTGAACTCTCCACCCTTTGCTTTCATATAGTATTTGCGATAAACAGCGGGCGATATTTTCTTTTCATCACGAAGTGTTTTTAATTGTTCACGTATAGGTCTTATTATTTTAATCCAGTGTTCCTTTCTAGGTTGTCTTGATTGCTGTTTACCCTTACGGCTACCATGACCACGGCGTCGTCCTTTTTCTTTTTGTTTAGCTGCATATTTTTTTCTACCGCTGGAAATGCCTACTATAGCACGGGCTTTTATAGCTTTTCCATTAACTAGAATTCTAATGTCATCTTTTGTAACTGCTTTTGCTATTTCATCAAGTCGGTCTTGATCCATCCAAACACGGTTTGTACCGCATTTAATAATATCTGCCGCCATTCTTCGTTGATTCCTTAAATCAGTCATATTTTAACCTCATAAGTTTAGAAGTCTAAAATTTAGAAGTCTAATATCAAGCTCTTCAGCTTTCTTTCCAATGTCCATTCTTTTCTTTGTTCCCACACTGCCACCTATGCGAGCTGCCTGAGTTTTAGGATTTATAGTTTCTAAATCTTTTACATTGAAAACAGTTACCTCTTCAAAACCAGAAGAATGTAGACCACGTGTTTGTTTTGGTCCACGGAAACCTACTCTTACTTTACTAGGGCGATAAGCAAGGTTTTTGCGCATCTTTGATGTTATACCATCGGGTCTGCGCCAGTTCTTAGGTATTCTTTTATATCTAAACCATTCCTCGCGTAAGAATTCAGGAGTGCGTTTCTTTATTTCTTTTCTTTTTTCAAGTTGTTGTTTTAATTTTTCAGGTAAAACTGGCTTCTTTTTTTGTTTTATAACCTTTTTTTCTTCTATTTTTTCTTTTATCTCTGGTTTTTTTGTTTCTTTAGAAGGTTTTTCAGTTGTCTTTTTTTGTACTGTGGTTTTAGTTACTGTTTGTTTTTTAGCAGTTGTTTTTTTTGCTTGTGTTTTCTCTTTTGGTTTATCTATCGTTTTTTTCTTTGTTTCTGGCTTTTTTACCTTTTCTTCTTTTGCCATTATTGTCTACCTCCTTTGCTTATGCGGTATACTCCATCTTGGAAAACACGTATATCCCTTTCTTTTACTTTTGTTGCTCGTTCAATATTTGCAACTGTTTGGCCAACTTTTTCTTTGTCTATTCCTATGATAGTAATATTTTCAGCTTTTACATCTACATTTACTCCCTCTAATATTTTAGCACGACGTGGAGAACGTTCTCCAAGGAAATTTTGAATTATAAATTCATTACCCTCCACCATTGTTTTTATTGGAAAGTGTGAAAACACTGTTTTCATTTTATATTCAAATCCCTGTGTTACGCCCCTTTTCATATTGTTTATATGGGCAACAAAGGTTCCTATGATTGCTTTATCCTTTCGTCTTACGTTTTTACTTTGAACTTCAACTATGTTACCATTTAGTTTTATACTTATTTTTTGATGGGAAAAAACTCTTGAATTTTCTCCTTTTTCTCCTTTTATGGTTAATGTATCATTTTCAAATTTTGCAGTGACACCTTCAGGAAGTGTTATTTTTTCGTTTACTTCTGGTATTTTCATGATTTATCACCTTTTACTAGTAGACGTATGCTAGTAGTTTACCCCCTATTCCATTCTTTTTTGCTTCATCTTGTGAAAGTATTCCTTGTGTGGTTGTAAGAATTAAAAGCCCGAAGTTTTTCGCTGGCAGATATCTTGATTCCCATTTATCCATATCATTTCCTTTTATTGGATACCTTGGTTTTATGACTCCACAGTCGTTTATATTACCTGTGAGTTTTACCTGGAATATTCCTGCTTTTCCATCATCAAGGTGTTCAAATTCTCCAATGTACCCTTTTTCTTTTAATAGATTTAATATTCCACCTATTAGTTTTGATGAAGGTTGGATACTACAAGTTCCTTTACCTTTTAACTCTGCATTTTTAATTATTGATAACGCATTTGCAAGTGGATCATTTAACATTTTTTTTTATACCTCCATTTCATTGAAATTTTTTAAAACCCAGTTCTTCAGCTTTATCTCTGAAACACTGTCTGCACAGATGTAAGCCATATGCTCGAATTAGCCCTCTTTTCCTTCCGCATCTTTCGCATCCTTTGATTCTACCGTATATCTTCTTTTTTTCTTTTATCTTCATTCTAAGACCTCCACGTTAAATTGCTTTTTTAAAAACTGCATTGTTTCTTCTTTTTTGACTTGATGCCTCTTTGGTATATGTCCTGGTGCGATTCTTCTTTTTTTAACTCTATATCCTGCTCTTTTCATTGTAATTGAAACGTCCATTCCAAATATCCCAATCTTTGGGTCATATTTCTGAGTTTTAAACAATGTATGATCAGGTATTCCAAATGAAAGATTACCTTGTTCATCAAATGAATAATCTGAAATTTTATTTTCACGAGTCTTAAGTGCTTCTGTTAAAAAGTTATTTGCATCTTTCCCTCGTAGTGTTACTTTACAACCTAAGGGCATTCTTTTACGTAATCCCCAGTCTTTATTTGTTGTCTTTGAAAGGGTTTTAACTGAGATATGACCTGTTAATCCTTTTAGCACAGTTTCTGCTTTTGCCAAGCGTTCCCCTGCTTCACCAACTCCAATATTTATTGTTATTTTTTCGAGTTTAGGTTCAAATATCTTTTGTTTTTTCTCTTGTTCTGTTTTTTTGGTTTTAACTGGTGCCTTTTCTTCTTTTTTCTTCTTTGTAGTAGTTGTTGTTTTAATTTTTTTTATCGTTTTCTTTTTTTCAGGGCTCATTGTATTTTCACCTCAGGTAGTTCAATTGATGGTGTGTTTTTGCCAATTGGAAAAACATGTTTTTGTAGTGTTGTAAACTCAGTAGAGCCTTTCATTTTTGTTAGATTAGATTTTGATGAGATAGTTGTCTCAATATCACCTATATTTGCAACTTCTCCGATGTGGCTTCCGCCTATGATTATTGAAACAGCTCCTTTTTCAAACTTATAAACATCATCTATTTTTTGGTCTTCAAAATTAATTTTTAGTACATCACCGGTTTTGTATTGGTCTTTTTCAACTATTTTGTTTCTTCCGTCATGTAAATTTAATTGCACTTGTTTTTCTTTAATTATTGTTTTGTTTTCAATTCGGCATAGTTTCCATTTTGCATCATCTGTTTTTATCGGAATAAGTGTAAGTTTTCCGCGTTTATCGAAAAGAATCCTGTAGTCTTTTTTCAGATTAGGTATACTTATTACATCCATGAGTCCACATGGATATTTGTGATTTTTTATTTTTTTTCCATCGACAAAAACTTCTCCGTTTGATAGCACATTTTTAGTTTCTTTTTGAGAATCTGTAAGTTTTAGATAATCTCTAACTATGAGACCTAAGGGTATTGCTCTAGCGATTTTATGAGGACCTGGTGATGATTTAATAGTCCATGCTCTTTCTTTTCTGTGAAGTCTAACTACCCTTGGAGCGTTTAATCTTTTCATGTGTTTGCTCATCTATTTTTCCTCCTTTTTTTGTGTTTTTTTAGTAGAGGTTTTCTTAGCTGTTGTCTTTTTTTGTGTTATAGTTTTAGTTGCTGCTGGTTTTTTTGTAGATGCTTCTTGTCCCTCGGGCTTTTCCTCTTTTTTCTCTTCTTTTACTAATTTTTCTTTTGTCTCTTCTTCAACAGTTGATTCTTCTTTTTTTGCTTGCTCCTCTATTTTTTTCTGTTCTTCTGCTTTCTTTTGTTCTTCTTCTTTTTCAATTAGTTGCTTTTGAGCTTCTTTTTCTATTTCTTTTCTCGTTTCTTCGGAAAGACCTCTTTGAAGTTTTTCCCTTCGCCATTTATCAGTAAGATTAAGTTTTGTAATCATAACATTACTATGATGAATGGGTCTTGCAATCTTGTTTCCATCTGCTTTAGTCGTTGTAATTCCTTCGATGTCAAGAGTGTTTTTCTTTGTGTTTACTTTTGCAACTTTATCTTCATGTCCATGGTAGTTACCACGCATTACACGCACAGTATCCCCTTTTATAACAGAAATTGCTCTTTTATCATATTTCAATAGAAGATTTTCATCTAGATGAGCAGAGATCCATTTTCTTTTAATTTGCAATGGTGCATTATGCATTCTTTTTATTTGTTTACCCGGGTTTATTGTTTTCATTTTACAAGTCCCTCATTTTTATATAATGCTTGAAGCATTCGAAGCTATCTTTGGATATCTTTCAGCAGCTTCCAGTGCAACAGGTCCTTTTATCATAGAACCTTTGGTTTCACCAGTATCGGTGACAATTACTGCTGCGTTATCCTCAAATTGTACCATTGTACCATCAGAGCGTCTAAATGGACGTCTCTGACGCACAATTACTGCTTTTAGAAGTTGTCTTCGCATATCAACAGATCCTTTTTTAACACTGATAATTACCATATCACCAACACCAGCGGCAGGGGTCCTTCTATGTGTACCCTTAAGTTTAGGTGTCATAACTATTTGAACTACTTTTGCGCCAGTATTATCAATACATTCTAATCGTGCTCCAACAGGAAGACCACGTTTTGTTCTGCCAGCAATACCTTTCATAAATTCATCACCTTCATATTTTTTCTACTACTACAAATGAAACCGTTTTACTGAGTGGTCTACACTCAGCAATACGAACTTTATCACCAACATTAATCTTAAAACAAGGTGGGCAATGAGCCGCATACTTATTTGTTCTTTTCTCGTAACGTTCATATTTTGGAACAAAACTACTATATTCTCTTTTTACAACTATTGAATTTTGCATTTTTGTGGATGATATGATACCTGTTAAAATCTGACCACGAACTGATAATGTCCCATGAAAAGGACAGAATTTATCATCACAGTGCTGGCTAGGTGCTTTGACGTTAAGTCCAATATTTCTTGCATCTTTTTTCTTAGGCATTTTTATTTTCACCTTATTTTCTTTATTCTATCTTCAGGGCGAAAAACGATTTTTTCGCCAATTATACTTATTTTTTCACCATTTATGGTGAACTCAAATTTCGCCGTTTTCTTGGCAATTATTTTCTTTCTATTTTGTATTTCAATGAGGAAGGTATTTTTCGTCTCATCGATTATGAGGCCATTTTGTCCTATCCAAGTTGGATCGGTGCATTCTAGGATTTTTACCCTCAAACCTATGAACTCATCTCTTGAAAGGGTTTTTTCATTCATATATTAGTCCTGTTTTCTTGAGATCTATATGCATAGGATTTTTCAAAGGCTGAACCTTTGAACCATATTATATATGATTTTATCCTAGTTCAACGGTGAATCCCATTTTCTCAAGAGTTTCTTTTACTTTGTTTCTGTGGTCGCCTTGCAGTTCTATTTTTCCTTCTTTTATTGTTCCACCGCAAGCACATTTGGATTTAAGTTGTGTTATCAACGCGTTAATATCTAGATCGTGTACGTCTATGCCGTCGACAATTGTCATCATTTTGCCATATCGACGTTTGTCTATTTTGATGGTTATTTTCTGTTGTTCACGAGCGATATCTTCACAAACACAGATTTCCTTTGGCAGACCGCATACTCCACATATGTCACTCATTTATGTTTCTCCTTCCTCCTGCATGATTGTAAGAATCTTTACAATGCTCATCCTGAGTTGACGTATTTTTCCAGGCGATGGCGGAGAACCTCCCATTGCAGCAATTCCCCTTTCATGCATAAGTTCACTTTTCAATTCATCGAGTTTTTCACGCCTTTCTTCAGGGGTGAATTCTCTGATTTCTTTAGCCTTTAGTTTCATTTTTTATGCAACCTCTTCAAGAAGTTTTTTGATACCTTTTACAATATTTGCAGCAGTTTTTCCACCTATTCCATTAATAGATGAAAGATCATCTACATCCATTTCGAAAAGTTCTTCTATTGATTTTATACCTGCTTTCTCGAATTTTTTAACAACTGATGGGCCAATTCCTTGAATTTCTGTAAGTTTTTTAAGTGGTGTAACTTTCTTTTCAACAGGTTTTTGTTCTTTTTTCTCTTCTTTTGCTTTTTCAGTTTGAGCAGTCTTTATAGTTATTTCATCAGGTAGTTTTGCATCAGGTCTCATAATACGAACTTTCACACCAAGAACACCAGGTTTTAATTTTGCAACAGCAAATCCATTATCCATTACTTGACGAGCGGTTTCACCACAATATTTTACATGACCCTCAGTAAATTTTTCAGTTCTATGACGTGCACCTGTAAGTTTACCTGCAATGATTACTTGAACTCCTTTTGCACCAGCATCCATAATTCTGCGTACAGTAGAGTGTCCTGCTCGTCTGAAATGCCATCCACGTTCTAATGCCTCTGCAAGTTTTTCTGCCATAATCTGAGCATTAAGGCTTGCTCTGCCTCCTGCTTCTTCAATTTCAATTTGTGGATTGTCAACTTTAAAGTTTTCTTGTATCGCGTCGGTTAATTCTTTGATTTTATGGCCGCCTTTACCGATTACCATGCCAGGACGTTCGACTAGTATGTTTATTCTAGTTCCCATAGGTGTACGTTGAATATTCATACCACCAAAACCGGCGCCTACAATTTTTTTGACAAGGAATTCTTTTATTAGTATTCGTTTTGTATTTTCTCTTATGAAAGTTCGTTCTCCTGCCATTAATCTACCTCTTCAATTATTATTTCGATGTTTGTTGTTCTAGTATTTTTATCAGTAGCTCTTCCCTGAGCTCTAGGCATGATGCCTTTTATTACACGTCCACCATAAGCAGAAGCATGCGTTATTTTCATATCTTCAGGATTAAAACCTTTGTATTCAGCATTGTTTTCAGCATTTGCTATTACTTTTAGCATATATCTTGCTGCTTTCTGAGGAAAACTTCCAGGTCCTATTCCTTTTTGATGACAAAGTTTTCTTTTATGAAATATTGCAGGTAATGGTCTTTTAATATCTATTATTCCTTGAAGATAGTTCTTTGCTTGTTCTGTTTTCATACCACATATTGCATATGCAAGATTCATTGAGTCTTTTCTACTACAATGTAACTCATAACCATATGCTTTTGCGGTTTTATCTTGATCTACATTAGTTGAGTATTTCATATTTCATCACTTCAAAGGCATAAATTTAGATGACTTTGTTGCTCCAACACCAGGTCCTGTATGTTTTACTTTCTGACGAGTAAGCGCAAATTCTCCAAGATAGTGACCAATCATTTGTGGTTCTATAGTTAGACGCTGAAATTCTTTACCATTATGAATATTAATTGTATGACCTACAAATTTTGGTAATATGAACATGTCACGACAATGTGTTTTAATTGTATCGCTATGTTGTGCTTTTTCAATATCATCCATAAGTTTGTTTTGTCTTTGTGTAAGACCGCGTTTAAGTGTTCTGCGAGTACGAGATGGAAGCAAAGGTAAAATTTCTTCGATTGAAAGCTTCTGAAGATCTTCAATAGAGTGTCCTTGGTAGCTGAATTCTTTCTTTTTATACTCGATTTTTTTTCTGCTGGCTTTTCTTCTACTTCTTGCAGATGATTTATATCCTTTTTTAGTAGCCATTTAATTATCTCCTCCCTGTACGTTTTGGAGCTATATTACCAACTTTTGTACCTGGTGAAGATCCACGTTTAATACTTGAGGGTCCTCCAACATGTTGATGTCTACCACCACCATGTGGGTGATTCACAGCACACATTGCAACACCACGTACTATTGGATATTGTTTACCACGAGTACGGAATAAATAATGTTTTTTACCTGCTTTTAAGAAAGGTTTATCGTGTCTTCCTCCACCTGCAACAACACCAATTGTTGCTTTGCAATCAGAGTTAATTCTTTTAAAAGCACCAGATGGTAATTTTATAACTGTTATATCTTTTTCATGGGATACAACTGTTGCAGTACTTCCACCAGCACGTACTAATTTTCCGCCGTCGCCTGGTAAAAGTTCAATATTATAAACAGGTGCTCCATCAGGGATTTTTCCCAAAAATAACATATTTCCAACTGCAATTTCTTTTTTATCATCATTAAATTTAATTATGTCCCCTGTCTTTAAACCTTCAGGGGCAATCATATTAATTATTTTATTATCACTTAATTTAACACTAGCAATAGGGGCAGTTCGACCTGGATCATGTATTATATCAACTATTGTTCCTTCTGTTGAAATATTTTTATAATCGTATTTAATTTCTCCTTTAAATCTATGTGATGGAGAATTAAATTTTGTGCTGATTTTTCCTCTTCTTTGTTGTATAAGTCTCTTACCCATATTTCACCTTCTTAGAATATTCCTATTCTCATTCCAATATCTTCGGCTTTAAACTCTGGCATAAATGTTACAACTGCGTGTTTACCATGTTTTGTAATTCTTGTTTTAACATCTTTGACTTTTACTTCAAATAGTTTTTCAACAGCTTCTTTTATTTGTTTTTTATCTGCAATTCTTCTAACTACAAACTCTAAAGCATTATTTTTATCCATAAAATTCATTGTTTTTTCAGTTACATATGGATGAAACACTATATCGTACGGATCCATTATTTAGCACCCCCTAGTTCTTTAATAGCTGATTTTGTAAAAATTGTTAGACGACCAGCGTCGCCACCTGGTGCAAGATGTTCTATATTTATAGCGTTTGGTTTTACAACATCTACACCTGAAAGATTCTTTGCGCTAAGACATATTTTATCTTTTGTTGAGACAATGAGTAATGATTTTGGAGTACGATATTTTCGTCCTCTCATTTTTCCTTTTCCTGCACGTACATGTTTACCGTTTATAGAGCGTAATATATCGTCGTATACACCTATTTTTTCAAGTACTTCGATTACATCTTTGGTTTTATTGATCTTTTCAAATTTATCATCAACAATTACAGGTAATGTTATTTTATCATTAAATTTATGACCACGTTTTGTAACAATTTCTTTATCTGCTGTTGCTGCAAGTGCTGAATTTTTAGCTAGTTTTTTTTCTTTTTTGTTTATTTTTTCAGTCCAGTCTCTTTCTTGTTTTGGCGGATGCGCACGACGTCCACCGACTACACATGGTGCAAGAGCTGCAAAGTTTCCTTGTGTTAGACGTGGCACACGACTCATACCTCGTCCTTTTCCAACAGATGCAGTTGCATGTTTACAACCAGCCATTTTATCTGCACCATATGGTTGTCTTCTATTTGAACGAAGTACATTAAATGATTTTCTTATTAAATGTGGTCTAAATGGTGTGTTAAAACTTTCAGGTAAATCTATTTGTTCTTTTGAAGACCCATTTAAATCATAGATATTAACTTTTGTCATTTATCTTACGCTCCTTGTTTGCTTGTAGTTGATATATATGTTATTTCTGGTTTCTCGATTTTTACACCACGCTCATAACGTATTGCATCACGCATACTGATAAGTCTTTTTGTAGGCCCAGGTATTGAACCATGTAATATTACATATGAATTTCTTACGACACCGTAATGTGGAAATCCTCCGGATGGTGTTATTTCTTCACCTTTTTCGCCGATTTTTAGAACACGTTTGTTGTATTCTGTTCTTTGTTGAAATCCCATTTGACCTGCGTTTGGGACAGTTGCCTGTACCCAAGCTGGATGCCAGGATCCCTGTGTACCTATCATACGTCTATGTTTACTGTTTTTATGTGAAAGTAGTTTTACACCCCATCGTTTTACATGTCCTTGAAAACCTTTTCCTTTGGTAACTGCGATTGTATCTATCATATCTCCTTCGTTTAGTATGTCATTGATTTTTACTTCTTTTCCCAGGATTTCTTTTGCATATTTAATCTGATCTTCAATACTTCCACCTGATATTCTAAATTCTCTTATTTCAGGTGTTTTCTTTGGAATTCCGGTTACTAGTTTTGGTTGAGTATATATTATAACACGAATTTCATCTGCTTCTTTTGTAAAATCCCAGTTTTTCTTTTTATCTTTTTTTGAGATAGGTATTCGTTTAGCGATTTCTACATCTAGTTTTTCAGCCCATAGTTCTCCTTTTGTCTTGAGGCCATTGTAATCTTTTTTATATGCACGTACAGCTGCAACTTTTATTGGCGGTGTTTCGACTACTGACACGGGCATAACTACTTCTTTACCAGTGGTTGTAGATGTTGGTCGGTAGTCTACGACAAAAGCATGTGTCATTCCAGCTTTATAACCAAGAAATCCTTGTATCTTTGGTTTGTCATTTCCTTCAGGCCAGCTTTTTATATGTGGAGTTTCAGCTCTAGCTCTTTTTCGTGGCGAATAGCCTCTAGATCCTCTTTTTGGATGATGTATATTAGCCATAATATACCCTCTATCTTGTTATTTAAATGGATATATGTATTAGTTTGATTTTATCCAAACCGTGACATTTTACAAGCAGCCTAAAACAACGTTTTTTTAGCTGTTGTCTATGGGTTTCACATTGGAATTGCCCATATTATATGTCTGGTAAGGATAAGGAAATATGGCATATTGGATATGATATATAAATCTTATTATTGATTACTGGAGTGGGAGATGATGAGTGGAATCAATACTATTTCAATTAAAAGATGTATGGAATAATTCTCCAGGGTGTTTTTTTCATGAATTCTTTGTAATCTTTTCCATATTGTTTAGTTAAGAGTTTTTCTTCATCTAATATACTAATTATCATTATTGGTACTGCTGTTATTGCGATAACTAATGTAGCAATTGAATAAAAGAAGAATGCAAGACCGAAACCTATTATTAAAAGGGATGTATAATGAGGATGTCTTATGTATCTAAATATTCCTTCTGTTAGTAGTTGACCATGGTAGTTTTTCTCCCAAAATATCTCCCATTTGAAATATACAAATGCACCTATGATGAAAGTTATAATTCCTATATTAATACTAATTAATATATTAATGGGTAGTTTCCAAATTTCGTATATTGGTGTGATGGGTCCTATTAAAATTATTAAAAGGATAGGTGAATAGTGTATTATAAATAGTGCTCTAAGCTTTTTTGGAGGTTTATAATTTCGGAAAAGATGTATGATACTCATTTTATACTAGTTTTATACCGCCTGTATCTATTTGTATGCTCTGTGGTTTTAATGTGTGTTTTGTATTTCTCATTTTCATAACAGCGAGTTTTCTTCTATCCATTGTTGGGTCAAAACTAAGTGTTATAACTCCATCTGCTAAGAATTCTGATATTCCATCTCTTGAAAGCATGTTTGATCCTACAGGTAGTTCTGATGTTACGATTGATGTGCAGTTACTTGATTCAAGTGCACTCATTATATAGTGTAGATGTAGTCTTCTTGTTGGGAGAGTTGCTCCTGCAGGAAAATCATCAGGTAATAAGTTATTTGTATCGATATCAAAGTCTTCTAGATTTCTCATAAAAATTGGCATTTCTGATAGTGGGGTTATTGAGTCAAGTACTATTCGGTCATAATTTTTGGATAATATCTCATTTGTCATTTTTTCATATATTTGTTTTTTGTTGATGTTAAGAAATTCGAATTTAATTAATCCTTGTCCAATTGCTGGTTCGAAGTTTAATCCGAGCTCTTTTGCTTGTATTATTAGTCCTTCTGATTTTTTATCAAGTGTTAGGAAAAGGCATTTTTCATTATTTTTTATTCCATCCCATAAAAATTGAAAGCAAAGAATGCTTTTGCCGCTCCCGGGGGGTCCTGAAACGAGAGTTATTGAATTTTTTGGAAGGCCACCTTGAATAATAGTATCTAGCCCTGGAACTCCTGTTTTAATTCTTTTAATGCTACTTATCCCTTCCTGTATGTTTATCATGTGCAATCCTCAAAATTTGGTATATAGTTGCAGGTATATTATTTTATCCTTTTGGGTTTTTTAAAAAATTTTATTAAAATTTATATAATTTTATAGAAATATTTATATAGTTTGTAAGCTAAAATAATTATTGGAAGAAAAGTATAAAAATTAGGTGATCACAAAAATGACAAACAATACCCACATCTGGATTTGGCTCCAAAATAAAAGTATCATGAAAGCTATACTAGATACAGAAGAAGGAATTCTTAGAATATTTGATGAAAACGACAACCTGATTTTAAAAAGAACTGGACTAAACAAACAACTTATTAAACAAATAGAAGTATGTATTATAAGATATGGTGCAAAAAGACTAGATGCACATGAAGAACCCTTTAAATTCCTATAAAACCTTTTTTATTTAGTTAATTGATACTATTGTATTTGGGCTAATCTGTATACCTTTTTGAGTTATTTCCATTAAAACTACTTTTTTTTCATGCTGACTGTAACGCATCTTTAAAATTTCAATTGCATTTTTACGAATGTGTTCTTTTTGTATGTTATAAATAACTATTATTCCATCTGCAAGGAATTCTTCGATTCCTGTTTCACTATAACGAGTAGGTATTGGATCTGTCTCAGTGATAAGAAAACTTGTTGCGCCAGTTTCCTCAAAGAAACTAAAAAGTTGTTGCAAATATTGGCGGTAATTTTTATCCTTAGAAACAGATGCAGCAATTATTGCAGTAAGTGAATCTACAACTATTACTACCGGGTTAAAATCCTTGGGTATAACAAGTGGTTTTATCTTATAAGATAATTCTGTGGCAGAGCCAGAGCCGCCAATTGATCCAAACTTCATCCTAAGAATATCAAGAGGGTTTACTTTTTGAATTATTAAATTTCCCTGTTCAATATACTTTTTTACATCCCATCCAAAAAGTTCCATACTTTTTATTATTCTTTCTACGCTTTCTTCAAAACTTACATATATACAATTATTACCATTAGAAACAATATTATAGCATATCTGCCTACAAAAAGTGCTTTTTCCTACC
>Ga0209254_10000608_pt1 | contig 29819 bp, 21 predicted proteins | sample FrelakmetDIP11DI_FD_187148 | JGI IMG/M metagenome (GOLD analysis project Ga0209254, IMG submission 187148) | Freshwater lake sediment microbial communities from the University of Notre Dame, USA, for methane emissions studies - DIP11 DI (SPAdes)... | ecosystem: Environmental > Aquatic >... | reverse complement strand
CGGGCACCGCCTGCAGGTGGAAGCGCAGGTACCAGTCCTGCAAGCTGCGGAGGCGCGCCAGGTCGTGCTGGCCGGTGGTGTCCACGAGGGCGTACTGGAACACCCACCCCACGCTGGTGGCGTCGGGACCCAGCTCGGTCTCCACGCCTTCGGGCAGGCGCGGCAGGATCTTGCTCAGGTACTCGAGCACGCGCGCACGCGCCCAATAGAGATCGGTGCCGTCCTGGAAGACCACGTAGACGTAGCTGTAGCCGAAGTCCGAGAAGGCGCGGACGGCCTTCACCTTCGGGGTGCCCAGCAGCGCCGTCACGATCGGGTAGGTGACCTGATCCTCGATGATGTCGGGGCTGCGGTCCCAGCGCGAGAAGACGATCACCTGGGTGTCGGAGAGATCGGGGATGGCGTCCATCGGCATGCGCCGGATGCACCAGAGCGCGCCCAGCAGCGCCACCCCGGTGAGCAGCAGCACGAGCACCCGATTGCGCGCGCTGAATTCGATGATGCGCTCGACCATCGCCGCCCCCTAGTGCTGGTGACCCGCGTGGCCCGGCGCCCCCACCGCCACCGGCCGCTGCGCATAGTCGTAGTACGGCGCATAAGTGCCATCGACATTGGCATCGCCCGGCGAGGCCGGGGCACTTGACGACAAAGCTTCATTGCGCACGTTTGCAGGCGGGCTGGCCGTTCTAGAAGTATTGCGTGCGGTGCCCGGTGCGCGAGCGGGAGGCCCCGCTAGCGCACGGTCGGCGACCGAACTGAGGGTGCCGTGGTTAACGGGCTGCAGCTTGACGCCCGCCGGTGGCCAGTCGCCGTAGTTGACGACGCCGCTGCTATCGACCCACTTATAGAGCTGCGCCTGGGCGAGCGGCGCCGTGCCATACAGCGCGAAGGTAACGACGAACAAAATGGCCGGTCGCATGACCCCAAAAATATGCCCGGTGCGGACCGGCGCGTCAATTCATGCCGACGATCGAGCGGCCGTTGAACGAACGCTCTTGCGGCGCGAGCCAACTTCCGCAATCGAGTCGAAACCCAAAACTATCGGTCTGTCCGGTGCTGTCTGAACTGGGCCGGTTGGCTCGCTTGAATGCCGACAGGCACCCCTCCCCGCTCCTTGACATTAGTGCCCTAACGCCAAGTTTCTTGCGCCGTACCCCTGCTCCACCGCCAGCGCGAGCACAGGGCGGCGCCTCACGACCCAGGCGGTATCCCCGGTCGCCGCCGAGTCGGTGCGGCCTCAGCGGCCGGCCGGCTCCGGCGTCATCCGACGCACCGCCGCGATCCGTCGCCCGACCCTTGGATGAGTTCGGACGAGCCAGAAGCGATCACGGTACGGTAAGACGAACATCATGAACGCCGCCTGGCGCGCCGGCCGATTCGGCTTGTCCACGCGACATCGACCGGCTTTCTCGAGGGCGCTGACGAGTGGCGCGGCCTGCCGCAGGAACTGCAGCGCAGCCGCATCGGCCAGGTATTCGCGTTGCCGGGCGACCGCCGCCTGCAGCAGGCGCGATGTGAGCCGTCCCACGGCGCCGACCACGAAGAAGATCGCGAAAGCCATCGCCAGATAGAACGTCAGCATCAGCACGATCCCGTTGGAGCCGAAACGGCGCAGCGGGTAGCCGATCACGGCCGTGCCGAAGTCGTAAATGCTCGCGAAGCCCCGGCTCAGCGCGAGCAGCGCGAGGTTGATGCGCGCGTCCCCGTTGCGAATGTGCGCGATCTCATGCGCGACCATCGCCTGCAGCTCGGCGCGCGACAGTGCGTCGAGGGCGCCAGCCGACACGCCGACCGCGGACTCATCGCCGGCCGTCACGAGCGCGAAGGAGTTGATCGCGGCGTCGTCGGTCAGGTAGACGTCTGGCACTGGTACCGACGCCGCCAGGGCCATCTCGTTGACCACGTTCAGCAACTGGCGCTCGGCGAGCGCCAGGCTGGAACCGGCGCCATCGAGCCTGCGCGCGGCGAAGATGCCGCGCATCGCGCGGCCTCGATGCCGATAGATCGCCCAGTGCACGAGAGCGACGAGCGCGATGAGGCCGACCATGGCCACGGCGCCCGCCAGGAACGCGTGGTGCGCATCGATCCAGGCGACCGCGGCCGGATCGCTCGATTCGGCATGGACATAGACCATAAGTGTCAGCAGGCCGCCGACCATTGCGCTGCCCAGTGCCCCCAGGGCGGTGAGCAGCAGCAGGACGCGCGTCAGGCGACGGAGCGCCTGCTGTCGGTCGAAGAAACTCTGCGCTGCCATCGGACTAGCTGCACTCTTGAGCAAACCTCGTTTCTTCAGAAAACCAAGCAACAGTGGGTGATCAGGCGGGCATCGACAACTGCACGATTGGATGAGAATCGCGTCCGCGCTTGGTACAATTAGCCTGCTCTATGAAGTGACCGATCGTGGCCGGAACCTCCAACGAGCCCGTTTCGCTCTCTTGCCGCCGCCTCGACCCCTACGTGGTCGCAGCTGAAGACAGGCGCCGACAACCAGCGCCGGTTCACCTGACGCCAGTGTTGAACAAACTTCGCGTGCTCGGTCATCGCCTCCACGTCGCGCCTCATTTGGTGGGAGCGATCGCACCTTGCCTCCAACGCTTCGTAGCCCTTCATTGGGCAAGCCGCACTCGTCTCGGGCGGTGACTCACGTCGGGCTCAGGGACAGCTACCCAATGCCAGCCGTTCAAAGCTGCCGCGAATGAACTGCATGAACACCTCCCGGGACAAGGCTTTGTCCGCCACTTCAAATTCAGCCCGGAAATCCGCTACCGCAGTCGACGACTGGCTTACCAGGCGGCCTGCGATGATTCCCGATCGATTGGCGATCTTGCCCAACATTGCTCCCCGCTGGGCCAATCGGGAGATCAGTCCTACCCTCGGTAGCCGAGCATGCGTGCTGGCAGCAGGAGAATCGCCCGCATCAGGGCAAACAAGGCCGTCACAGCCACGCTTATCGCCCGGAACGGCAGCGAGATGAGCCAGACGATCGGGAGCAGAACGAGTGCGATCAGGGCGACCGGCCATGCCAGGACGAAGAGAATGCACCATCCGACAAAGAGAATCAGTACGTTCATGCAGAACTCCGGCGCGCGCAGTTGAGAGTCAGTAATGATCGTGGGAACTATGACGAGTCCAGGGCACAGTGTTGCACTGACCTGAAGAACTGGCACGCCCGGCGCGACGAATCGGCGACTCCGGCGGCCAGACTGCACGACCGAGGTCCGATCGGAGTGATATGAGCAGAGTTTGCCATCCTGGCAGGGAGGCCTCTGCCTCGCTGCCCGCGTGGCGCTCAGCTTTGCTTGCGCTCTGGTGCTCGGTGGTTGACTTGGCCGTTCGTGCATGAAGAAAGCCGCGTATCCCGTCAACGCTGGCCACATGAGATACACACCAACGGCTGCCCGGAAGGCCAACGGCGGCGTCCCACGCGAGTAGGGCCCACTTTTGTACCAGGCGCTGCCTCGCAGGAACGCGAGCAGAGCAACGATCGCCGTCGCCAACCCGGTGAGATCAAGTACAGACCTGATTGCCTGGTTCGTAGCCTTAGATGAAGGCGCGAATCCCAGGTGCCGCCGGAGCCGGGCCCAACCACAGGAATCTGCGGTCCATCATGCGATTCTTCCGCTGGACCCCATCGGACAGACAGCACGATCGTGGGCGATGGCGACGGAGCGAGTTCTGCCGAAGTACGCTAAATGGCGGCGGGACGCTCCGGCTGCGAGCGCACGATCCAGAACGGGCGCGGCCGATGCTCGCAGTAGCTGCGCATCTTGATGTCGGCAAAGCGCGCGACGCGCGGCCGGACCGCTAGGTTTGTCGTCACGAGCTGAGGCGAGTTGTCTTCGCTCTCGACGATATAACCGTGCCCGTAGGGCTTGAGCACGACATTGCCGCTGATGCGCACATGGCGTGATCCGACCGTGACGATGCCGCGCTGGTAGGAGTCGCGCACGAGGCAACCGCTGACGGAACTCTCCGGCGCGTCACCATTGTTGTGCCAGTGCAGCGGATAGCGTCCGGGCCGGTTGAACTGGCCCATGCGGCGAAACTCGACACCGCTGAAGCGGCCGATGGAGCGCCGCCCACCTTGACCCGGCTCGAGCGCGCTCGCAATCAGGCAGTAGCCGCCTTGGCTCGAGCGTTCGGACTCCTCGCAGCCCTGCACGACAATGTTGCGTTCGAGCAGGACCGCCTTGGCGATCGAGCCCGGCAGGACGTGTTGCATCGGCGCGTGTTGCCCATGATGTCGGTGCGAAACGGCGCGATCGAGTGAAAGCGTCATGCAATCGCCCCCGACTTCCGCGATGCAGCGCTCTTCGACCAGCGCGTGATTCTGGCCCGACGCGACGGCGATCCGCTCGCCGGCACGCCAGTCGACGGGCTGCGCCAGTCGCAACAGATTGTGGCCCGGCGCAATGGAGGCGCCGAGCGGCACCCAGGAGGCGCGCTGCGCGCCATGCAGGTCGATCGTCCCGCCGTCGAGCGCTGCCAGAAACTTGCTGCCAAGCCGGGGATGCGGTGCGCCCGTCTCGCGCGCGCAGAGGGTAATGGTCAGTCGCTGCCTGAATGCCTGGTCGAGGGTGCCAGCGGCCAGCCGACCGCCGCCGCGCACGAGTATCCAGCCGGCCCGCACGCGCGTGTCGCGCGGGGCTACGAGCAGCGTGCCTTCGATCTCCAGACTGCCGACGTCGATGTCCTGATCGAGCACGACGATCCGGCCGGCCTCGATATGGACCGACCCGCCCTCGGCAGGTGGGGAGCCACTCCAAGCGGCCGGGTCCGACCACCGCAGCGCGCCCTCGGGCCACACCTCGATCGGTGCGGGGGGAGCGCCAGCGGCCGGAAACTCGAGAAAGCCCATTGGTGGAGACGGGTACGCCCTGCGTGTTCGGAGCCCGGTGGAAATTCGCCGAGCAGAACACGCAGGTTACGGCCGCCTCGCTTGGCGTCAATCGCGCTCCTCGCATCCGGATGGATGACGACCCGGCTCAGGCCGCCGACCGACGCCGATTTGCCGCTCGAACGCACCCCTCGCCTTATCGGCGTGGAGGTGGAAGGTCGGTGCAGACGCCTTCGGCGGCTTCCGCCGCCATGCCGACCGATTCTCCGAGCGTCGGGTGCGGATGGATCGTGCGTCCGATGTCGACGGCGTCCGCTCCCATTTCGATAGCGAGGGCAACCTCGCTGATCAGGTCGCCGGCATGCGTGCCGACGATGCCGCCGCCGACGATGCGATGCGTCTCGGCATCGAACAGCAGCTTCGTGAAGCCTTCGTCGCGACCGTTGGCAATGGCGCGGCCCGACGCCGACCACGGGAAGTGTCCTTTCGTGATCTTGCGGCCCAGCTTTTTCGCTTCGTCTTCGGTCAGTCCGACCCAGGCCACCTCGGGATCGGTGTACGCGACCGAAGGAATGACGCTCGCATCGAAGTGCGCCTTGTGGCCCGCCGCCGCTTCGGCTGCGACGTGGCCCTCGTGCACGGCCTTGTGCGCCAGCATCGGTTGCCCGACGATGTCGCCGATCGCGTAAATGTGCGGCACGTTGGTCCGCATCTGGCCATCCACCGGAATGAAACCGCGCTCGTTGACCACCACGCCGGCCTTGTCCGCACCGATCTTGCGGCCGTTCGGCGTACGTCCGACCGATTGCAGGATCAGGTCATAGCGCTGCGGTTCGGCCGGCGCCGCCTCGCCCTCGAAGCGGACCCAGAGTCCGTCAGGCTTGGCGTCGACCGCCACGGTCTTCGTCTTCAGCATGACCTTGTCGAAGCGCGCCTGGTTGCGTTTCTGCCAGACCTTCACGAGGTCGCGGTCGGCGCCGAGCATCAGGCCATCCAGCATCTCTACGACGTCGACCCGCGCGCCCAGCGTCGAGTACACGGTCGCCATTTCGAGTCCGATGATGCCGCCGCCCACAACAAGCATCTTCTTCGGCACGTCGCGCAGTTCGAGCGCGCCGGTGGAGTCGACCACGCGCGCATCGTCGGGCATGAACGGCAGCCGCACCGCGGCCGAACCGGCTGCGATGATTGCGTTGGCAAAGCGGACCACCTGCTTCTGGCCGGTCTTGTCCTGCGCATCGCCGGTCGTAAGTTCCACTTCGAGATGGTTCGGGCCGGCAAAGCTGCCATAGCCGCGCACCACCGTCACCTTGCGCATCTTCGCCATCGCGGCCAGGCCGCCGGTGAGCTTGCCGACGACCTTGGACTTGTGCGCACGCAGCTTGTCCACGTTCAGTTTCGGCGCGCCGAACTCGACGCCGAGATCGGCGAAGTGCGCGGCTTCGTCCATGACGGCCGCCACGTGCAGCAGCGCCTTGGACGGGATGCAGCCGACATTCAGGCACACGCCACCGAGCGAGGCATAGCGTTCGACCAGCACGACCTTCTGGCCGAGGTCGGCTGCGCGAAACGCGGCCGAGTAGCCGCCGGGGCCGGCGCCGAGCACGAGCACATCGCACTCGAGGTCGGCGCCCCCTGCATAGGCCGCCGCGGCCGGAGCCGAGGCTGCCGCCGCCTTCGCGGCCGGCGCGGGGGCCGCGCTGGGAACTGGCGCCGCGACCGCCGCACTGGCGCCTGCGCTCGCTTCCAGTCGCAGAACCGGCGAACCCCGCGAGACCTTGTCGCCGAGCTTGACGCGCATCTCCTTCACGACACCGGCGGCAGACGACGGGATCTCCATCGAGGCCTTGTCGCTTTCCACCGTGATCAGCGACTGCTCCTTCGTCACGGCATCGCCCGGCTTGACCAGGACTTCGATGACCTCGACATCCTTGAAGTCGCCGATATCGGGGACCACCACGTCGATGACCTGGCTCATAGCATCACCCGGCGGAAGTCGGCCAGGATCTGGGCCAGATAGACATTGAAGCGCGCAGCACCGGCCCCGTCGACCACCCGGTGGTCCCACGACAGCGACAGCGGCAGGATGAGGCGCGGCGCGAACTGCTTGCCGTCCCAGACCGGCTTGATCGTCGACCGGCAGACGCCGAGGATCGCAACCTCCGGCGCGTTGATGATCGGCGTGAACGACGTCCCGCCGATGCCGCCGAGCGACGAGATCGAGAACGTGCCGCCCTGCATGTCGGACGGCCCGAGCTTGCCGTCGCGCGCCTTGGCCGCGAGTGCCGACGTCTCCTGCGCGATCTCGAAGATGCCTTTCTTGTCGGCCTCCTTGATGACCGGCACGACGAGGCCCTGCGGCGTGTCCGCCGCGAAGCCGATGTGCCAGTAGTTCTTGCGGATGATCGCGCCGCCTTCGGGATCGATCGAACTGTTGAAGTCCGGGAATTTCTTCAGCGCCGCCACGCAGGCCTTGATCAGGAACGCAAGCATTGTCAGTTTGGGCGTGTCCTTGCTCTTCGCGTTCTCATTGTTGAGCTGGACGCGGAACGCCTCGAGGTCGGTGATGTCGGCGTCCTCGTGGTTGGTGACATGGGGAATCGTCACCCAGTTGCGCGACAGCGCGGGCCCGGAAATCCGCCGGATGCGTGACATCTCGACGCGCTCGATCGGGCCGAACTTCGCGAAGTCCACCACGGGCCACGCCGGCAGGTTGAGTCCGATGCCGGATCCGGTCGGCGCAGCGGCCGCAACGGCGGGACGCGCGCCGCCCGTCATGACACCCTTGACATGCTCGCGTACGTCCTCGGTGGTGATTCGCCCCTTGGGGCCGCTGCCGCGCACATGCGTGAGATCGACGCCGAGTTCGCGCGCGAACTTGCGTACCGAGGGTGAGGCATGCGGTTTCGCTCCGGGCGTGGGACCGAGGTCGATCGGCTGGGGCCGCGCGCCCATCTCGGTCGCGAAGGCCGTCGACTTCGGCTGCTCTGCGGTGGCCGTTGCCGCCGGCGCGGCCGAAGCCGCCGCCACGGCGCCTCCTCCGGAGGCGCCACTCAGCACCACCACCGGACTGCCTTGCGAGACCTTGTCGCCGATCTTGACCCGCAGCGCCTGCACCACGCCGGCAGCCGAGGACGGAATCTCCATCGAGGCCTTGTCGCTCTCGACCGTGATCAGCGACTGCTCTTTGCTGACGGTGTCGCCGACCTTGACGAGCAACTCGATGACCTCGACATCCTTGAAGTCACCGATGTCGGGTACGACGACTTCGATTGGTCCGGCGGTGGTCGCCGCGGCCACGGCCGGCGATGGCGCCGGAGCAGCGGCCGACGCCTTCGCCGGAGAGGCTGCCTTGGGCGCGGCGGGCGCAGGAGCGGGCGCCGGTGCCGTGGCTCCAGCGGAGTCGAGCACCAGCACGATGCTGCCCCGCGAGACCTTGTCGCCGATCTTGATGCGCAACTCCTTCACGACGCCAGCGGCAGACGACGGAATCTCCATCGAGGCCTTGTCGCTTTCCACCGTGATCAGCGACTGCTCCTTCGTCACGGCATCGCCTGGCTTGACCAGGACTTCGATGACTTCGACATCCTTGAAGTCGCCGATGTCCGGTACCTGAACTTCCACGAGCTGACCCATGTCGTCGGCCCTTTCTTTGCGGTTGTCCCGCGCCTCAGCGGGCGCGGGATCGTGGCAGAGGGTGCGCGAGGCGCACGTTGCTGCAGCGTCTGGGGCAGCCCCGGCTAGGCCGTCGAAGGATTGCGCTTGTTGGGATCGATCCCGTACTTCTTGATCGCTTCGGCCACCTTGGCAATCGGAACGACGCCTTCATCGGCCAGCGAACGGAGCGCCGCCAAAACGACGAAGTGACGGTCGACCTCGAAGAACTCGCGCAGCTTCGTGCGCGTGTCCGAGCGGCCGAATCCGTCCGTGCCCAGCACGCGGTAGTCGCGGCCGCGCGGGATGTCGGGGCGTATCTGGTCAGCGAACAGCCGCATGTAGTCCGTCGTGGCGACGACCGGCCCGACGGTCTTCTCGAGTTGCTGCGTGACGTACGCCTTGCGCGCCTTCTCGGTCGGGTGCAGCAGGTTCCAGCGTTCGGCCTCGATGCCGTCGCGCCGGAGCTCGGTGAAGCTGGTGACGCTCCAGACGTCGCCGGACACGCCCCAGTCCTTCTCCAGGATCTCGGCGGCCGCGATCGCTTCGCGCAGGATCGTGCCGCTGCCGAGCAATTGGACGCGCGCAATCGATTTGCCCATGCCACTGCCCGCCGGTCCCTCGCGCAGCAGGTACATGCCCTTGAGGATCCCCTCCTCCTGGCCTTTCTTCAGGCCCGGATGCGGGTAGTTCTCGTTCATCAACGTGATGTAGTACCAGACGTTTTCCTGGTCCTGCACCATGCGCTTCAGTCCGTGCTGCAGTATCACGGCCAGCTCGTGCGCATAGGTCGGGTCGTAGCTGACGCAGTTGGGAATCGTCGCGCTCATCAGGTGCGAGTGGCCGTCCTGGTGCTGGAGCCCCTCGCCGTTCAGCGTGGTCCGACCCGAAGTCGCACCGAGCAGGAAACCCCGCGCCTGCATGTCACCAGCGGCCCAGGCGAGGTCGCCGACACGCTGGAAGCCGAACATCGAATAGAAGATGTAAAACGGCACCATGACGCGGTTGTTCGTCGAATACGACGTCGCCGCTGCGATCCACGAACTCATGGCTCCGGCCTCGTTGATGCCTTCCTCGAGGATCTGGCCCTGCTTGTCCTCGCGGTAGTACATGACCTGGTCACGGTCGACGGGCTCGTAAAGCTGGCCCTGCGAGGAGTAGATGCCGAGCTGGCGGAACATCCCCTCCATACCGAAGGTCCGCGCCTCGTCCGGGATGATCGGCACGACACGCGGACCGACCGCCTTGTCACGCACCAGCTGCGTCAGGCAGCGCACGAACGCCTGCGTGGTCGAGATCTCGCGCCCTTCGGCCGTGGCTTCGAGCACCGGCGCAAAGGTGTCGAGTGCCGGGGCGGCGATCTTCTCGTCGGCGACGCGCCGGCGCTGCGGGACGGAACCGCCGAGCTCGCGGCGCCGCTCGAGCAGGTATTTCATCTCGGGCGAGTTGGCGTCGGGCTTGAAAAATGGCACCTCTTCGAGCTTGTCGTCCGGCACCGGTATCGCGAAGCGATCGCGGAACTCGCGGATCGCCGCGGTATCGAGTTTCTTCAGCTGGTGCGTCGGATTCTTGCCCTCGCCGACCTTGCCCATGCCGAAGCCCTTGACGGTCTTGGCGAGGATCACCGTCGGCTGGCCGGTCGTCTTTACGGCAGCTGCGAACGCGGCGTAGATTTTGTGCGGATCGTGGCCGCCGCGGTTCAGGCGCCAGATGTCGTCGTCGGTCATGCGCGACACCATCTCCAGCAGCTTGGGATCCTTGCCGAAGAAGTTCTTGCGCACGAACGCGCCGTCGTTGGCCTTGAAGTTCTGGTACTCGCCGTCGACCGTGTCTTCCATCACGCGCAGCAGCCGGCCCTCGGCATCGCGCGCGAGCAACGGGTCCCAGTAGGAGCCCCAGATCACCTTGATGACGTTCCAGCCGTCGCCGCGGAAGCCGCCTTCGAGCTCCTGGATGATCTTGCCGTTGCCGCGCACCGGTCCGTCGAGCCGCTGCAGGTTGCAGTTGACGACAAAGATCAGGTTGTCGAGCTTTTCGCGCGAGGCCAGCCCGATGGCTCCGAGCGATTCCGGCTCGTCCATCTCGCCGTCGCCGCAGAAGACCCAGACCTTGCGCCCGGAGGTGTCGGCGATGCCGCGCGCGTGCAGGTACTTCAGGAAACGCGCCTGATAGATCGCCTGGATCGGTCCCAGTCCCATGGAGACGGTCGGAAACTGCCAGAACTCCGGCATCAGCTTCGGATGCGGATACGAGGTGACACCCTTGCCGTCGACGTCGCGACGGAAGTTGTTGAGCTGTTCTTCGGTGAGCCGTCCTTCGAGGAAGGCGCGTGCATAGACGCCCGGCGCGCAGTGGCCCTGGAAGTAGATCAGGTCGCCACCGAACTCCGCGTTCGGAGCCCGCCAGAAGTGGTTGAAGCCCACTTCCATCAGCGTGTTCACCGAGGCGTAGCTGGCGATGTGGCCGCCGAGATCGCCTTCGCCACGATTGGCCCGCACCACCATCGCCATCGCGTTCCAGCGCATGTACGAGCGGATGCGCTCCTCGAGCACCGGGTCCCCCGGCGAGTGCTCCTCGAGATGCGGCGGGATCGTGTTGATGTAGGCGGTGTTGGCTGAATACGGGATATGCGCGCCCGAGCGGCGCGCCTTGTCGATCAGCGCTTCGAGCAGGAAGTGCGCGCGTTGCGCGCCCTCGCGCTCGAGCACGGTTTCGAGCGCCTCGACCCACTCCTGGGTCTCGAGCGTATCGGGGTCATTCGCAGCTTGCGGAATCGCGGACATCGTTGTCTCCTGGTCGATGCGACCGTGGTGCGGAAGCGCCGCGCGACATGGGCGCGACATTCTGAATTCACAATACCAGCCCTTTTGCGACTTTTCAAATAGTGGATGTCAATTTCGTATAGTGAATTTTGACGCCTGCCGGCGATACGGACGTGCGTCCGCCAAACCGCTCCCGATAATATGCGTCCGCGCCGCAGATGGAATCCCCCGAGCGCTCCCCTTGGACTCGTCCTCGCCTCCGTCTAACGCCGCACCCTCGCCTGACGCCGTCCAACTCGCGTTCGAGCGCCTGGCGCGCGATCGGTCGCGGCGGCCTGACTTCATTCGCTTCGTCCCGCTGCTCGCGATCGTCCTCCTGGCGGCGCTGAGCGCGGGCCTCGCCTACCTGCTCATCGCGGAGGACTCGGCGCTGCGGCGGGATGCACTCCACCGCGACACCGATACCCTCGCCCAGTCGATGAACCTGCGCCTGCAGGCCATCAGCGAGGCCACGAGCGCGCTGGCGCGGGACGCTGCGAGTCCGGATGCGACGAATGCCCGGCTGCTCGCGGCCGCGCGCGAAGCGATGGTCGTGAAGCCGGAGGTCGTGCACATTGCCTCCGTCGACGCGGCCGCGCGCGTGACGTGGTCTGCCGCATCGCCAGGCCCGCTGGGCGAAGCGGTGCGCAGCCCCAACACGCAGCTCACTTCGGAACGCCTCGTCGCGGCTCTTAATAACGCCCGCGACGCTCACTCGTCCTTCTTCTCGCCGCCCTACGAGGACACGTCGGGCTCGGCTGGCCCGGACAACGGCGGGCCTTTTACCGATCTCGTGGCACCGATCTACTCGGAAGACCGCTATCGCGGCGCCGTCGTCGCAAGGATTTCGCTGCCTGAGCTGCTGCGCCGGACCGTGACGCCCGATGTCGCGCAGCGCTACCGAGTCAGCCTGTTCAACGATGCCGGCGATGCACTCGCCTCGACCACGGCAAGCGAAACACCGATCGACGCCATGGTCTATGGAGTGCCGATCTACCTTCTGCCGGACGGTGTCTCGCTGCAGGCCTCCAAGTTCCGCGAACGCTCGCCCCTGCTGGGCAACGTCCTCGCCTGGATCGTGGCCGGACTGACGCTTGCCGTCATGGTCACGCTGATCGCCCTGATGCGCCGCGACGCCAAGCAGGCCAGCGTCGAACGGGCCCTGCGTGCCGAGACGGCCTTTCGTCGCGCGATGGAAGACTCGCTGGCCACCGGGCTGGCCGTGTTCGACCGCAGCGGCGTGTTGCGCCACGTGAACGCGGCGTTCTGCCAGATGACGGGGTGGAGCGAGACAGAACTGGTTGGTGTCGGCGCGCCGTTTCCGTTCTGGCCGGTCAACCAGTTCGACGTCCACCGGACCACGATGCAGGCGATGCTTTCCGGCAAGGCGCCCGCGAGCGGCTCGGAACTGAAGGTGCGGCGGCGGGACGACACGGAGTTCGACGGGCGGCTCTACGTCTCACCCCTGCTCTCGGACGACGGCGAACAGCTCGGCTGGATGGCTGCGCTGGTCGACGTCACCGAGCCCAAGCGCATCAGTGAGCAACTCGCCACGGCCCACGAGCGTTTCACGAAGGTGCTCGAGTCCCTCGACGACGCGGTGTCGGTCGTGGCGGCAACCCTCGACGGCGGCAGCGGCGAACTGCTGTTCGCGAATCGCAGCTATCGCAACCTCTACGGCGCCGATGCCGGGGGACATCGCAAACTGCAGGCCAGCCTGGCCGCGCACGGCGGCATCATGGCCGGCGAGGTCTACGACGGCGAACAGAAGCGCTGGTTCGACGTGCGCATGCGCGATGTGCGCTGGGTCGACGGCCGCGACGTACGCCTGCAGATCGCCACCGACGTCACCGAGCGCAAGGCCACCGAGGAAATCGTGCGGCAACAGCAGGAGAAGGTCCAGCTCACGTCGCGCCTCATGACCATGGGCGAGATGGCCTCCTCGCTGGCGCACGAGCTCAACCAGCCCCTGACGGCGATCAGCAATTACAGCCTCGGCACGGTCTCCCGTCTGCGCGACGGCAATGTCACGACGGCCGAACTCCTTCCCGCGCTCGAGAAGACGGCGGGCCAGGCACAGCGCGCCGGCAACATCATCCGGCGCATACGCGAGTTCGTGAAGCGGGCCGAGCCGCGGCGCCGCCCGACCGCGGTGACGCGGATCGTCGAAGACGCAATCGGCTTCGCCGAGATCGAGGCCGCGAAGAAGGCGATCGCGATCGAAACCCACGTGGCCGCCGGGCTGCCGCCGCTCGATGTCGATCCCATCCTGGTGGAGCAACTGCTGCTCAACCTGCTGAAGAACGCGATCGATGCGATGGACCAGGCCGCCGTGCGCCGCATCGACCTTGTCGTGCGACGCGTTGACGACATGGCCGAATTTTCCGTCATCGACCACGGCTCGGGCATTCCGCCCGAGCTGCGCGCCCACCTGTTCCAGCCTTTCTTCAGCACGAAGTCCGAAGGCATGGGCATGGGGCTCAACATCTGCCGCTCGATCGTCGAGTTCCACCAGGGCCGGCTGCTGCTTGAGGAAAACCCCAAGGGGGGAACGATCTTCCGCTTCACGCTTCCGCTTGCGGTGGGGACGGGCGTCGACGAGAATGCCCGCCTCGCCGAAGGGAAGCAAAAGTGACGGATGCCGCGGAAAGCCTGGGGGTTGTCTACGTCGTCGACGACGACGATGCAGTGCGTGATTCGTTGCAGTGGCTGCTCGAAGCCAGCCGCTATCGCGTGCTCGGTTTTGACAGCGCCGAGAAGTTCCTCGCCGAGCACGACCCGGACGCGATCGCCGTGGCCATCGTCGACGTGCGCATGCCTGGCATGAGCGGCCTGGAGCTGCAGGACGAACTGATCGCGCGTGGCGTGCCCTATCCGATCATCTTCATCACGGGCCACGGCGACGTGCCGATGGCCGTGTCGACGATGAAAAAGGGCGCGGTGGATTTCATCGAGAAGCCGTTCGACCAGGACGCGCTGAAGACGCTGGTCGAGCGCATGCTGGGCGAGGCGCGGACACGCGCGTCCGAGACAGAGCGGCGCCGGATCAGCGAAGCGCTGGTCGCCAAGCTCACACCGCGCGAGCAGCAGGTGCTCGAGCGGATCGTCGCCGGGCGGCTGAACAAGCAGATTGCCGACGACCTCGGCATATCGATCAAGACGGTCGAGGCCCATCGCGCCAACATCATGGACAAACTCAATGCCAACACGGTGGCTGACCTCATGCGCACCGTGCTTGCGGGAGGCGGACTGCGGCAGTAGTCCGGACGTGCGCCGGTAGAATTTCGGGTTTTCCCTGGAAGGCCCTGACATGAGCGCGCGCATCATCGATGGCAAGGCACTCGCTGCGCAGATCCGCGCCAGCCTCGGCGCACGCGTCGCCCGTGCCGCCGCCGCCGGGCAGGCGCCTGGCCTTGCCGTCGTGCTGGTCGGCGACGACCCGGCCTCGGCCGTCTACGTACGCAACAAGATCCAGGCCTGCCATGACAGCGGCATACGTTCGTTCGCCGATCGCCTGCCAGCCGATACGACAGAGTCGACGCTGCTTGCGCGCATCGCCGAGCTGAACTCTGATCCGGCCGTCCACGGCATCCTCGTGCAGCTGCCGCTGCCCCGGCACCTGGATACCCAGAAGGTCCTCGAGTCGATCTCTTTCGACAAGGATGTCGATGGCCTGCATGCGATGAACGCGGGCCTGACGCTCATGGGAGTCCCGCACTTCCGCTCCTGCACTCCCTACGGCGTGATGAAGATGCTCGAGCACACGGGCGTGGCCATCGAAGGCGCCAACGCGGTCGTGCTCGGCCGTTCGAACATGGTCGGCAAGCCGATGGCCATGCTGCTGCTGGCGGCCAACGCCACCGTCACGATCGCGCACAGCAAGACGCGTGACCTCGCCGCTGTCACGCGCAGCGCGGACATCCTCGTTGCAGCGGTCGGGCGACGCAACCTCGTGACCGCAGACATGGTCAAGCCCGGGGCGGTTGTCATCGACGTCGGAACGAACCGGACGCCCGAGGGCAAGCTGGCCGGCGATGTCGACTTCGACGCGGTGCGTGAAGTTGCGGGCTGGATCTCACCGGTGCCCGGAGGCGTCGGTCCGATGACGATCACGATGCTGCTGGTCAACACCGTCGAAGCCGCCGAGCGGCGCGCCGGCCTGCTCAACTGACGGAAATTTCCATGGCCAGCACGACGACAAGCTTGCGTAAGACGTCTTCACTGAATCCCCTGCTCGAACTGTCGGGGCTCGTGCACTTCGGCAGCGTTCGGCCGGAGCACATCACGCCGGCCATCGACGCGCTGCTTGCCGCCGCGCGCGCCGCGGTCGCGGAGGCGACGCAGACGACGCTGCCGGCGTCCTGGCAGAGCGTGGTCGAGCCGCTCGAAGAAGCGACAGACCGGCTGGAGCGATCCTGGAGCGCCGTCGCGCACATGAACGCGGTGGTTGACACGCCCGAACTGCGCGCGCAGTACAACGCGAACCTGCCCCGCATCACCGCGTTCTGGACCGAGCTGTCGCAGAACGAGCTGCTGTACTCCCGCTTCAAGGCACTCGCCGCGTCGCCCGAGGCCGCGCGCTGGCCGGCGGAGCGGCGCACGCTGGTCGAGCATGAGCTGCGTGACTTCCGGCTGGGTGGCGCCGAGCTGGAGCCCGCGCAGAAGCCGCGCTTCAAGGCGGTCCGGGAACGGCAGGCCGAGGTCAGCACACGCTTTGCCGAGAACGTGCTCGACGCGACCAACGCATTCGCGCTGCAGCTCGCCGAACGTGACGCGCTCGCCGGAGTGCCGGACGAGGCCGTGCAGATGTACCACGAGGCCGCGGCGGCGGAGGGACGCGGCGGTTACAAGATCACGCTGCAGTTTCCGAGCTATTCGGCGATCGTGGACTATGCCGATGACCGCGCCTTGCGCGAGAAGCTGTATCGCGCGTACGTCACGCGCGCCGCGGAACTCGGCAATCCGGACTGGAACAACGGCCCGCTGATGGTCGAGCTGCTGCGGCTCAGACAGGAGCACGCGCGCCTGCTGGGATACGCGAATTTCGCCGAAGTTTCGCTGGTGCCGAAAATGGCCGCCACGCCGGCCGACGTGCTGCACTTCCTGCGCGATCTCGGCAAGCGCGCCAGGCCGTATGCCGAGCGCGACATGGCGGAGCTGCGCGAGTTTGCCGCCGAGCAGCTCGGTCTTGCGCAGATCCATCCGTGGGACTTCAACTACGCAAGCGAGAAGCTGCGTGAAGCGCGTTACGCGTACTCCGACCTCGAACTGAAGCGCTACTTCACGGAGCCGCGCGTTCTGGCGGGCCTGTTCAAGGTGATCGAAACCCTGTTCGGCGTGGCGATACGCGAGGAGCCGGCTCCGACCTGGCACACGGACGTGCGCTTCTACCGGATCGAGACCCCACGCGGCGAACTTCTCGGCCAGTTCTACCTCGACCTGTACGCACGCGACCACAAGCAGGGAGGCGCGTGGCAGGGCGATGCACGCAGCCGCCGCGGTCGGCGCGCCGGGCTGGTGACCCCCGTGTCCTACCTCACCTGCAATTTCTCGCGCCCGGTCGGAGGCAAGCCGGCCACCTTCAAGCACGACGAGGTGCTGACGCTCTTCCACGAGTTTGGCCACGGCTTGCACCACATGCTGACCCGCGTCAACGAGCCGGCGGTGGCGGGCATCCGCGGCGTCGAGTGGGACGCAGTCGAGCTTCCGAGCCAGTTCATGGAGAACTTCGCCTGGGAGTGGGAGGTACTGCAGCTGCTGACGGAGCACGCGGACACCGGCGAGTCGCTGCCCCGGCCGTTGTTCGAGAAGATGATCGCCGCACGCAATTTCCAGAGCGGCTTTTACACCGTCCGTCAGCTCGAGTTCGCCCTGTTCGACATGCTGCTGCACGCGCGGCCGGCACCCGCCAGCGACGACGAGATCCTGCAGTGCATGGCCGAGGTGCGGCGCGAGGTCGGCGTCCTTGTTCCGCCGGAATACAACCGGTTTCCGCAGTCTTTCTCGCACATCTTCGCGGGCGGTTACGCGGCAGGCTATTACAGCTACAAATGGGCCGAGGTGCTGTCGGCCGACGCGTACGCGGCGTTCGAAGAGGAAGGCGTGCTGAACCCGGCAACGGGCCGGCGGTTCAGGGACGAGGTCCTTGCAGTCGGTGGCAGCCGGCCGGCGATGGAGTCCTTCGTGGCCTTCCGCGGCCGCAAGCCGACGATCGACGCGTTGCTGAGGCATCACGGCATGGTCAACTAGGAGAACCATGAAGCGCTGGTGGGTGGTTGCGGTGGCCCTGCTCTTGATCGGCGGCCCGGCCGACGCGCAATACCGCTGGCGCGATGCAAGCGGGCAGGTCAACTATGGCGACTTTCCGCCGGGTGATGCGCGCGACCTGAAGCCGGTCGGAGCGCGAGTCCCGAGCGAAGCCGCGGACGCCAACCTTTCGCTGCCCTTCGAACTGCGTCGCGCGAAGGCGCAGTATCCCGTTGTCCTGTACTCGAGCGACGCCTGCCCGCCCTGCGAGAACGGCCGTGTCTTCCTGCGCCAGCGCGGGGTGCCGTTTTCCGAGCGCTTCCTGGAAACCCCGGACGATGGCGTGGAGCTCAAGCGCCTGACCGGCTTCGAGCAGGTCCCGGTGATGACGGCCGGGCGCGAGGTCCTGGCTGGCTTCCGCTCGAGCGACTGGTCGCGCGCGCTCGATGCCGCCGGCTACCCGTCCGAGTCGATGCTTCCGCCCGGCTATGCGGGCGAACCCCCGCGCTCCCTGATCTCGCGCGCGAACGGTCCCGCGAATCGCATTGCGCCCAACGGCGAAGCGCGCTGATCCCGTCCCGTCAGTCCCCGCAGGCTCCACATGATCCTCTCCTCGCTGTACGCCACCGCCTTCGTCATCGCCCTGCAGGCGCAATTCGCCGCGACGGACGCCCCGACCGCGATGTCGCCCAAGGTCCTCTTCCGCTGGAACGACTACCGCGGGCAGATCAACTACGGTGATCGCCCGCCGCTCGATGCGCAGAACGTGCTGCGGATCGACCTGCTGACCATTGGCGAACACACGCAATCGCTGCTGCCCTACCAGGTGCGGCGGGCGGCGTCGAACTTCCCTGTGATGCTCTTCACCGCGAAGAACTGCCCGCCGTGCGGGACCGCGCGCGAGTTCCTGAACAAGCGCGGCGTGCCGTTCGCGGAAAGAACCATCGAGTCCGGCGACGACGCCATGGAACTGAAGCGCCTCACCGGCGCCGAAGGCGTCCCTGTTGTCACGCTGGGCGCGCAGCCGCTGCTCGCCTTCAATCCGGATGACTGGAACAACGCGCTTGACGCCACCGGATACCCCGGCTCGTCAATGCTGCCGCGCAGTTTCCGGCAGGAACCCGCGCGGCCGCTGACGGCCAAGGCCACCCCGCCGCCCGCGGCACAATAGCGGGATGCCACGCACACGCTCGCTCGCCACCTGGAACGTCAACTCGCTCAAGGTCAGACTGCCGCACCTGCTCGACTGGCTCGCGACGCACCGCGTCGACATCGTCTGCCTGCAGGAAACCAAGCTCGTCGATGAATTCTTTCCGGCCGCTGCGCTGGCCGAGGCCGGCTATGCCGCCGCCTTTGCCGGCCAGAAGACCTACAACGGCGTGGCGCTGCTGACGCGCCGGGAGACCACGCCGGAGGCCAGCGACGTCGTCGTGGCCCTGCCCGGGTTGGAGGATCCGCAGAAGCGCCTGATCGGCGCGACCGTCGGGGACATCCGCGTCGTGTGCGCCTACTTTCCGAACGGCCAGAGCGTCGGCAGCGAAAAGTACGACTACAAGCTGCGCTGGATCGCGGCCTTGAACGCATGGCTGCGAACCGAGCTGGCACAGCACCCGCGCCTCGCGCTCGCCGGCGACTTCAACATCGCGCCCGAAGATCGCGACGTGCACGACCCGAAGGCCTGGGCAGGCCAGGTCCTGTTTTCGGAGCCGGAGAAGCAGGCGTTCCGCGACCTCATTGCGCTGGGGTTCGTCGACAGCTTCCGCCTGTTCGAGCAGCCCGAGCGTAGCTACACGTGGTGGGACTACCGCATGCAGGCCTTCCGCCGCAAAATGGGACTGCGCATCGACCACGTGCTGCTGTCGGCCGCCCTGGCACCGTACTGCACCGGCTGCACCATCGACGTCGAACCCCGTCGGCGCGAACAGCCGAGCGATCACGCGCCGGTGATCGCGACACTGAGCGTCTGACGGGCTCTAGGGCAGCAACGCCACGCTGCCGATGACGCCTACGGTCCGCAGCATAACGAGGAGTTGGATCACGACCGGCAGGCCGATGAACCAGATCACGCCACCGAGCGAGCGACGCAGGGTGCGCGGCTGCACGGTGTAGGACTCCGGTTCCACGAACAGCCGGCGCGCGGGAAAGAACCGCGGCACGCGCCGGCAATACTCGGCGTACGCATCGCCGAACTTGCCGCGCAAGAATTCCTCCTCGCCCGCAATGACCGCCGGATAGACCAGCGCGAAAAACGCCACCAGGAAAAGCGTCAACGTCACCGTTTCCGTCGCCAGGCCGATGCCGATCAGGCCGACGAAAGAGAAGAAGTACAACGGGTTCCGGCTCACTGAATACGGCCCCTGCGTCACCAGCTCGGAACTCTTGTAGCCGCTCGAATACACGAGGCACCAGATGCGCCCGACCATGCCGACCGCGGCGAGCACGATCCCCGTCAGGAACATGACTCGGCCAACCCATGTTCCCTGCCAGACGCTGCCGGTGGCCAGGAGCGCCGCGACGAAGGCAAACCCGAAGACGCGCGAGACCTTGATCCGGTGCTGCGAAAACAACCTCGACAGGGGCGACATGCGTTCCAGAACCTGAGCCAAAGCGCGATTATCGCGCGCCTTGAGTGATCTGCCGGCGCTGCCGGAATCTCACTTCCCGTGGTCTACCGTGGACGCGGCGGAGGTCGTTTCGAGTTCACGCCGCCGGCGGTAAGGCTGGAGAACCTGGGTCTCGATCCAGCGCGCGAAAAGTGACGCCGTCCGGTCCGTCCTGCGGTCGAGCCAGGCCGCGAGCCCCTTCTCGGAGAAGCCCAGCAGGTCCGAGCCCGGCGCGGTGCGCAGGCCGTCGCGTCCCACGATCTGGCGGACGCGCTCCGCGTTGCGCGCCGGACGAGGCGTGTCGAACACTTCGAACACATCCGCCGCTGCGAACCAGACATCGTCGCCGTCGAACAGGATCCGGATCTGGCGGCCGTCGAATTCGTAGTACTGGCCGCTCCATTCCTGCCAGCCCGCGCGTCCCAGCCACCGCATGGTCGTACGTGCGAAGCGGTAAAGCGCCCAGAGCGCCCACACGCCCCAGAAGGGCGCCGCGAGCACCGCACCGAGTCCCGGCGCGCCGCCGCGAATGTCGCCGAGCAGGAGTGATCCGCCGACGGCGAGCCAGGCGAACCAGAGCACCCAGCCCCAGCGGACGACGCGCTCGTCGGGATCCTGGCTGAGGAAGGAAAGTTTGCGGTCCACCGCGCGAGGTTAGCGCAGCGGACCGCCGGCGGCGTAGAACCTTCGCGTGCCGGTGCCTCAGGCCTTGTCGGCCGGCTGGTGCGCCAGCACGGTGGCGCCGCTGCGTCCGCGCTTCAGACGTCGCTCGAATGCATCGATGTAGGTATAGATCACCGGCACCACGACCAGCGTCAGCAGGGTCGAGGTGATCACGCCGCCGATGATGGCGCGGCCCATCGGCGCCTGCTGCTCGGCGCCCTCGCCCAGCCCGATCGCCAGAGGCAGCATGCCGAAGATCATCGCGGCCGTCGTCATCAGGATCGGCCGCAGCCGCACCTGCCCTGCCGCGAGCAACGCCGCGTGGCGGTCGAGGCCTTCGCGCTGGCCACGGTTGGCGAAATCCACCAGCAGGATCGCGTTCTTCGTCACCAGGCCCATCAGGAACACGATGCCGATCATCGAGAAGATGTTGAGCGTGGTCTTCGTGATCAGCAGCGCGAGCATGACGCCGACGATCGACAGCGGCAGCGAGGCCATGATCGCGATCGGCAGGAAGAAGCTGCCGAATTGCGAGGCCAGCACCAGGTAGATGAAGATGACCGCCAGCAGCAGTGCGCCGATGATCGCCGCATTGATCTCCTGCTGTTCGCGGATCTGCCCGCCGACGTCGAAGCGCAGGCCGGGCGGCAGTTCGTAGGCCTTGACGAGGGCCTGGACCTCCTGTCCCGCGTCGCCGGCCGGCCGCCCCTGCACGTTCGCGAACAGCGCCACGCGCCGCTGCAGGTCCTGGCGGCGGATGTTCTCCGGGTTGAAAGTGCGCTCCAGCGTCGCGATCGAGCGCAGCGGAATCACCTCCGGCGAGCCGTCGGCCAGCGATCGGCCGGTCGCGATGTTGAGGTTGGCAATGTCGTCGACAATCGTGCGGTTCGCCTGCGGCAGCTGCGTGATCACTTCGTAGTTCTGGCCGTCGGGCGCCAGCCAGTAGCCGGAGTTCTCGCCGCCCACCATCGCGCGCAACGTCGTGCCGAGCTGTGCGTGGGTGATGCCGTATTCGGCCGCGAGTTCGGGCTTCAGCCGCACCGAAAGCGCCGGCGTGCCCTCCTTCACCGAGATTTCCACGTCCGTCACGCCGCGGATCTGCTGCACCTTGCTCTTCAGGTCCGAAATGACGCGGTTCATCTCGGCATCGTTGTTGCCGAGCAGCGCGACGTAAATTGGCGTGTTCCAGCCCACCTTCAGGTCGACCCCGGGGATGCTCGCCACCCGCTTGCGTATGGCCTGTTCGAGCTGCTGCTGCGAGCGGCTGCGTTCGTTGCGAGGCACCAGCTTGAGGTTCAGGTTCGCCATGTTTCGCGTGCCGTCGGTGCCGATGCCGGCGTCGACCGCATCGATCTCCTTGAACTCGCGCAGCGCGTCCTCGACCCGCTTGACGCGCTCGTTGGCGTACTCGAGGCTGGAGCCGACCGGCATGGTCAGGCGCACCGACGTGTAGCTCTGGTCGGCCTCCGGCATCATCTCGGTGCCAACCATGCCGGCAATCGGGATGCTGATCAGGAAGCTCGCCGTGGCGATCGCCAGCGTGCTCTTCCGATGCGCGAGCGCCCAGCGCAGCAGCCGGTCGTAGACGCCATGAACCCGGTCCATGCCGCGCTCGAAGGCACGCAGGACCGGCCCGACGACGGGCAGCCCGCGTGCACCCTCCTTCGGGTCGCGCCAGACGGCCGAGAGCATCGGGTCGAGCGTGAAGCTGACGAACAGCGACAGCAGCACAGCGGCCGCGACCGTGATGCCGAACGGATAGAAGAACTTGCCGACGATGCCGCCCATGAACGCGATCGGCACGAACACCGCGACGATCGACAGCGTCGTGGCGAGCACGGCCAGGCCGATCTCGTCGGTTCCCTCGCGCGCGGCGGTGTAATGGTCCTTGCCCATGTGGATGTGGCGCACGATGTTCTCGCGCACGACGATGGCATCGTCGATCAACAGTCCGATGCACAGCGACAGCGCCATCAGCGTCATGTAGTTCAGCGTGAAGCCGAGCGCGTAGATGACGATGAAGGTCGCGATGACCGAGATCGGCAGCGTCAGCCCGGTGATGACCGTGCTGCGCCAGGACCCGAGGAACAGGAACACGATGACGACCGTCAGCAAGGCGCCCTCGACGATCGTCGTCTTGACGTTGTTGACCGACTGCTCGACGAAGTCGGCCATCGCCCACATGAACTTCAATTCCATGCCGGGCGGAAGCTGCTTGCGGATGTTCTCGGCCGCGTACTTGAGTTCGCGGCCAACCTCGACGATGTTGGCGTCCTGCGCCTTGAAGACAGAAATGCCAATGGCCGGCTGGCCGTTGACGCGCGACAACGACTGCCGCTCCCGCTCGGCATCGACGACCGTCGCGACCTGCGACAGCAGGATCGGGACACCGTTCTTGCGCGCGACGATGATCCGTTCGAACTGCTCCGGCGAGGTCAACCGTCCGTCGACGCGGATGATCGATTCCGACGTGTCGTTGTGGATGGTCCCGACCGGCACGGAGATATTGGCCGTGCGCAGCGATTGCACGACGGTATCGACGGACAGGCCGAAGGCGGTGAGTTTGGCCGGATCGACCCGCACCTGGATCTGACGCGTCGTGTTGCCGCCGAGATCGACGCGACCGACCCCCTTGACCCGCTCGAAGCCCTTCTGCACGACCTGTTCGGCGAGCAGCGTCAGCTCACGCGGCGTCTTGCCGTTGCCCATCAGGGCGAACGATGCGACCGGCTGGTCGTTCTCGCCCCCGGCGCGCTGGACGACGGGATCCTTCGCGTCGCGCGGAAACGTGGCGCGGATCTGCGCGAGCTTGTCGCGCACTTCCTGCATCGCGCGGTCCATGTCCACTTCGTAGCGGAACTCGACCCACGTCAGCGAACGACCCTCGTCGGAACGCGACAGGATGCGCTTGACGCCGGCGACGGTGTTGACCGCGCTTTCAATGGGCTTGGCGAGGTCGTTCTCGACCTGTTCCGGCGAGGCGCCGGGATAGTTGACCCAGATCTGCACGCCGGGCGGGCTGACATCCGGCATCGGTTCCACGCCCAGCCGGGCATAGGAGAACAGCCCCAGCACCGTGAGGCCAACCATCACCATGGTCGCGAAGACCGGGTGGGTGATGGATACACGCGTCATCCACATCAGAGAGTCCCTCCTGCTGGCGACCCGGGCTCGAGCACCCGCGGTCCGGACGCGCCTTCGGCGTCGTTCAGTTGGCGGCCAGTGGCCGGGTCGCAGCCTCGCGCTCGGCGACCTTGGGTTCGCCCGGCATGCCGACGACCTTGGCGGCGAGGCCGTCCTTCAGGTTGTCGAACTTGGTCGCCAGCACGACATCCGCCGCACTGAGGCCCGACGTGATCTCGACCAGTTGAGCGCGCTCGTCGCGTCGACCGATGGCCACGTTGCGGCGGGCGAGCTTGCCGTCGGCCAGCAACCAGACATAGTTCTGACCGGCCTCGGTGCGCAGGGCTGAAAGCGGCAGCGACGGCGCCTCGGACTCCGGCATCGTTGTCAGCACCACGCGCGCGAACATGCCCGCCTTCAGCAGCGACTCTTCGTTGGGCAGCGAAACGTAGATGTTGACCGTGCGGGTCCCGGCTTCGGTGCTCGGGTTGATGCGATCGACCCGCCCGGCGAAGTGGCGTCCGCCGATGCCTTCGATGTCGACCTGCGCCGGCATGCCCTTGCGGATCTGCGGCACATCGGAGACGGGCACCTGGGCCTGGACCTCGAGTTGCGACAGGTCGACGATCGCCAGCAGCGGCGCATCGAATCCGACCTTCTCGCCCGGCTGCACATGACGCTTGGCGACGAGGCCTGCAATCGGGGCACGCACGACCGCATCGTCCATCTGGATCTGGGTCTGCTCGAGCTGGGCGCGCGCAGCTGCTACCGACGCCAGCTGCGCCTGATAGGCCGAGTCAGCCGTGTCGAACGCGTTCTGCGAAATGAAGTTCTGCTTGACCAGCTGGGCGTTGGCCTGCCGCGTTCGCTCGGTCGTGGCAAGTTGCGCACGCGCCGACTCGAGCGTCGCCGTCCGCTCGGCAAGCTGCGCCCGCAGCTGCGCCGTATCGAATTCGGCGACCGGCTGTCCAGCAGCGACACGGTCGCCTTCGCGCACCAGGACACGCTTGACCTCTGCCGACAGCTTGGCCCGCACGGTGGCCTGCGACACGGCCAGCAGGCTGCCCGGCACCGTCAGCTCGACGGCCAGGCGCTTGGGCTGCAGCCGGACGACATCCGACTGGGCAAACTCCAGTGGGGGCCGCTCGCCTTTCTTCGCAACGCTGTCAGGCGGTGGACTGGAGGACCGCGATGCAATGACCGCCCCGCCCCCGCCCGCCACGGCTACCACCAGGATACCGACCAGCCACCAGATCTTTGCCCGCTTTGTCATTCTTTCCCCCAGGGTACGGCCGGGTCGTCGGGTAGACGCCACTCGCCAGCGCAGGTTCGTGGCCTGCGGGCCGTTTCTTTGCGTGGGAGCGGATTATCCGCGCGCGGCGCGCATTGTCGCCCGACGTGCGACGAATTGCAGTCAGCCGCGACGAAACGCAGTTCAAATGGACGAAGGGCGGCCCGGGGCGGACGCCCCGGCGGCCGCCGGCTCAGTCTTCCAGCTGCAGTTCCTGGATCTTGCGCGTGATCGTGTTGCGGCCGACGCCCAGCCGGGTGGCGGCATCGATGCGTCGGCCGTGCGTGTGCTTCAGGGCGGTGCGAATGACCGCCGCCTCGAAGTCCCGCGCGAGGGTGTCCATGACGTCCGGCACGCCTTCGTGCAGGCGGCGCTCGACCTCGGCGACCAGAGAATCCGTCCAGCTCGCGCCGGCGGTCGACCGCGGCATGGGCGCCGCGACCGACGCCATCGGCGCGTCGATGCGCGCCAGGGTCGTGGCTGCAGCCGGCTGCTGGCGCATCTCCACCGGCAGGTCTTCGACCTTGACCACCTGGGCCGGCGCCAGCACCGTGAGCCAGTGGCACAGGTTCTCGAGCTGCCGCACGTTGCCGGGAAACGGCTGCTGGCTGATGAAGCGCAACGCCTCGTCCGAGATGCGCTTCGGCTCCACGCCAAGCTCCTGGGCACTCTTCTGCAGGAAGTGGCGCGCCAGCAGCGGAATGTCTTCGCTGCGTTCGCGCAACGCCGGCAACCTCAACCGGATGACGTTCAGGCGGTGATACAGGTCCTCGCGGAACAGGCCCTGGCGCACCCGCTCCTCGAGGTTCTGATGGGTGGCGGCAATGACGCGGACGTCGGCCTTGATCGGCTGGTGGCCACCGACGCGGTAATAGAAGCCGTCGGACAGCACGCGCAGCAGGCGCGTCTGCAGCTCGGCCGGCATGTCACCGATCTCGTCCAGGAACAGCGTGCCGCCCTCGGCCTGCTCGAAGCGTCCGCGGCGCATCGCCTGGGCGCCGGTAAACGCGCCGCGTTCGTGGCCGAACAGTTCGCTTTCCAGCAGGTCGCGCGGGATCGCGGCCATGTTCAGTGCGATGAACGGCGCTTCGGCACGCGGGCTGTGCTTGTGCAGCGCGCGCGCCACGACTTCCTTGCCACTGCCGGACTCGCCGGTCAGCAACACGGTGACGTTGGACTGGCTCAGTCGGCCGATCGCCCGGAACACGTCCTGCATCGCAGGTGCCTGGCCCAGGATTTCGGGAACCTCGCCGATCGCTTCCTCGGCAGAGGACTCGCGCACGCTCTCGTCCACCGCGCGCCGGATCAGCTCGACGGCCTTGTCGACATCGAACGGCTTCGGCAGATATTCGAAGGCGCCGCCCTGGAACGCCGACACGGCGCTTTCCAGGTCCGAGAACGCTGTCATCACGATGACCGGAAGCGCGGGGTGCTTTCGCTTGACCTCGCGCAGCAGCTCAATGCCGCTGCGGCCCGGCATCCGGATATCGGAGATCAGCACCTGCGGGCTGTCGTGCTCCAGATCGGCGAGCACTTCCTGCGCCGTGCCGAAGGCCTTGCAAGGCAGGTTCTCGCGCGCGAGAGCCTTTTCCAGCACCCAGCGAATCGATCGGTCATCGTCAACGATCCAGATTGGTTTCATGGCAGCGGTATCAGGATGCGAAAGTCGGTGCGGCCCGGACGGCTGTCCACCTCGATGATGCCGTCGTGCTGCTGGATGAATGTCTGCGCGAGAGTGAGCCCGAGGCCGGTGCCATCCTCGCGGCCGGATACCAGCGGAAAGAAGATTCGGTCCTTGATGTCATTGGGCACGCCTGGTCCGTTGTCGATGACATGCAAGTCCAGTGCCAAGCGGTGACGGGCACGCGCAATCGTCACCTGCCGGGCGACGCGCGTGCGCAGCGTGATCAGTGCGTCACCCACCGCAATGCGGGATTCGAGCGCTTGCGCGGCGTTGCCCACGATGTTGAGCAGCGCCTGGATCAGCTGCTCGCGGTCGCCGTGAAAGTCCGGAACGCTGGCGTCGTAGTCGCGTTCGATCGTGAGCCCGCGCGGAAACTCGGCCAGTGTCACCATGCGCACGCGCTCGCAGACTTCGTGGATGTTGAGCTCGGCGATGACGCGCGGCGAGCGGTGCGGTGCAAGCAGTCGATCGACCAGCGCCTGCAGGCGGTCCGCCTCGGCGATGATGACCCGCGTGTACTCGCGCTGCTCGGGGGATGCCAGCTCGGCGTCGAGCAGCTGCGCGGCACCACGCACTCCCCCCAGCGGATTCTTGATCTCGTGGGCAAGATTGCGCAGCAGCTGCCGATTGGCCTCGGACAGTCCGAGCTGGCGCTCTTCGCGATCGACCTTGAGCTGCTGCTCGATTTCGGAGATCTCGAGCACCAGCGGGGTGCTCGAACCGTACTGTGCGGTCGCCGTCACGCGCACCGGTACCGGATCGCGCCCGAACCGCTTCAGTTCCAGCACCTGCCGGCGCTCCCCGAACGCGTTGTTGCGGGCGTCGGCGACCAGCTGCTGCATCTGCAATTCATCGCCGATCACGCGTTCTGCCGACTGGCCCAGCAGGTTCTTGCGCGACATCCCCAGCAGCAGTTCGGCGGCCTGGTTCACATGCACGATGCGCGCCGCCGGTCCGAGCACGATGACGGCGGTCGACAGCAGGTCGAGCCCGTCGAACTGCGCACCAGCCATGGAATCGTGATGGATCGCCGCGGTCATGGCGACCACCCTCCGCCCCCGTCGCACTCAGACTGGACGGGCAGGAGAACGAGCAGGAACCTACTGTGTCCGGAGCAGTGCGATTTCGCGGCGCAGTGCGCCGACGTTGGTCTCAACGCGCGCGATGTCCTCGCGCAGGCGCTGGATCCGCTCCTGGTAGAGCGCGAAGTTGCGCTCGTCACCGCGGCGCTCCGGCTCGCCATTGTTGAACTCGGCGCGCAGCCGCGCCAGGCGATCTTCCTCGGCCTTCAGTTCGTCTTCGAGGATGCGGCGCCGGTCGCTGTCGCGTGTGCGCTGGGTATCGCGATCGACCCGGGGAAACGACGCGGGCGACACCGAAGCACGCTCCTCGACCGCCGGCTGCATCGAGCTGCGCCCGGCCGGCTGACGGGGCGCCGGCATCGACAGCACCGGGCCGACGTCGACCCGCTTGCAGCCCTTGCCGCTGCCGACATTCTGGTAGGACTTGTTGCCCTGTTCGTCGATGCACAGGTAGATCTCGGAGGACTGAGCGGACGCTGCCCACGGCGCAGCGACACCGAACGACAGCAGGACACTCGAGACGATGCGCTTCAAGGGCGCCTCCGGCAGTGCATAGACGACGCGCAGTGTACGGCAGCACCACTGCCGGAATCGGCGCAAGTGCCAGTCGTTCCACGTTCAGTTCCCGCATTCTGGGGACACTCGACTCATCCGTCAGGGGTCGAAGCGAACAGGGGCGGTTGCCCGCCCCCGTCCGCCTGCGCCACCGGTCGCTTTACGACCCGTAGTACATGTCGAACTCGACCGGGTGCGTGGTCATGCGGAACCGCGTGACCTCGTCCATCTTCAGCGCGATGTAGGCATCGATAAGATCGTTGCTGAACACGCCGCCGCGGGTCAGGAATTCGCGGTCCGTGTCGAGGTAGCCGAGCGCCTGGTCGAGCGAGGAACACACGGTCGGGATCTTCGCGTCCTCTTCCGGCGGCAGGTCGTACAGGTTCTTGTCGGCCGCCTCGCCCGGGTGGATCTTGTTCTGCACGCCATCCAGGCCGGCCATCAGCATCGCGGCGAACGCCAGGTACGGATTGGCGGTCGGGTCGGGGAAACGCACCTCGATGCGGCGGCCCTTCGGGTTGCTGACGTACGGAATGCGGATCGACGCCGAGCGGTTGCGCGCCGAGTAGGCGAGCTTGACCGGCGCCTCGAAGCCCGGGACGAGCCGCTTGTACGAGTTGGTGCCCGGGTTGGTGATCGCGTTGAGCGCCCGCGCGTGCTTGATGATCCCGCCGATGTAGTACAGCGCGAAGTCGGACAGGCCGGCGTACTTGTCACCGGCGAACAGGTTCGCGCCGTCCTTCCAGACCGACTGGTGGCAGTGCATGCCGGAGCCGTTGTCGCCAACGACCGGCTTGGGCATGAAGGTGGCCGTCTTGCCGTAGCTGTGCGCGACGTTCAGGACCACGTACTTCAGCACCTGCAGCCAGTCGGCACGCTGGACCAGCGTGCTGAACTTGGTGCCGATCTCGCACTGCCCCGGACCCGCCACCTCGTGGTGGTGCACCTCGACGGGCACGCCCATCTGCTCGAGGATCAGGCACATCTCCGAGCGCATGTCCTGAAACGAATCGACCGGCGGCACCGGGAAGTAGCCGCCCTTGACCGCGGGCCGATGGGCGAGGTTGCCGCCCTCGAACTCCCGCCCGGTCGACCACGAGGCCTCTTCGGAGTTGATCTTCACGAAGCAGCCCGACATGTCGACGTTCCAGGTCACCGAGTCGAAGATGAAGAACTCGGGTTCCGGACCGAAGTAGGCGGTGTCGCCCAGGCCGGTGGACTTCAGGTAGGCCTCGGCACGCTTGGCGAGCGAGCGCGGATCGCGGTCGTAGCCCTTGCCG
>Ga0209254_10000606_pt1 | contig 29849 bp, 28 predicted proteins | sample FrelakmetDIP11DI_FD_187148 | JGI IMG/M metagenome (GOLD analysis project Ga0209254, IMG submission 187148) | Freshwater lake sediment microbial communities from the University of Notre Dame, USA, for methane emissions studies - DIP11 DI (SPAdes)... | ecosystem: Environmental > Aquatic >... | reverse complement strand
TCGCTGGCAATCTGGATCTGCCGGGTGAAAGGCAGCATGTCGGGCGCCAGGCGCAAGCCGAGGTAATTGTTGGCGTCGAACTTGCGGGCCTCGGCGTGGGCCACGGCCTTGTCGAGCCAGCTGAGCAGGTTGCTGAGCATGCGGACAAAAACCGGCGCACTGGCCGAGTGCATCGTGATGGACATTTGTGTCTCCTTGTGAAAGCGGTGCGCATGGTAGCGCGCAAGGCAGAATCATGGGCTACCGCACCAAGCCATGAACATCATCATCCTCGACGATTACCAGGACGCCGTGCGCAAGCTTCAGTGCGCGGCCAAGCTGGAACACCTCAACGCCAAGGTCTTTACCAACACCGTCAAGGGCATCGGCCAGTTGTCGATCCGGCTGCGCGACGCCGAGGTGCTGGTGCTGATCCGCGAGCGCACCGCGTTCCCGCGCCAGTTGCTGGAGAAGCTGCCCAAGCTGAGGCTCATCGCGCAGACGGGCCGCGCCGGGCCGCACATCGACATCGAATCCTGCACGCGCCTGGGTATTGCAGTGGCCGAGGGTGTCGGTTCGCCCGTCGCGCCAGCCGAACTGACCTGGGCCCTGATCATGGCTGCGATGCGCCGCCTGCCGCAGTACATCAGCAACCTCAAACACGGTGCCTGGCAGCAGTCGGGGCTGAAGACTTCCTCGATGCCGCCCAACTTCGGCATTGGCATGACCTTGGAGGGCAAGACCCTTGGCGTCTGGGGTTACGGCAAGATCGGCCAACGCATCGCCGGCTATGGCCGCGCCTTCGGCATGCAGGTCACCGTGTGGGGCAGTGAAGGCTCGCGCGACAGGGCCCGTGCCGACGGCTTCCTGCCTGCGCCCACCCGCGAAGCCTTCTTCGACGTTTGCGATGTGCTCTCGATGCACTTGCGCCTGGTTCCCGAGACGCGTGGGCTGGTGACTCTGGACGACCTGTCACGCATGAAGGCCACGGCGCTGTTCGTCAACACCTCGCGTGCCGAGCTGTTGACAGAAGGCGCCCTGGTTTCGGCCCTCAACCGGGGCCGCCCGGGCATGGCCGCGGTCGATGCTTTCGAGAGCGAGCCGATCCTGCAGGGCCACCCGCTGCTGCGCCTGGAAAACGCCGTATGCACGCCGCACATCGGCTACGTCGAACAGGACAGCTACGAGCTGTACTTCGGCGCGGCGTTCGACAACGTCGTCAACTTCATCAATCAGAAACCGACCAACATCGTCAACCCGGATGCGCTGAAGGTGATTCGTTGAGCGTGGTGTCGCACGCGCCGTCCGTGCCCGACGGACCGCGCTCGGCCCTTGAGTTGATGCGCGTCTTCAACGCACTGGCGCTGCAGGGATTCGGCGGCGTGCTACCGGTGGCACAGCGCGAGCTGGTCGAGCGAAGGCAATGGCTGACGCGCGAGCAGTTCGTCGAGACCCTGTCGATCGGCCAGGTATTGCCGGGCCCCAACATCATCAACATGGCGCTGATGATCGGCGATCGGTTCTTCGGCTGGCGCGGCGCTTTCGCGTCGCTGGCCGGTTTGCTCGCGCTGCCGCTGGTGATCGTGATGACCCTGGCTGCCTTGTACGCGCGCTGGGCCACCGAGCCGCTGGTCGCCGGCGCATTGCGTGGCATGGGTGCAGTAGCCGCAGGTCTGATCGTCGCCATGGCACTGCGGTTGCTGCCCACCCTTTCCCGCAACGCGCTCGGCCGCGGCCTGTGCCTGCTGGCGCTGGCGGCCACGCTGGGCGCCGTGGGTGGCCTGCGCTGGCCGATGGCCTACGCCGTGCTCGGCATCGGTGGCACGGCGGTCTTGGCCGCGTGGTGGCGGCTCGGACGCAGCGCATGACTTTCAGCGGCGCCGATTGGTGGGCGTTGCTCGCTCACTTCCTGGCCATGTCGATGCTGGCCATCGGCGGTGCGGTGGCAGTGGCGCCGGAAATCCATCGCTATGTCGTCGAGCAGCGCGGCTGGATCGACGACACGCAATTCAGCGCAGCGATCGCGCTGGCCCAGGCATCGCCGGGACCCAACCTGCTGTTCGTGCCGGTGATCGGCTATGCAGTGGCTGGCTTCGGTGGCGCGGCGGTGGCCCTGCTGGGCATGCTGATCCCGAGCACGACGCTGGCGCTGGCCGCCACGCGCTGGGGCAGCACGCGGCGCGACAGCCGCGGCGTGCGCGCCTTCGTGGCCGGCATGGCACCGATCACCATCGGCTTGGTGTTGTCCACGGGTCTGGTGCTGGCGCAGCCGATGGCACACATGCCCGGTGCGTGGCTGCTGATCGGTACGACGGTGGCGCTGTCGCTGGCGACGCGGATCAGCCCGGTATGGTTGATCGTTGCCGGCGCCGCCGCCGGCGCGCTGGGCTGGGTCTGACGCGCGGTGTCAACCCAACGCCTGCGCCCGCCGCTGGCGCAAGGCCTCGTACATGCACACGCCCGCGGCCACCGAGACGTTCAGGCTCTCGACCGCTCCGGCCATCGGAATGCGCACCAGTTCGTCGCAGGTCTTGCGCGTTAGCTGACGCAGGCCGCTGCCTTCCGCGCCGAGCACCAGGGCCACGGGACCTGACAGGTCGAGGTCGTACAGCGTGCGCTCGGCGTCTTCGCTGGTGCCGACGATGCGGATGTCACGCTCCTTCATTTCGTTCAGCGAGCGCGCCAGATTGGTGACCATCAGATAGGGCACTGTTTCGGCCGCGCCGCTGGCAACCTTGGCCACCGTGGCATTGAGGCCGACCGCGTGGTCCTTCGGCGCGATGACGGCATGCGCGCCGGCACCATCGGCCACCCGCAGGCAGGCGCCCAGGTTGTGCGGGTCGGTCACGCCGTCGAGCACCAGCACCAATGGCGCGCCCAGCACGGCATCGAGCACGTCGTCCAGCGAGTGGCGCAACGCCAGCGGGTTGACACGGGCCACCACGCCCTGGTGCCGTGCGGTGCCGGCCAGTGGCGTGAGTTGCGCATCGGTGCTGTCGATCAACTTGACGCCGGCCTCGCGCGCGCGCTCGGCGAACTGGCGCATGCGCGCGTCACGGCGGGCTGTGTCGAGGTGAATTTCCAGCACCGACTCCGGCGCGGTCTTCAGGCGCACCGTGACGGCGTGAAATCCGAAGAGGATGCGGCTGCTCACCAGGCAACCTTCATGCGTCGCACTGCGGTACTCGCCTTGGGGCGGCCCGGCGGGCTCATGAACACCTTGCGGTCGGGAGCGACATGCATGTCGCAATGGTAGCCGCGCGACTCGAAACGGCCGCGCCGCGCAGCGCGCATTGGCAGGTCTTGCCAGATCGATCCGGCGACGCTGACCGCGCCGCCGCGCGCTCAGGCCGTCAGGTTCAGCACGCTGCCGGCTGGCAAGGCAGTCGGCGCGCCGGCCGTGAGTTCGTGCGACAGGCGAACCAGCGTCTGCGCCAAGTCAGCTCGACTGGCCTCTGAGGTAGCCGGGTCGGACTGATCAACGAGCGCACGGCGCAACGCTGCAAAGGCCTCGATCAAGCGCGAGCTCGGGACCTGCATCAGGTGCATAGCTGCGCTGGTGGTGGTGACGGGGCTGGGCTGGGGTGGCAATTCGAGCTGCGGCGGCGCTACGACAACGATCGGCGGAAGTTCATCGGCAGTGGTCGGCTGCAGCGTGTTGCTCACGGGAGGCGTCAACGGCTGAGCAGGCACCTCGGGCAGCGCCGCGCCGGGCGCAGCGATCGCGGTCGCCAGCGCGTCGAGACGCTGCGGCAGGTCATTCCAAGCACGTCGGCCCCAAGCGTTCCCGTGGCCGTGGAAGTGGCCGTGACCGTGACCGCGTCCTGTGCCGGACATGCCACCAATGTCGATGCTGCGCAGATCCTGCATGAGGGCATGGGCGAAGCGGAACACGGCCTGTGCCTGGTCCTTGGTTTGCTCGCCAGCGATACCGAGCACGTGGTTCATCGCATCGACCAGTTCATGCCGGCGGCCACCCTCATGGCCGCTGCGCTGGGCACCGCGCGGCGCCTGGGCCGGGACGGCAGGGGCCAACGCTGCGCTGGCACCAACGGCAGCCATGAAACTTGAAGTGATAGCGGCGACTGACATGGCGGCGGCTCCCTGGATCGATACGGCCGCCGATGCGGACGAGCTTCAACCCGTTGTCGCAGTTCTTCGGCGTTGCCGTCTCGAACTTGAGCGCTCGACTGTGACAAAGCGCACAGGCTAGGAGCCAGTCACCCAGCGCCAGGTCAGCAGGGCGCCGATCAGCAGGGGCTGATGGGCCATGTAGAAGCTCAGCGACCAGCGACCCAGCAGTGCCAGCGGCACAACGGCACGGGGCACGGATCCGGCCAGGGCCGAGCGACGGTGCGCGAGCAACCACTGCCCCGCCGCCAGGCCCCAAAGCATCACACCCAGCCAGGGCAACAGTGGGGCGAAATCCTCGGTGACAGGTTTTCGCGTCACCAGGCCGACCCAGTTGGTCCAGCGAGTATCAAAGGCCGGGTGCGAGAGCCACTGCGGCAGGACGATCAGCACGAGGCCGAGCGGCCACAGCCATGCCCGCAGCGGTGCGGCGACGCGGGCCCCGACCAGCATCAAGGCAATGCCGTGCAGGATGCCGAAGCTGATCCAGCTCCTTGGAAACATGAGTGCCGAGCCGGCCGAGACCAGCGCGGCACAAGCTGCGATCTGCACCCAGCGGCGCCAGAAACGCGGCCAGGCCTGGCCGGCGTCGAGCGCAGCGGCCTGTGCCATGCCGGCCGTGAACAGGAACAGGCTGACGATGGCGCTGCGCTGCTGGGTCCAGAACGGATCGGCATAGAAGTTCTGCTTTGGCGTGAGCAGGCCGAAATGATTCAGGTCGAAGCAGAAGTGGAACACCGCCATCCAGACAATGGCCACGCCACGCAACGCGTCGAGACGGTCGAAGCGCTGGCTGGGATTCATGGGCGGAGTTTCGCCCAAATGGCGTCAAGGGGCCGGCCCGCTACGATGTGGCCATGACCTCCCATGCCCCTACCCCGCGCCGCAGCGCCGAAGAGCAAGCGCGCCTCGATGCCGCACTGGCCGACCTGTTCCAGCGCCGCATCGTCTTCAACCAGACCCTGGGCCTGGAGATCGATTCGGCGCGCTCGCCCGAGCCGCGCATACGCCTGGCAATGCGGCCGGAGCTGGTCGGGAACTTCTTCAACGGCAACCTGCATGGTGGCGTGATCTCGGCCACCCTCGACGCGATGGGCGGCTTCGCATTGATGGTGGCCATTGGCGAAAAACACGCCGAGGAAAGCACGCCACAGGTGATGCAGCGATTCGCCAAGATGAGCACGATCGACTTGCGCGTGGACTACCTGCGCCCCGGCGTGGGGGCGTCGTTCCTGGCCAGTGCCGAGGTGATGCGGCTGGGCGGACGCATCGGTTCGACGCAAATGCGCCTGGTCAATGACCACGGCACGCTGATTGCGACCGGCGCAGCGGCCTACGTGATCAGCTGAGCCAGCGCCGATCTACCTGGCGGCCGCGCCGGCAAACTGAGCCTCGAACCACGCGTCGAGCATGTGCTTCTCATGCCTCAGCAACTCACCGTCGCGGTAGCGATTGATGCGCTGAAGGTAGGCCATGTCGCTGACCGTCTGCTCGACTCGTTGCACGGGTTGGTCGGCCGACTCCAGCGTGACCCGCAACTTGATGCGCGGCCAGTCGGCGCTGTCTCTGAGCACGCGCACATTTTCGTGCCAACCCCGACTGAAGCGGATTTCACCGGCCAGATCGACGTCGAGCACCTCGATGGTCAAGCTTTGCGCGTCTGCGACATGGCGCGCGCCAAGCTCCTCGAGATGGCGTTTGAGCTCGCGCAGGTTGCTGACACTGCTGAGCTGGGCGTCTCGGACATCGGAAAACTTCTCCGGCTGCACGAACGACACCTGCACGCTGCCGCCGGCCTGGGCGGCGGCAGCGGCAAGCACCAGGGCCATCGAGACCGTGATGGAGCGGGTCGTGGGGCGCATGGAACCTCCGGTGGAGCGGCGATCAACGCTTGATCGTATCTTCAACGGCGTCCTGCCGGGCCGCGTTTACAGACTCTGCGCCAGCTGCTCAAGAATGGCCGGGTTCTCCAGCGTCGAGGTGTCCTGCGTGATCGCCTCGCCCTTGGCGATCGAGCGCAGCAATCGGCGCATGATCTTGCCGCTGCGCGTCTTGGGCAGGTTATCGCCGAAGCGGATGTCCTTGGGCTTGGCGATCGGCCCGATCTCCTTGGCCACCCAGTTGCGCAGATCGTTGGCGATCTTCTTGGCTTCGTCGCCAGTCGGGCGAGAGCGCTTCAGGACCACGAAGGCGCAGATCGCTTCTCCGGTGGTCTCGTCGGGCCGGCCGACCACCGCGGCTTCGGCCACCAGCTCAGTGCAACTGACGAGCGCCGACTCGATCTCCATTGTGCCCATGCGGTGACCCGAGACGTTGAGCACGTCGTCGATCCGGCCTGTGATCGTGAAGTAGCCGGTCTTGGCATCGCGGATCGAACCATCGCCGGCCAGGTAGTAGCCATTCAACTCCGGCGGGTAGTAGCTCTTCTTGAATCGCTCGGGGTCGCCGTAGATCGTGCGGATCATGCTCGGCCAGGGCTTCTTCACGACCAGGATCCCGCCCTGGCCGTTCGGCACGTCGTGGCCGGTCTCATCGACCACGGCCGCATCGATGCCCGGGAACGGCAGCGTACACGAACCGGGCACCAGCGTCGTCACGCCGGGCAGCGGCGTGATCATGTGGCCACCGGTTTCGGTCTGCCAGAAGGTGTCGACGATCGGGCAGCGGCCGCCGCCGACATGCTTGTGATACCACTCCCAGGCCGCCGGGTTGATTGGCTCGCCGACCGAGCCGAGGATGCGCAAGCTCGACAAGTCGAAGCTCTTCGGATGCACGGCTTCGGCGGCTTCGGCGAGCTTGATCAGCGCGCGGATTGCGGTCGGCGCGGTGTAGAAGATCGAGACCTTGTGCTTCTCGATCGTCTTCCAGAAGCGTGCGGCGTCCGGGTAGGTCGGCACACCCTCGAACACAACTTCGGTGCCGCCCAGGGCCAGCGGGCCGTAGGTGATGTAGGTGTGGCCGGTGACCCAGCCAATGTCCGCCGTGCACCAGAAGACATCGTTGTCCTTCAGGTCGAAGGTCCACTTCGTCGTCAGCGCAGCATGCAACAGATAGCCGCCGCTGCTGTGCTGCACGCCTTTGGGTTTGCCGGTCGAGCCGGACGTGTAGAGCAGGAACAGCGGGTGCTCGGCACCGACCCATTCGGGCTCGCAGGTGCCGGGCTGGCCGGCGGTTTCCTCGTGCAGCCAGCGGTCACGCGTGGGGTTCCAGGCTATCTGGCCGCCGGTGCGTCGATAGACGACGACGTTGGCAATGCTGTCACAGCCACCGAGCGCGATGGCCTCGTCGACGATGGCCTTGAGCGGCAACTGCTTGCCGCCGCGCAGTTGCTCGTCGGCGGTGATCACCATCACCGCGCCGGCATCCTGCACGCGGTCGCGCACCGATTGCGCCGAGAAGCCGCCGAAGACCACGGAGTGAATGGCGCCGATGCGCGCGCAGGCCTGCATTGCGACGACCCCCTCGACCGACATCGACATGTAGATCAAGACGCGGTCGCCCTTCTTTACACCGCGCCCCTTCAATGCGTTTGCGAGCTGGCAGGTGCGTGCCAGCAACTCCTTGTAGCTGACCTTGGTGACGGCGCCGTCGTCGGCCTCGAAGATGATCGCCACCTTGTCGCCCAGGCCGCGTGCGACGTTTCGATCCAGGCAGTTGTAGGAGACGTTCAGCGTGCCATCCTCGAACCACTTGAAGAACGGCGCGTTGTCGCTGTTCAGGCCCTTCGTGAAGGGTGTCTTCCAGGTCAGGAACTCGCGCGCCAGGCGCGACCAGTAGCCTTCGTAGTCGGCGGCGGCTTCGGCCACCAGCTTGTCGTAGGCCGCCGGGCCTGCGACGTGGGCCGAGGCCGTCATTGAGGCGGGCGGGGGGTATAGGCGGGCTTCGCTGCTCATGTGTGTCTCCAGGGGATGGCCGGTTTTCAACCGGTCTGCAAAGGTAGGCGCGGGCTCTTACCGGTGCCTTACTCTGCCGCAAAACAGGGCCCTGCGGTCGCCCTGCCTACAATCAACCGTATCCGTAATTGCCCTAGACAACCACGACACCATGGCCCAACGCCCCGACACCCCGACGCCCGAGATGCGCCCCGTGCCCAAGCTCATCTTCATGAGCCGCTGGCTGCAACTGCCGCTGTACCTGGGCCTCATCGCAGCGCAGGCGGTCTATGTCTGGCACTTTCTGCTCGAGCTGTGGCATTTGATCGAAGCGGCGTTCGGCAATCCGGCCGCTCTGGCCATCCTGACCAAGAGTGTCGGTTACAGCGGTGAGGCCGTCGGGCTGAACGAGACCATCATCATGCTGGTGGTGCTGGCACTGATCGACGTGGTGATGATCAGCAATCTGCTGATCATGGTCATCGTCGGCGGTTACGAGACCTTCATCTCGCGCATGAACCTCGAGGGCCACCCGGACCAGCCTGAGTGGTTGAGCCATGTCAATGCTTCCGTGCTGAAGGTCAAGCTGGCCACTGCCATCATCGGCATCAGCTCGATCCACCTGCTCAAGACCTTCATCAGCGCCGCGAACTACTCGGAAAAGGTGTTGATCGCGCAGACAGCGATCCACATCACGTTCCTGGTCTCGGCGCTGGCCATTGCCTACACCGACCGCATCATGATGCAGTCGAAAGCCGCAGCGCACGGCTGATCCGCCCCGCAGCGATAAGGATCGCCGCGCCGGCCAGCCCCGCCACCAATGAGCCGGCCAGCACACCGAGCTTGAGCTTGGTTTCATAGACTGCGCCGAGGCCGGCAAAGGCCAGTCCGCCGATGAACAGGCTCATCGTGAAGCCGATGCCGCAGAGCACGCAGACGCCGAACAATTGCAGCGTGCTGGCGCCAACCGGTGCCATCGCCAGGCCCGACCGCAGCAGCAGCCACGAGGTGCCGAAGACACCGACGGCCTTGCCCAGGACCAAGCCGAGCGCGATGCCCAGGGTCACCGGCTCGAGCAACGCGGCCGTTGTGGCACCGGCGAGGTTGACGCCCGCATTGCAGAAGCCGAACACCGGCAGGATCAGGAACGCCACCCACGGATGCAGGCCATGCGCGATGCGCTGAAGCAGTGAGCCCCCGGTCGAGTCACGCGTCGGGATGGCCATCGCGGTCAGCACGCCGGCCAGCGTGGCGTGCACGCCCGACTTGAGCACGAAGACCCAGATCAGCAAGCCCACGGCGGCATACACGTCAACGCGCGTGACTCTCATGCGGTTCAGCGCGATCAGGACTGCCAGCCCGAGTCCGGCGCCGGCCAGCGCGGTGACGGAGAGCCTGTCGGTGTAGAACAGCGCGATGATGACGATGGCGCCCAGGTCGTCGATGATTGCCACCGCGGCCAGAAACAACCTCAGCGCCGCAGGCACACGGGAACCGAGCAGCATCACGATCCCGAGCGCAAACGCGATGTCGGTGGCGGCTGGAATGGCCCAGCCCTTGAGCGCCTGCGAGTCCCCCCAGTTGATGGCGCTGTAGATCAGGGCCGGAACGGCCATGCCACCGAGCGCGGCAGCCAGGGGCAGCACGGCCTGCCGGCGGTCGGCCAGCTCGCCCTCGACGAACTCTCGCTTGAGCTCCAGGCCGACGAGGAAGAAAAACACGGCCATCCACAGGTCATTGACCCAGACCAGTAGCGACTTTTCCAGCACCAGCGTCTTGCCGATGACCAACGCGCCCGGCGTCTGCAGGAAGGCCGCGTACCAGGTCGCGAGCCCCGAGTTGCTGACGATCAACGCCGCAAGCGCGGCGATGCCGAGAACGATGCCCCCGGCAGACTCGTGGGCAAAGAAGCGTGCGAACGCCGTCGGGATCGCCGCGCGGGCCTCAGACATCTTGCGCTTCCTGGGGTTGATTGGATTGCTTCTGCGGTGCCACAGTCGGTGCCGCCGCCCGCTGGGCCGCAACACTGCGCTGGCGCGCAGCGCCGGCTACAGCGCCCGGCTGTCGAAGGTGTTGCACTTGGCGACGCTGCCCGATTCGAGCCCGCGCCGGAACCAGGTCTGACGCTGCTGGCTGCTGCCGTGCGTGAAGCTCTCGGGCACCACCGTGCCCTGTGACTTGCGTTGCAGCATGTCGTCGCCGATCTGCGCCGCGGCATTGAGCGCCTCATCGATATCGGCGCGGTCGAGCCAGCCCTTGCCCTTTTGCGAGTGGTGGGCCCAGACGCCGGCGAAACAATCGGCCTGCAGCTCCACGCGCACCGAAAGCGCATTCATCTGCGTCTCGGACAACCTGCCGCGCATGCCGTCGACCTTGCCGGTGATGCCCATCAGGTTCTGCACATGGTGGCCGACTTCATGCGCGATCACGTAGGACTGGGCAAAGTCGCCCGGCGCACCCAGGCGCGAGCGCAGGGTGTCGAAGAAGCCGAGGTCGAGGTAGACCTTCTGGTCGCCTGGGCAGTAGAACGGGCCCATCGCCGACTGACCCGTGCCGCACGCGGTGGCGATCCCGCCGCGGAACAGTACCAGCTTGGGTTCGCGGTAGGCGGCGCCGCCGGCCTTCAGCAAGGGACCCCACACGTCCTCGGTATCGGCCAGCACCGTGGACACAAAGGTCGCCATCGGATCGTTGGCCGGCGGCCGTTGTGCCGGCGACTGCTGCGCAGACGGCGCTTCGATCGCACCGCCACCGCCCAGGATCCCCAGCACCGTGAGCGGATTGATGCCGAAGATCCAGCCAGCCACCAGCGCGATGACGATGCTGCCCAGGCCGATGCCGCGGCCGCCACCGACCCGAAAGCCGCCGCCACCACCCCCCTCACCGCGCCGGTCCTCGACGTTCTCGCTCTGACGCTGACCTTCCCACTTCATGGTCCGTACCTTCTGCCGTTGGCGCTCAGGTCTTGGGCAAGGTCACGCCGCGCTGACCCTGGTACTTGCCGCCGCGGTCCTTGTAGGAGGTTTCGCAGACCTCGTCGCTCTCGAAGAACAGCACCTGCGCGCAGCCTTCGCCCGCATAGATCTTGGCCGGCAACGGCGTCGTGTTGGAAAACTCCAGTGTCACGTAGCCTTCCCATTCGGGCTCGAAGGGCGTGACGTTGACGATGATGCCGCAGCGCGCGTAAGTGCTCTTGCCCAGGCAGATCGTCAGCACATTGCGCGGAATGCGAAAGTACTCCAGCGTGCGCGCCAGCGCAAAACTGTTGGGTGGGATCACGCAGACATCGGCATTGATGTCGACGAAGCTCTTTTCGTCGAAGTTCTTCGGGTCGACCACCGTGCTGTAGATGTTGGTGAAGACCTTGAACTCGGGCGCGCAGCGAATGTCGTAGCCGTAGCTCGAGGTGCCATAGCTGACGATGCGCTGGCCGTCGGCGTTCTGCCGCACCTGGCCGGGCTCGAAGGGCTCGATCATCCCGTGCTCGGCGGCCATGCGCCGGATCCACTTGTCGCTCTTGATACTCATCAGGCCATTGTAGGCAGCGCATCACGCCCCATTGGCCCGGCGCAGCGCTAACATCGGAGCACGCTTGTCAGCGGGAGACCTTATGAGCGCCGCCACGGAACTGATGGTCAAGTACGCCGCCTACCACCGCGACCGCCGCAATATCGCCACGCACTTCGTCGGCATCCCGATGATCGTGTTTGCCGTCGGCGCCTTGTTGGCCCGACCCAGCTTCGGTGTCGCCGGCTGGCCGATCACCCCGGCGGCTGTGCTCTGGGGCCTGACCACACTGTGGTACCTGACGCGCGGCAATCTGGCGCTCGGCCTGGCGGTGAGCCTGGCCAACCTGGTGCTGATCCTGGCCGCGCTGCCACTCGGCCAACTCGACACCCCGGTGTGGCTGTCTGCGGGCCTCGGCGCCTTCGTCATCGGGTGGGCCATCCAGTTCGTCGGCCACTACTACGAAGGCAAGAAGCCGGCCTTCGTCGACGACCTGCGCGGCCTGCTGGTCGGGCCGATGTTCGTCGTCGCCGAAGGGCTGTTCGCGCTAGGTTGGGGCAAGTCGCTGCTGGCCGAGATCGACCGCCGGGTCGGGCCGACACATCTGCGCGACCTGCACACGCCGGCGACGCGCTAGGCCCAACGTCAGCCTGTCACGACCCGAACCGGCGAACGCTCGGGTTCCGGTTCGGCATCGAAACGATCAAAGCCGCAGTAGCAGATGAAGTGGCGCTGGCTGGCGCGGCCGAACAGGGTCATGCCCAGCTTGACCGCCAGTTCGTAGCCCATTTGCGTGACGCCGTTGCGCGAGACGATGATCGGCACGCCGAGCTGGGCCGACTTCATGACCATCTCACTGGTCAGCCGGCCCGTCGTGTAGAAGACCTTGTCGGCGCCCTGGCCGAGCGGCGCGTCGCCATGCAGCCACATCCAGCCGGCAATTGTGTCGATGGCGTTGTGGCGACCGACGTCCTCGACGAAGGTCAGCATCTCGGTGCCGCGGAACAGCGCGCAGCCGTGCACCGAGCCGGCACGCCGGTGCACACTGTCGGTCTTGCGCATCGCCTCATTGAGTTGGTGCAGCGTCGATTGGTGGATGCGCGCCACGGCTGCCGTTGGCAGGCACGTGGCATCGAGTTCGTCCATCAGGTGGCCGAACATCGTGCCCTGGCCGCAGCCGGTGGTGACGATGCGGTGCGAAGTGCGAGCCTCGATCGAAGGCGTCGCACCGCAACGTGTCTTTACCGCAGCGGCCTCGACCGCCCAATCCACGGTGATCGATTCGACATCGTCGAGCGACTGGACCAGGCGCTGGTTGCGCAGGTAGCCCAGTGCCAACAACTCGGGGGCTGCGCCCAGCGTCATCAGCGTGATCACCTCGCGCTTGTCGACGAACAGCGTCAGGGGCCGCTCGGCCGGGATCTGGATCGTGCGGCGCTGGCCGAACTCGTCGCGCACCTCGACTTCGCGCGTCAACGGCGCGCGGGCTTGCGTCAGGTGGGGCAGCAAGCTCAGGCTGCGACGGTCAGGCTGGGGCAACATGCAATCGGTCACTGCTCTGGCGCAGGCAAGGCGCCCACACCACCCTTATAACCGCGACGCCGTCAAGTCTTCTTCGCAGGGGCTTTGGCGGGCGCTGGTGCCGCTGCTGCTGCGGGCGCCGGCGCAGCGGCCGTTGCGGTCGCAGGCAGCGGCGGATAGACGAACGCGCCCGGATCGGCACAGGCGGCAGTGGCCGTCGCCGGCTTGACGTCCTTGCCGGCCTTCTTGGCTTCGGCCTGGTAGCGCGCTGCGACACGGTCCATCGACTTGCACAACTGGAAGTCGGCGACCTTGTTGCCGTGCGCGGTTTTCGCAGCGGCCTCGGCGGCCTTGGCCTTGGCTTCGTCAGTCAAGGTCGGCGCCGGCAGCTTGGCCAGCGCGGCGCTGGCGGCCAGCAACACGACACTCAGAGTGATGATGCGCTTCATGGGCTTTGCTCTCAGGTTTTTTGGTCGGCCAGTGGCGGCGCGGCCTGCGTCGAACGCTGTGCGGGGATCTTGCCCGTGCGGATGTCCTCGGCCCACAGCGCATGGTGCTCGCGCGCCCAGGCCTCGTCGACGTAGCCGGTACGCATGCCCTCGTAGGCGCCTTTCATGCCGATGCTGCCCAGGTAGATGTGGCCGCAGAACATGGCCATCATCAGCACCGAGGCGACAGCGTGGATCATCTGGGCGATCTGCATGTCACCGCGCAGGTAGGCCATGCCCGGCACCAACTTGTCGAGCACCAGCCCCGAGCCGACGACGATCAGCCCGAGCACGATCACGCCGCCCCAGAAAACGATCTTCTCGCCGGCGTTGAAGCGGTGTGAAGGCACCTCCGCGCCGCCGAACATGCCACCGCCATTGGCAAGCCATTTGAGGTCGTCGCCACGCGGCAGGTTGTCGCGCAAGTAGCCGAAGATGAACACCACCAGCGCCACCGCGAACACCGGCCCGGCGAAGTTGTGGGCAGTCTTCAGCGCGTAGGTCAGCCAACCGAACAGCGTGCTGCCGATGATTGGCAGCAGGAGGAACTTGCCGAACGACATCACCAGCCCCGACACAGCTAGCACAACGAAGGAGATCGCCACGCTCCAATGCGCCGCACGCTCGAAATAGGTGAAGCGTTCGATCTTGCGACCGGTGTCGGGCAGATGGCCGCCCATCGGGCCGACGCGCCAGTAGAACAGGCCAATTGCCAGCCCGGCGATCAGGATCAGCGCGCCGCCATAGGGAATGATCCAGTTGTTGCGCACCTGCCGCCAGGCCTCGCCCGCGGTGGTGTAGCGCGAGCCGGGGTACTGCGTGAACGACTGCACCAGCGTGCCCATCTCCAATCCGGGCAGATTGGTGGTGCCAGCCTGCGCACCGGAATCGCGCACCGCCCGCCAAAACGGCGCGTTGTTGCCGGGCTGGGTCTTGGCACGCGCGGCATTGGTGTCATCTGCCTTCGGCTCGGCCGGCGCGGCAACGCCGCTCGGTGCGGCTGCGCTTGCAGCCTGGGCCTGCGCAGCGCCAGGCAGCACCGCCAACATCGTCATCGCCAGCGCAGTGGCTCGTATCAGCCGTCGCAGAACACTGTACATGGCTGTTCCTTCGCCTGTGCGGGGGTCAGTGGCTCATGCCCAGGCGCACAAGTTCGTTCTGGGCCTGGGCTCGGGTCTGCATTTGAGTGTTCCAACTGCGCTCGTCGCCGACCTTCCAGCCCGACGCGGTGAACGCCGTGGTCGGGCCTTGCCAACTCGGCGAGCTGCCCCTGATCTTGTGTCCGGCCAGCTCCTGCGGCCGTTCGGCGCAGGCCCCCAAGCCCAATGCCAGCGCGGACAGTGTCAGCACCCAGAAGGCGCGGTTCATTTGGTGCCCTCCGGTTTCGCTGGCTTGGGCGTGGCGCCGCCAGTCGGCTTGCCGTAGGCGGTGCCCCAGCCCCAGACCTCGCTGCCCTTGTTGCGCACGACGACGCGGCTGCGGAAGATGTCGGCGACCACGTCGCCGTCGCCACCCAGCAGCGCCTTGGTCGAGCAGACCTCGGCGCACAACGGCAGTTTGCCCTCGGACAGACGGTTGCGGCCGTACTTCTCGAACTCGGCCTGGCTGCCATTGGCCTCGGGCCCACCTGCGCAGAAGGTGCACTTGTCCATCTTGCCACGTAGCCCGAAGGCGCCATTGCTCGGAAACTGCGGCGCACCGAAGGGGCAGGCATAGCTGCAGTACCCGCAGCCGATGCACACGTCCTTGTCGTGCAGCACCACCCCGTCGTCGGTGCGGTAGAAGCAGTCCACCGGGCATACCGCCATGCACGGCGCGTCAGAGCAATGCATGCAGGCCACCGAGATGCTCTTTTCGCCCGGCACGCCGTCGTTGAGGGTCACGACGCGCCTGCGGTTCACGCCCCAGGGCACGTCGTGCTCGGCCTTGCAGGCCGTGACGCAACCGTTGCACTCGATGCAGCGCTCGGCGTCGCAAATGAACTTCATCCTTGCCATGGGGCCTCCTGCCGGGCCGTCCCAAGGGATGCCCGCGCCCCCTCGGGGGGCCGCGAACGAATGTGAGCTTGGGGGTACACGTTCATCTCCTTACGCCGCGCGCTCGACCTGGCAGACCGTGGTCTTGGTCTCCTGCATCATCGTCACGCTGTCATAGCCGTAGGTCGTGGCGGTGTTGACCGCCTCGCCCCGGATGATCGGCATGGCTCCGGCCGGATAGTGCTGCGCCAGGTCAACGCCCTGCCAATGGCCGGCAAAGTGGTACGGCATGAAGGCCGTGGTCTTGTCCACCCGCTCGGTGACCTGGGCCTTGACCTTGATGCGCGCGCCCGTCGGGGTGGTGACCCAGACATCCTCGCCGTTGCGGATGCCGCGGTCGTTGGCCGTCGCCGGGTTGATCTCGATGAACATGTGCTGCTGCAGTTCGGCGAGAAAGCGGTTGGAGCGCGTCTCGTCGCCGCCGCCTTCGTACTCGACCAAGCGCCCGCTAGTCAGGATGAGCGGAAATTTCTGGCCCACGTCCTTGTTCTTTTCCTGCACCGACTTGAACAGCGTGGGCAAGCGCCAGAAGGTCTTCCGGTCGTCGTGCGTCGGGTACTTGGCCACCAGTTCCGGCCGTGTCGAGTACAGCGGCTCGCGGTGCTGGGGAATCGGGTCCGGGAAGTTCCAGACCACCGCGCGCGCCCTGGCGTTGCCGAAGGGGTGGACGCCGTGCACCTGCATCGCCACCCGGATGATGCCGCCCGACGGATCGGTCTTCCAGTTCTTGCCTTCGGCCGCCTTCTGTTCGGCTTCGGTCAGGTCGCCCCACCAGCCCAGCTTCTTCAGCAGCAGGTGGTCGAACTCCGGGTAGCCGGTGGTCAGATCGGCGCCCTTGGAGTGCGAACCGTCGGCCGCCAGCAAGGACTGGCCGTCACGTTCGACACCGAAGTTGGCGCGGAAGTTGCCACCGCCTTCCATGACATGCTTGGACGTGTCGTACAGGATGTGCGTGCCCGGGTGCTTCATCTCGGGGGTGCCGAAGCAGGGCCAGGGCAGGCCGAAGGTCTCACCATCGAGCTTGTAGCCGGTCTCCTTGTCGATACCGCCCTTGGCACGCAGCGTGTTCGCGTCGAAGACGTGCATGTTGCGCATGTGCGCCTTCAGACGCTCCGGGCTCTGGCCGGTGTAGCCGATGGTCCAGACCGACTTGTTGATCTCGCGCAGGATGTCTTCGGGCGTGGGTTCGTCCAGCCCCTTGATCTTCTGCATCTTGTAGTTCTTGACCAGTTGCTCGCCAAAGCCGAGCTTCTGGGCCAGCTGGTACATGATCATGTGATCGCTGCGCGATTCGTACAGTGGATCCATGACCTTTTCGCGCCACTGCAGCGAGCGGTTGCTCGCCGTCACCGAGCCGCTGGTCTCGAATTGCGTGCAGGCCGGCAGCAGGTAGACAGCGCGCTTGGCGTTCAAGTCCTCGGCCTTGCCGGGCATGGCCGCCATCGCCGCCGTCGCCGACGGGAAGGGATCGACCACGACCAGCAGGTCGAGCTTGTCCATCGCTCTCTTCAAGTCGAGGCCGCGCGTCTGCGAGTTGGGGGCGTGACCCCAATAGAACATGCCGCGCAGGTTGCCTTCCTGGTCGATCAGCTCGGGCTTCTCGAGCACGGCGTCGAACCAGCGCGAGATGGTCAACCCGGGCTTGGTCATCATGCCCGGCGCGTATTGCTTCTTGATCCACTCGAAGTCCACGCCCCAGACGGCGGCGAAGTGCTTGAACGCACCTTCGGCGATGCCGTAGTAGCCCGGCAGCGAATCCGGGTTTGGCCCTACGTCGGTAATGCCCTGCACGTTGTCGTGGCCGCGGAAGATGTTCGCGCCACCGCCACTCTTGCCGATGTTGCCCAGCGCCAGTTGCAGCAGGCACGACGCACGCACCATGGCGTTGCCGATGGTGTGCTGGGTGTGGCCGACACACCAGACCAGCGTGCTCGGGCGGTTCTCGGCCATCGTCTTGGCCACCTGCAGGCAGGTGGCCTCGTCGACGCCGGAGGCCTCGAACACCTTGTCCGGCGTCCATTTGGCCAGCACCTCGTCGCGCACCTTGTCCATGGCGTAGACGCGGTCGTCGATGTACTTGCTGTCCTCCCAGCCGTTCTTGAAGACGTGGTACATCACGCCATACAGGAACGGGATGTCTGCGCCCGAGCGCATGCGGACGTACTGGTCCGCCCTGGCGGCCGTTCGGGTGAATCGTGGATCGACCACGATCATCTTGCAGCCCTTTTCCTTGGCATGCAGCATGTGCAACAGCGACACCGGATGCGCTTCGGCAGCATTGCTGCCGATGTACATCGCCGCCTTGGCGTTCTGCATGTCGTTGTACGAGTTGGTCATCGCACCGTATCCCCACGTATTCGCCACACCGGCGACTGTCGTGGAGTGGCATATTCGTGCCTGGTGATCGCAGTTGTTACTGCCCCAGAGGGACATCCACTTTCTGAGCAGGTACCCCTGCTCGTTGTTGCTCTTGCACGAACCGACGATGAAGATGCTGTCGGGGCCGCTTTCCTTGCGCAGATCGAGCATCTTGGCGCTGATCTCGGTGAGCGCCGTGTCCCAGCTGATGCGCTGGTACTTGCCGTCGACGAGCTTCATCGGGTACTTCAGCCGGAACTCGCCATGCGCGTGGTCGCGCACCGCCGCGCCCTTGGCGCAATGCGCGCCGAGGTTGATCGGCGAGTCGAAGACGGGCTCCTGCCGGACCCACACGCCGTTCTCGACGACCGCATCGATGGCACAACCGACCGAGCAGTGCGTGCACACGGTGCGCTTGACCTCGATCTTGCTGCCGCCGGCCTTGTCCGCACCGGCGGCGTCGGCCGCCTCGGCCTTGCGCACCAGAGTCAGTTGGCCGGCCGCGATGCCGGCCCCGACGCCGAGGCCGGAGCGGCGCAGGAACTTGCGCCGGTCCATCGTGGGGATGGCGCGCGCAACACCGCGCGCCAGGCTGTCAACGAGCGCACCGGACGGGCTGACCCCGCCTCCTGCGCCCGATGACCTTCGTGTCAACAACATGGCATACCTCCTGTCGGACGCATCAGATTCGGGCGGTCTTGTAGTACTGCTTCACATGCTCGGTGAGGCGGTAGCCTGCATTGCCATCGGGCGCCGGCTCGGCACTGGCCAGCTTGGCGGCGGTGCCTGCGTCTTGCGTGCCCGGCAACAGGGTTGCGGCGGCGGCCAATGCGCCCACGGCGCCTGCACCGGCCAGCATGGCGCGGCGGTCAACCGGGTTTCTTGCATCACCCATTTCGAACCTCCTGGTTACTACGGCTGTACGAGCCACCAGCTTATCTTCAATTCCGAGCATGGCCCTCGGAGCTTGCCATAGCGTTTATCCCTAGTCGATTTTCGAACGCGCCGTGCAGGCACAGTTTGTTCCAAACCAGCCGCTAATATCCCATCTCGACTCCATTACGCCCACTCGCCTTGATCATCGGAACCGCAGGTCACATCGACCATGGCAAGACCTCGCTGGTCAAGGCGCTCACCGGCATCGACACCGACCGGCTGAAGGAAGAAAAGGCGCGCGGCATCACGATCGATCTGGGCTTCGCCTACAAGGCCACGGCGAACGACAGCGTGCTCGGTTTCATCGACGTGCCGGGCCACGAAAAGCTGGTGCGCAACATGTTGGCCGGTGCCACCGGCATTGACCACGTCTTGCTCGTGGTTGCTGCCGACGATGGCCCGATGCCGCAGACGCGCGAGCACCTATCGATCCTGGACCTGCTCGGCCTGTCGCGGGGTGTGGTTGCGCTGACCAAGTGCGATCTGGTCTCCGAAGCGCGTCTGGCCGAAGCGAGTGCCGAGGTGCGTGCGCTGCTCGCACACACATTGCTGGCGGGCGCCGAAGTGATCCCTGTCTCGCCCGTCACCGGCGTCGGCATCGACGCACTCCAGCGCCACATCGCCCGCGCCGAAGCCGAATTGCCGCCGGCGCGCGCCGGCGGCCACTTCCGTCTCGCGGTCGATCGCTGCTTCTCGCTGGCGGGCATCGGCACCGTGGTCACCGGCACCGCCGTGTCCGGCCACGTGGCGCTGGACGACAAGCTGCTCGTCTCGCCCAGCGGCAAGCCGGTGCGCGTGCGCGGCCTGCATGCGCAAAACCGCGAAGCCGGCGCCGGCCATGCCGGCCAACGCCTGGCGTTGAATCTCGTCGGCGTGGAGAAGAGCGACATCGAGCGCGGCGACTGGATCGTGGCCGAACCCGTGCACGCGCCGACGCAGCGCCTGGACGCACGCGTGCGCGTGCTGGCCAGCGAAGCCAAGGCCCTCGCGCACTGGACCCCCGTGCACCTGCACCTCGGCGCCGTGGACGTGGGCGCCCGCCTGGTGCTGCTCGAGGGGCAGGCCATCGCACCTGGCACGCAGGCCCTGGTGCAACTCGAACTCGACCGGCCGATCGGCGCGCTACGTGGCGACCGCTTCATCCTGCGCGACCAGTCAGCCCTGCGCACGGTGGGCGGGGGCAGCGTGATCGACGCCTTCGCACCCGTGACGCGGCGGCGCAAGGCGCAGCGCCTGGGTGTGCTGGCCGCACTGGAATTGCCCACTGCCGCCGAAGCCTTGCAGGCCTTGCTGGCGCTGGACCAGGCCCAGGGCGTGGACCTGGCGCCGTTCATGACCCAGTGGAACCTGCTGCCCGACGAACAGCAGCGCCTGCTGCAGGCCGTGCCGCACCGCGCCGTCAGCGACGGCAATCAGCGCCTCGCCTTCGCCCCTGGACAGCTCGAACGCCTGACATCGCGCATCGGCGAAACCCTCGGCGCGCACCACAAGCGCGCGCCCGACAGCCCGGGCATGACGCTCGAGCAACTGCAACGCGCCCTCAGCGTCAAGCCCAGCGCCAGCGTCTTTGCGCTGCTGGTGCGCGAGCTGACCGCGGGCCGCAGCCTGGAACGCCACGGCCCCTACCTGCAGCTGGCCGGCTTTGAGACCGCGCTGCAAGGCAACGAACAGAAGATCTGGGAGCGCCTGAAACCGTGGATCGGCGAAGGCGGTATCCACCCGCCCAAGCTCAGCGAACTGCTGCTGCGCGACCGCACGCTGCACCGCGATCCCGTCGTGCGCCTGCTGCAAAAACTCGCGCGCATGGGCAAGCTGTATGCGGTCGGCGTCGAGTACTTCATCCTGCCGCAACACCTGTGCGAGCTGGCCGTGCAGGCCCAAACCCTGGCCGAAAAGGACGAGCATCGCCGCCTCAACGTCAAGACCTTTCGCGAAGCCACCGGCATCAGCCGCCACCTCTCGGTGCCGCTGGTAGAGTTCTTCGACCATATCGGCTTCACCAAGCGCGATCCGCTCGGCCGCAAGATCCGCCGCGACGCGCGCTCCATGTTCGACAGCGGCTCGCCGGGCTAGCCAAGTGCAAAGCATCAATGGAGGAGGATCGTCCCCCGGTGGGGCGTCCGGTCTGCAAAACCGGGTGGGGCTGCTCTGCGGTCCCAGGTAGGTTCGACTCCTACCCTCTTCCGCCACCGACTCCCGCATGAACCCGGCTCGCCCGCCCTCGCTCGACAAGCTGCTCGACTCGCCTGCGCTGCGTGAGTTGATCGAGCTGCATGGCCGCGCCGAGGTGTTGGCTTGTGCGCGCGAAGGGCTCGAGGCTTGGCGTGCCGATGCTTCGCGGCCCTTTGACGCATCGCACGTCGAGGCGCGTTGCCGAACGCAACTCGGCGAGCGCGCTGCGATGCAACTGCGGCCGGTGTTCAACCTGACCGGCACGGTGCTGCACACGAACCTGGGCCGCGCCGTGATGCCGCAGGAAGCCATCGATGCCGTGGTGGCCGTGATGGGGCAGCCGGCCAATCTCGAGTACGACATCGCCAGCGGCGCGCGTGGCGATCGCGACGACCACATCGAAGGGCTGTTGCGCGAGCTCACCGGCGCCGAGGCGGCCACGGCCGTCAACAACAACGCCGCGGCGGTGCTGCTGGTGCTGGCCGCGCTGGCCGAGAAGAAGGAAGTGCTCGTCTCGCGTGGCGAGTTGGTGGAGATCGGCGGCGCTTTTCGCGTGCCCGACATCATGCGTCGCGCCAATGCCAGGCTGGTCGAGGTGGGCACCACCAATCGCACCCACCTGCGCGATTTCGAAGACGCCATCACGCCGCGCACCGGCCTGGTGATGAAGGTGCACGCCAGCAACTACGCGATCCAGGGCTTTACCGCCAGCGCACCGATCCACGAACTGGCCGCCTTGTGCAAGTCACGCGGCCTGCCATTCGCCGAGGACCTCGGCAGCGGCGCCTTGATCGACATGGCGCGATGGGGCCTGCCAAGGGAGCCGACGCCGCAGCAATCCATTGCCGCCGGCGTCAACGTGGTGACTTTCAGCGGCGACAAGCTGCTCGGCGGCCCGCAGGCCGGCCTGATCGTCGGCGACAAGGCGCTCATCGCCAGGATCAAGCGTTGCCCCCTGAAACGCGCCATGCGCCTGGACAAGATGACGATCGCCGCGCTCGAAGCCGTGTTGAAGCTCTACCGCGACCCCGATCGACTGGACCAACGCCTACCCACGCTGCGCCTGCTGACCCGGCCGTTGGCCGCGATCCGTGCCACGGCCGAGCGCCTGCTGCCCGCGATCACGCAGGTCCTGGGCAACCAGGTCAGCGTGCAGGTGCTTCCCTGCAAGAGCCAGATCGGCAGCGGCTCCTTGCCGGTGGACCGGCTCGACAGCCTTTGCATCGCCATCGGCCCCGCCGCCGGCGTCAAACGCGCGGGCAGTTTTCCCGACCGGCTGGCCGCGGCGCTGCGCGCGCTGCCGGTGCCGGTGATCGGGCGGGTCGAAGAAGGCCAGCTGCGCCTGGACCTGCGCTGCCTCGAGGGCCCGGCACAGGAGCAGGCCTTCATCGACCAGTGGCGCGCCCTGAGCCCGATCGCGAAGCTGTGAGCGGCGACGCGCCCGCTACTGCCGGCCGCCGAACCGCTGTGCCTCTTCGATCTCGCGCAGGCGAACGCAAGTCGGATCGCCCTGGTTGTCTGGCTTGCGACACTCGCGCGAGAGGCACGCGTTTTCGCTGAAGAGGTTGCTGCTGACCGAGCACAGTTCGCGCACGTTGCGCCTGGGTTCGGGCGCTGGCGAGGTGCGCGACGGGGCGGCCTGGGCCGCCCGGCGGCTGGCTTCGTCGGCCAGCTCGCGGGTCCGGTCGGCTTCGCGTCGCTCGCGGTCTTGCTCTTCGGCAAGCGATCGTGCCAGGGCCTGCTCTTGTTCCACCGCCTTGGCGCGCGCTTGCGCTTCTTGCTTCGCACGCAGCTGACGTGCGCGATCGGCCGCGGGCTCCAATGGCGCCGCGGCGGCCGGTGCTGCCACGGTTTGCGGCACGGCCTCCGTGGCCGCAACATCCGGCACCGCTGGCGCCAAGGCAGGCTCGGACGCCGCGGGCGGCTGCACAGCCGCCACCGGCGACGCGGCGATGGGGTCCCGTGCCGTCGCCGGCATGCCCTCGCCGCTGCGATCGCGCTGCCACCCGAGCGCCAGGACCAGCAGCATGGCGGCGCCGGCCGCGGCGGCCAGCCAGCGTCCACGGCTCCCGCGCGCCTGGCGCCTGGAGCGCGCATTGACCTCGGCGATGCGGTCCAGCTGCGAAGGCGTGGGTTCGTCGCCCCGGCCCGCGCTGTCGCCGGCGGCCGGGTAACGCGAGTCCGGAGTTCGCGGTATTGACGGCATATCGAACGTTGATCCCTTGTCCCTTTGCGGCGCCGTTGCAGCGGCTGCCGCTACTCGATCATGTCGAAGCCCTGCGTCTCCACTTGCATGAAGGATCGCGTGAAGGCCGCCAGTGCGGCATAGAGCCGGGCGCGCGGCTGGGCCTCGACGGCATCGCACAGCGAGGTGCCGACCCAGGGCTGCAGATGGTCGCGGAAGAAGCGGCGCTGGCGTTCGAGGTTGCACAGCGCGATGTCGTCGCCGGCAATCAGGTAGCGCATCACTTCCAGCAGGAAGGCAACATGGTCTTCGGTTTCGCCGGCGGCTGCATCGCGCGTGAGCCCCAATTCGGCCAGGTCGCTGCGCAGCAGCACGAGCGGCCGCTCGTTCAGGGAGCCAGCCAGGTGCAGCGAGCCGTAGAGCATCACCTCGGGCCGGCCGACACCGACGAAGAGTGATTCGTACTCTTGCGCCGCCGCCGCCACGCTGCTGGCGCGCATCGCGACCACCAGGTCGTGCCACGGCGCTTCGAGAAACGAGCCTGGCTGCGGCGCTTCCGTCACGGCCACCGCGAACTGCTCGAACAGCGCCGCGTCCGGCGGCGCGAACCACAGCCGCGCCAGCAGGCCATACAACTCGGCGCGCTGCAACTCCTCGCCTTCGTCGCGATCGATCAGCCTGACTTGAGTGGTCGCGTCGCTCACAGGTCGGTGATCCTGAGTTCGTTGGGATTGGTGTGGATGTCGATCACGCGGCAGTCGCCGCACATCTTCAGGCGCTCGGCGGCGGCACCCAGGAACATCGAGTGGCCCGCCAACTTCGTGACCATCGACTCAATGGCCTTCAAGGTACCGAAGGGTTTGCCGCAGCGGATGCAGGCATAGGGCTGGGCTTCGGCCAGTACACGCTGGGCCTTGCGTGCCTTGCCGGCATCGGCCAGCCAAAGGCGCGGCGACAGGCGGATGGCGTCCTCGGGGCAGGTCTTCACGCACAGGCCGCATTGCACACAATTCTTTTCGATGAAGCGCAGTTGCGGCTTGTCGGGGTTGTCGGCCAGCGCGCTCTCGGGGCAGGCGCCGACGCAGGACAGGCACAGCGTGCACTTGTCGCCATCCACGATGAGCGTGCCGAGCGGCGCGCCTGCCGCGGGCAAGGCGATGACTTCGGGCAGCGCCTGCGGCGCCTGCGACACCAGATGGTCGAGCGCCAATTCGAGCGTGGCGCGCTTGTCGGCCTGCGGCGAGAGCGTGGCGGCCCTGGCCACGCCCACCGCTGGTGGCGCTTGCAGCGCGGCATCGAGCGCGGCCAGGTCGCGTGCGTCGCGCGCCTCGATCAGGCGCAGGTGCGTGCCGCTGTAGCCAAGCCCGCTGAGGACCGCTTGCGCCAGCGCCATCTGCTCCCGCAGCGCCTGGCGGTACTCGGGCGCCTCTTCGTCGGTGGCCAAGACCCAGACCTGGCTTGCGCCGAGCGCCACGGCCGCGAGCCAGAGATCGATGCCGATGCTCGCCGTGTGCCACACGCCAAGCGGGATCACGCGCGCGGGCACGCCGCGCACGGCCTTGTCGGCGCGCGCAGTTGCAATGGCCGCGCGGCCCAAGTCGTCGATCAGGCGTGTGCCGGCCCCCTGGCTGTGGATCAGCAGCGCGGCATCGCGCCCGCCGGCTTTGCCGTAGGTGGTCAGCAGGGTGCGCATGACCTTGCCTTGATCGACGGTGTTCGGCGTGGCGTAGGCCAGCGCGCCACTCGGGCACACCGTGGTGCAAGCGCCGCAGCCGACGCACAGGTGCGGCTCGACGATGATGCCGCCGCCCAGGCCGCCGGCCACCGGTGTCGCGGGCGTGGCGCCGCTGCGCGCCTTGCCGGTGAGCTTGCCCTTCTGCGACGCATCGCTGCGAATCGCGCGGGCCGAGCAGACATCGATGCAGGCGGTGCAGCCGATCTGTTCGTTGCGGCTGTGCGCGCAGAGCTTGGGCTTGTAGTGGAAGAACTTGGGCTTGTCGAACTCGCCCACCAGGTCGCGCAGTTTCAGCACCGCCTCGAACAGCTTTCGCTCGTCGGCGCCGACATGGAAGTAGCCCTGCGGCGGCGCGTGCTGGGTGAAGACAGGCGCCGAGCGCAAGTCGAGCACGAGGTCGAAGGCCTCGGTGGTTTCGAGCGCGGTGCGCTGGAAGTCGATTGCGCCGGCCGCCTCGCACACGCGCACGCAATCGCGGTGCGAGGTGCACTTCTTCAGGTCGACCTGGTAGCTGAAATCGATGGCGCTCTCGGGGCAGGCATCGATGCAGGCATTGCAGCGCGTGCACAGATCGAGATCGATCGGGTTGTTCGATGACCACGTGGCTTCGAAAGCGCCGAGCCAGCCGCGCAGTGCGGTCAGTTGTCCGGCATGCACCGCCAGGTCTCGCCGCTGCGCCAGGCTGCCGCCGCCGCTCGCCAGCACGCTGACCTGCAGGCCGGCGCCGAGCATCGCGGCGGCCCGCTCGGCGGCGTCGGCCGTACCGATCACCAGGCAGCGGCCCGCGCTCTTGTAGCCTGCGGTGGCCACCGGGTCAGATTCGGGCAGTTGCGCGGCCGCGATCAACGCAGCGATCTTTGGCGTGGCCTTCGCACCATCTTTCGACCAGCCGCCCGTTTCGCGGATGTTGACGAAGCGGATCGGCCGCTCCGCAACGCTCGGCGCACCGACGGTCTGCTCGTTGAGTTCGAGGAAGAGGCGGCTCTCTTGCGTGCAGGCGACGAGCAGGTCGTCGCCGGACTTGGCGGCGCGCTGGAACTCAGGCGCTTCGCGGCGGCACAGGGTCGTGTGGATCGTTGGCGGCGCTGTCGAGGCTGATGCTGTCGTCGCTGACGTCGCCGCACCCGACAGGTTCGGCAGCGCTTTGAGCAGCGCCGCACTGTCCAGTGGCATCGTCCGGTTGCAGTTGCAGATCAGCGTTCGGGTCATGGTGGGCGGGCGCATTATCGATCATGGGTTGCTCTTCCAGCTCGTCGTCGAGCAGGCCGAGCGAGCGCGCGTTGACCATCTGGCGCAGCATCGATCTGGGAATCGGTTCGAACTTGTTGTAGTCGTCGATGTAGGTGTCCAGGCCATCCATCACATTGAAGTGCGGGTCGGCGAAGAGCTTCTTCATCGCGGCATTCTTGACACTCGGGTCGACGTTGGGCGCGACGAAGCGGGCGAAGTCCGATTCGCGTGTGAGCTGTGCCACGTCCGCCAGCGTCGGCAATGGCGGCGTCTCGCCCGGCGGCGGCGCGGCCAGCGGCGGCGCCGCCTCGCGCACCGCGGGCATGGGCGCAGCCGCGGTCGTCGGGCGCGGCTCGGGCGCTGGTTCCGGCAGCTCGCCTTGCTGGACCCGCACCTTGCGTCGCGACCAGCGCGAGAGGAAGCCGTCGTCGCGCTCAGTCACCCAGCTTCGGCGCCTGGGCGCGCCGCTCGCGTTCTTCGGGACTCAGGAAGGACTGCGCGCGTTGCCTGCGCGGCTCTTCGACCTTGAAGTGCTCATTGGTGAACAGGCGCAGCCACTCGCACAGGTCGTCGTGCAGCGGCACGTTATCCACTTTCTCTTCAGCACTCAACCAGCGGTCGGCCTCGATGTAGGACACGCTCACCGCCACCGGCCGCACCAGCGAGGCATCGCCTTCAATGGCGCGCCATAGCACGAACCACACTGGCGCGCCCGAGGTCAGGTTGAGAAAGTAGCCCTTGCACTCGTCGGCAAACAGTTCGAGGCGGTGGCCAGGGAAGAGCCAGCGCGAGCGCTTGCCGTCGTCGTGCATCTTGCGCGGCTCGCTGCCGAAGGCGCCTTCGTCGGCCACCACCTCGACAACGCGAAACTGCCAGTCTTCCCAGTGGTTGGGTTGAGCCACCCGCTCCATCACCACGGCGACGTTGACCGAGGGTCGTTCCATGACGCCCGCTAGGTCGTCTTGGAAATCGAAATGGTCGGGAACTTCGAGCTGAAGTCCTTGGCCTTGGCAGAGATCTTCACCGCTACCTGGCGTGCCACCGTCTTGTAGATCGCTGCGATCTCGCCATCGGGGTCGCTGATCACGCTGGGCCGTCCGGCGTCGGCCTGCTCGCGAATCGACAGACTCAGCGGCAGCGCACCTAGATAGTCGACGCCGTAGTCGGCGGCCATCTTCTTGCCACCGTCGGCGCCGAAGATGTGCTCGACATGACCGCAGTTCGTGCACACGTGCACGGCCATGTTCTCGACCAGCCCCAGGATCGGCACGCCGACCTTCTCGAACATCTTCAGGCCCTTCTTGGCGTCTAGCAGCGCAATGTCCTGCGGCGTCGTCACGATTACCACGCCGGTCAGCGGCACCTTCTGGCTCAGCGTGAGCTGGATGTCGCCGGTGCCTGGAGGCATATCGACGATCAGGTAGTCCAGGTCGCTCCAATTGGTCTGGCGCAGCAGTTGTTCGAGCGCCTGGGTGACCATCGGGCCGCGCCAGATCATCGGGTTGTCGGCATCGACCAGGAAGCCGATCGACATCACCTGCACGCCGTAGTTCTGCATCGGCTCCATGGTCTGGCCGTCGGCGCTCTCGGGCCGACCCTCGATGCCCATCATCATCGGCTGGCTGGGTCCGTAGATGTCGGCGTCGAGGATGCCGACGCTGGCCCCCTCGGCGGCCAGCGCCAGCGCCAGGTTGACGGCCGTCGTGCTCTTGCCCACGCCGCCCTTGCCCGAGGCCACGGCGACGATGTTCTTCACCTTGGGCATCAACTGCACGCCGCGTTGCACCGCATGAGCGACGACCTTGGTGCTCAAGTTGACGCTGACGTTTTCCACGCCCGGCAGTGTGCGCACCGCCGCAATCAGGGCCTTGCGCAGGGCCGCGACCTGGCTCTTGGCCGGGTAGCCGAGTTCAACGTCGAAGGCAACGTCGCCGCCCTCGACCTTGAGGTTCTTCAACTGCTTGGTCGAGACGAAGTCGCGCCCGGTATTGGGGTCAACCACCGATTTCAGCGCGTCGGTGACCGCGGTTTCGCTCAAAGCCATGTCGCTGTCTGCACAGAAGTTCCGATACCGCGCAGTCTAGCCGTCGATCAGCGGCCCCATTGCCAGTGAGTGCATCGGTAACACGATCCAGAACACCGCGCCGCGCCCCGGCTGCGGTGGCTCGAGGCCGATCTGCCCGCCCATGCGGTCGATCAATGCGCGGCTGATCGCCAGGCCCAGGCCGGTGCCACCCTGCTTGCGGGTGTCGAGGTTGGCGGCCTGGGCAAAGGGCTCGAACAGGTGCTCGACGAATGCCCCTGGCACGCCCGGGCCCTGGTCACTGACCACCGCACGCGCGGCGCCTTCGAGCCGCTCGAGCAGCAGGATGACCTCCCCGCCCACGGGCGAGAACTTGACGGCGTTGGACAGCAGGTTGACCAGCACCTGGTTGAGCCGCATCGGGTCGGTGAAGAGCGGCAGCGGCGTGTCGCCCGCCCGCACGACGATGCGCGTGGCGCGGCGCGCAGCCATGCCTTCGCAGGTCGCGGCCGCGGTGTGGGCAGCGTCGCGCAGGTCGATCGCCGCGGCTTCGATGCGCATCTGGCCGGCACGCAACTTCTCGAAGTCGAGGATGTCATTGACCAGAGCCACCAGGCGCTCGCTGTTGTCGTGCGCCAGCCCGATCAGACGTCGCACGGTCGGATCGAGTTCACCGGCCGTCTCGGCCAGCAGCGACAGCGAGCCGTGGATGCTGGTGAGCGGCGTGCGCAGCTCATGGCTGACCATCGACACGAACTCGTGCTTCATGCGCTCGACGCGCTGCACCTCGCTCAGGTCGCGGGCCACGCAGACACCCACACGGTGGCCCTCGGCGCGGGTCTGCACCAGCGAGACGTCCACCGGGAAACGCTCGGCCGCGGCGCCGTCGCCACGCGCACGCAGACCGTCAACCTGGAGGTGCCGCGCGGTCCAGGGCAGCGGGCGGTCGTCGTCGTCTGGCAGCTCATCCCCAGCCATCGGCTGCGGCTCGGTATTGGGCCACTGCAGCTCGTCGTCCAGGTCCGGCATCAGCAGCGCCATCGAGCGCCCGAGCAGCACGCGGCGCGGGGCACCGAACATGGCTTCGCCGATGGGGTTGATCCATTGCACCCGGCCGCGCGCGTCGAAGGCGATCACGGCGTCGGGAATGTGGTCGAGCAAGACGCGCATGCGGCGCTGCGACAGCGTCAGCCTGTCCTGGACCAACGCGCGCCGTTGCGCTTCACCGAACAGCTTGCGGTTGCCCTCGGCCATGCGCAGCGTGAAACTGCGCACGACCACCACCGCAATCGCGCCGAGCACCACGGCCGCGACCGACAACAAGGCCAGCGATCGCCGGCTGGCATCGACGCGTTCACCCAGTCGGGTGTCGCGCTCACGGCGCTGCGCCAGCGCGGCCTGTTGCAGGTCCTTGAGACCATCGACGATGCGCGTGCGCACCGGCAGCGCCACCCGGGCGCGCGACTGCACCTCGGCCGCCCCCAGCCGCAGGCCCTGCGCGCAAGCCTGTCGCAGCGGCACACCGTAGAGCTGCTCCCACTGCGCGATTTCCTTGCCCAGCAGCCCGGCACGCTCGGCCTGGCGCGGCTCGTCGGCCAACAAGGCTTGCAACCGCGACAGGGTGGCCGGCCAACTCGCCGGCGCCGTGTCCGACGGCGCCAACGGCGGCCCGCCGG
>Ga0209254_10000605_pt1 | contig 29880 bp, 25 predicted proteins | sample FrelakmetDIP11DI_FD_187148 | JGI IMG/M metagenome (GOLD analysis project Ga0209254, IMG submission 187148) | Freshwater lake sediment microbial communities from the University of Notre Dame, USA, for methane emissions studies - DIP11 DI (SPAdes)... | ecosystem: Environmental > Aquatic >... | reverse complement strand
GTCGGTGTTCTTCGGCGGCGGCACGCCGAGCCTGTTCGGCGCGGCGTCGGTCGGCCGGGTGCTCGGGCGGGCGGGCCGGCTGTTCCGGACGGCGTGCGACCTCGAGGTGACGCTCGAGGCGAATCCCGGCACGGTCGAGCGGGGCCGGTTCGCCGACTACCGCTCGGCCGGCATCACCCGCGTGTCGCTCGGCGCCCAGAGCTTCGACGACCGCACGCTCGCGGCGCTCGGCCGCATTCACGCGGGCCGGGACACCCTGGCGGCAGTCGAGGAACTGCGCGCGGCGGGCCTCGACAACTTCAACCTCGACCTGATGTACGCGCTGCCGCAGCAGACGCTGGACGGTGCGCTCCGCGACCTCGGGCAGGCGCTGCGCCTCGAGCCCGCTCACGTCTCGCACTACCAGCTCACGCTGGAGCCGGGCACGGTGTTCGAGCGCCGTCCGCCCCCGCTGCCGGACGACGAGACCGCGTGGGCGATGCAGCTGGCCTGCCAGGCGCGCCTCGCCGAGGCGGGCTACCGGCAGTACGAGGTGTCGGCGTTCGCTGCGACAGGACGCGAGTGCCGTCACAACCTGAATTACTGGTGCTTCGGCGACTACCTCGGCATCGGCGCGGGCGCGCACGGCAAGCTCACGAATCCGGCGACCGGTGCGGTGCTGCGGACCGCGCGGGTGCGGCAGCCGGGGCGATACCTTTCGGCCGCCGCGGCAGAGTCGCGCATCGACGAAGCGCGGACGGTGTCGGCGGACGATCTCGCGTTCGAATTCTTCCTGAACGCGCTGCGGCTCGTCGACGGCTTCGACCGGGCCTCGTTCGAGTCGCGCACCGGGCGTCCGTGGGCGTCGGTGGCGTCGACGGTGGGCACAGCGGAGGCCCGGGGGCTGCTGTGCGCCGGACCGGAGGGGCGCTGGGCGCCAACGCCCCTGGGCAGGCAGTTCCTGAACGACCTGCAGGCGTTGTTCCTGCCGGTGGTCGCCGCCGGCGCGGGAAACACGGACGGCTCGGGCCTTGCATTGGCCGCGCGGATCGGCTAAGCGGTGGCGCAGTTATTCACACCCCGTTCGCCGGGACGCAGATTCGACACGTTACGGGCTGTAGTCGAAGTGACATGTTAGGCGAAGCTCGTAACTTACTGTTTATAAATGACAAAAATACATGGTCAAAAATTGATCAAACTGAAAAGCTCCCAGCCAGGCGCGTGATTAAGTCATTGGGGCGGGCCTTGGTCCACAGAGTTATCCACAGTTTTTGTGGATAACCCGTCGCCAGCCCAGCTGGCGACGACCACCGGCCTTGTCTTGGCGCAGTCGGACTCCTATACTTCGCGCCCTTTTTGCTGAGTCTGCCCAAGGACCGCGGTCATGAAGAGCGGAATCCACCCCGACTACAAAGCGATCACCGTTACCTGCAGCTGCGGGAACACGTTCGAGACCCGTTCCACGCTCGGCGAGGACCTGCAGATCGAGGTGTGCTCGAACTGCCACCCGTTCTTCACCGGCAAGCAGAAGATGGTGGACACTGGCGGTCGCGTGGATCGCTTCCGCAAGAAGTACGCCCGCGGCTGAAACGCGACGGCGTCAGAGCGGATCAGGACGGGGCGCTTCGGCGCCCCGTTTCATTTTCCGGGCAGTCGCGGTCCCGAGGGTGCGATCGCACCCGGCGGAACTATCGGGCTCAGCACGCTGCCTCTAGACTGGAGCGAACCGACGGAGAACGATCGATGAGCGCCCCTGCAACGCTGCTGACCGCCATGCTCGCCGCCGGGCTGGCGCTCGGCGGCTGCGCGACCAACCCTGTCACCGGCAAGGCCGACATCGTGACCATGTCGGCGGCCCAGGAAGTCGAGATCGGGCGCAAGATGCACCCGCAGATCCTGCGGGAGTACGGCCGCTACGACGACGCGGCGCTGCAGGCCTACGTGGACGAGACCGGCCGGCGCATCGTGGCCGTCAGCCACCGCCCGGACCTGCAGTTCACCTTCACCGTGCTCGACAGCGAGGAGGTCAACGCGTTCGCGTTGCCGGGCGGGTACGTGTACATCACGCGCGGCATCATGGCCTACCTGAACTCGGAGGCCGAACTGGCCGCCGTACTGGGGCACGAGGTCGGCCACGTAACCGCGCGCCATGCCGTGCGCCAGCAGACGGGTGCGACGGCGGCGGGCGTCGGCGCGACGCTGGTCGGCATCCTGACCGGCAGCGGCGACCTCGCCGGCCTCGCCAACCTCGCGGGGACGGCGCTGGTGCGCGGCTACGGCCGGGACATGGAGCTCGAGGCCGATTCGATCGGTGCGCAGTACCTCGTTCGGCTCGGGCACTCGCCCGAGGCCATGATCGACGTGGTTCGCCTCCTCAAGAACCAGGAGATGCTGGAGGTCCAGGTCGCGCGCCAGGAGGGACGCGAGCCGCGGGTGTACCACGGCGTGTTCTCGACCCACCCGGACAGCGACACGCGGCTCAAGGAGGTCGTCGCGAGCGCGGGGCGTGCCGGCGAGGGCGAATCTCGCCCGGACGGTCGGGACGCCTACCTGAAGCGCGTGGAAGGGCTCCCCGTGGGCCCGAGCCGCGAGCAGGGCGTCGTCCGTGGCAGCCGGTTCTACCACGGCACCCTCGGCGTGACGGTCGCCTTTCCGTCCGGGTGGACCGTACAGAACCTGCCGACCAAGGTGGTCGCGAGCAGCCCGCAGCAGGACGCCGTCCTGCAGTTGACGGCCGTGCCGCCACCGCCCGGCGTGAAGCCGGGCGACCTGCTCGCGCGGAGCCTGCCGGGCGTGCCGTTGTCCGCCGGGGAGTCGCTCGAGGTGAACGGCCTCGCCGGCTATACCGCGATCGCCCGCGACGTCGCGCTGCCGTGGGGCAACCGCGGCCCCGCGCGCTATGCGGTCGTGTACTACAACGGACTGGCGTACGTGTTCACCGGCGCGACCCGCCTGAGCTCAGCGCTGCCGGCCAGCGATCCGGTGTTCCTCTCCAGCGTCAAGACGCTCCGCCGGCTGCGGGACAACGAGTTTCAGCTCGCCGAGCCGGACCGGATCCGGCTCATCAAGGCCACGCCCGGCACGCGGATCGCCCAGCTGGCCGCCGGTTCGCCCATCCAGAAGTACCCCGCCGAGCGCCTGCGGCTCCTGAACGATCTCTATCCCGACAAGGAGCCCGCCGCCGGGCAATGGCTCAAGGTGGTGGATTAGTCCTAGCTTGATCAGGTCAGCATGTCGTGCAACGCTGCGGTGCGGTCCGCGGGCGTCAGCGGGCGGGTCATAGCAGGTATCACCATGAGCACGAAGAAGTTCGAACTGGTCAACGTCGGCACGGGCAAGAAATCCACGCTGGAGGCGCTGGCGGGCACCCTGGGACCTGACTGCCTCAACGTCGCCAACCTGTTGAAAGATCAGGGTACTTTCACCTTCGACCCGGGCTTCATGGCGACGTCGTCGTGCGAGAGCAAGATCACCTACATCGACGGGGACGCGGGCATCCTGCTCTACCGCGGCTACCCCATCGAGCAGATCGCGACGAAGTCCACGTTCATCGAGGTGGCCTACCTGCTGATCCACGGCGAGCTGCCGACGGCCCAGCAGCTCGAGGAGTTCGACCGCTCGATCCGCTGCCACACGATGTTCCACGAGTCGCTGCTGCGGTTCTTCAACGGCTTCCACCACGACGCGCACCCGATGGCGATGGTGTCCGCGGTGGTCTCGTCCATGGCGGCCTTCTACCACGACTCCATGGACATCAATAACGCGCGCCATCGCGAGATCTTCGCGCACCGCATCCTGGCCAAGATGCCGACCATCGCCGCCGCCTCCTACAAGCACAACGTCGGGCAGCCGTTCATCTACCCGAGCAACGACCTCGACTACTGCTCGAATGTGCTGCGGATGTTCTTCGCGACACCGGCTTCCGACTACGAAGTGGACCCTGTTGCGGCGCAGGCGCTCGACCTGCTGCTGATCCTGCACGCCGACCACGAGCAGAACGCCAGCACCTCCACGGTCCGCCTCGCGGGCAGCACCGGCACCAACCCGTACGCGGCGATCTCCGCGGGCGTCTCGGCGCTGTGGGGCCCGGCACACGGCGGCGCCAACGAGGCGGTGCTCGCCATGCTCGAGGACATCGGCACGGTCGACAACATCGGCAAGTTCCTCGACCGCGTGAAGGACAAGGACGGCAACAAGCGCCTGATGGGCTTCGGCCATCGCGTGTACAAGAACTTCGACCCGCGCGCGAGGATCATCCGCGAGATGTGCCACAAGGTCCTCGCGCGCCTCGGCCAGACCGACAACCCGCTGTTCGAGCTCGCGCTGCGCCTCGAGGAGATCGCGCTCAAGGACGAGTACTTCATCGCCCGCAAGCTCTACCCGAACGTGGATTTCTATTCCGGCGTGATCTACAGCGCGCTCGGCATCCCCCGCTCGATGTTCACGGTGATGTTCGCCATCGCGCGCACCGCGGGCTGGGTGGCGCACTGGCAGGAGATGATCGCCGACCCCGCGATGAAGATCGGCCGCCCGCGCCAGCTCTACACGGGCCCGGTACAGCGGGACTACGTCGACATCGAGAAGCGCGCGTAGTCGCGTCGCTCGCGCCCCGGCAGCGCAGGCGAGCGGTCGCGATCCGGTGGCGACGCAGTTCCGGGCCGGCGGCGTCCTACAGCAGCGCCTCGACCTCGGTCGCGGTCGCGCGCCGCATGGGCTTGCCGTCCACGGGGCTCGACGGCGCCTGCCGGATGCCGTCAAGCGGGAAGACGACCGCGTCCACCGTCTGCCGTCCCGCGACGAAACGCAGCGCCGGGTAGGTGACTGTCCGGTCGCGCTCGAAACGCATCCGCCGCTCCAGCACCTCGTGCGGTACGCCTCGATCCTCGAGCCGCAGCGACACCGCCTCCGGGCTTTCCGTGAACAGGTGCAGGTTGATCTCGGAGTGCGGTGAGGCCGTGCCGGTGAGCACGGGCCCGACCAGCCGCGGCTGGAAGTCCGCCATCAGCCGCATCGCCTCGAGCGCGGAGCGGCGCAGCGCGGCGAGGTCTGCGACGTGCCGGCCGGCCCCGAACAGGCGCTGGTGCGCGACGAGCGCCGCCTCGATCTCGGCGTTGCGCGGCAGGATCGACGCGTCGGTCACGCCCAACCGGCCGGCCGCCTTGCGCTTCGCAAGCAGGTAGTCGGCCACGCCCTGCTCGCGCATGATCCGTGCCGCTTCCTCGGCCACCGCCTGGCGCAGCAGGTCCGCGCGCGGATTGGGTCTTCGGTTCACTGGTGGCCTCGCCTAGAAGAGCGAATCGTCACCCGACGTCGGATCCACGCTCTCGCCCTCGAGTTCCCCGCCCGGGTGGGCCACGTGCGCGTTCGGCGCGTGACCCTCGAGGAACGCCTCGAACAGCGCTCCGGGGGCGCCGGCCGCTGTCGGCCGGCCGCTCGTGCGGCTCACCCACATGCGCACCAGGCCCGGCGGCTCGGGTGAGCGGTGCTCCGGGCGGTCGCGCAGCGCCTCCTCCATGAAGTACACCCACATCGGTAGCGCGGTCCTTCCGCCCTCCTCCTCCTCGCCGAGCGAGCGCTCCTGGTCGAAGCCGATCCAGGCGGCGGCCGCGAGGTCGGCGTTGTATCCGACGAACCATGTGTCGCGCCGGTCGCTGGTCGTGCCCGTCTTGCCGGCGAGGTCGCTGCGTCCGAGCGACTTGGCGAGCTGCGCGGTCCCGCGCTGGATGACGTCCGTCATCATGTCCGTCATCACGTACGCGTTGGCCGCGGTGATCGCCTGCGGCGCCGCCGTCGCGCCCGGACAGTCGGCGCACGCGAGCGGCGCCTGCGCCGCGTACACCTGGCGGCCGTCGCTGTCGGCGACCTGTTCGATCACATGGGGCGTCACGAGGAAGCCGCCGTTGGCGAACACGGCGAAGCCGCGCGCCATCTCGAGCGGCGTGACCTGGCCGCTGCCGAGCGCGAAGGTCAGGTTCGGCGGCGTCGCCGCCGGGCTGAAGCCGAACGCGGCGACGTGGCGCATGGTGCGCCCGAGGCCCGTGGCCCGCAGCAGGCGTACCGACACGAGGTTGCGCGACCGCACCAGCGCCTCGCGCAGCGGCGTCGGTCCGTAGAAGCGCTTCGTGATGTTCTGCGGGCGCCATTCCTCGGTGCCGGTGCCGCCCGGCAGGACGATCGGCGCGTCGTTGATCAGGCTCGCCGGGGTGAACCCGCGCTCGAGCGCCGCCGAGTAGACGAACGGCTTGAACGCCGAGCCCGGCTGCCGATGCGCCTGCACCGCGCGATTGTACTTGCTCGCACCGAAGTCGAAGCCGCCGACCAGCGCGACGATGGCGCCGTTGCGGGGCTCGAGCGCGACCAGAGCGCCCGCCACTACCGGCAGCTGCGCCAGCCGGTGCCGGCCGTCCGCGTACGGCTCGAGATAGACCAGCTGGCCAGCGGCGAGCACGTCTGCGGCCGTGCGCGGCGCGGCGCCCAGCCCTCCGTCCGGCAGCGCGGCACGGGCCCAGGAGAGGTCGTCCCACTCGAGGTCCACGGCGACGCCGTCGCGCCGGCGCAGGACCGCGGCGCGTTCCCGCACGGATTCCACGAGGCCGGCCACGAGGCCGCCACGGTCGGGATGCCGCGCGAACGCCGCGGCCAGCGCAGACGGGTCGGCGAGCCCGGCGGCGTCGAGCCGCTCGAGCGGCCCGCGGTAGCCGTGCCGGCGCTCGTACTCGAGCATCGTGCGGCGCGCGGCCGCGTCGGCCGCGGCCTGCATCCGGGCGTCGATCGTGGTCGTTACGCGGTAGCCCGCCGTGAGCGCGTCCTCGCCGAAGCGCTGCATCATCTCGAGACGCGCCATCTCCGCGGCGTAGGGCGCATCGAGCTCGATCATCGGGCCGTGGGTCCGCGCGACGATGGGAGCCGCGTTCGCCGCGTCGCGCGCGGCCGTGTCGATCTTGCCCGTCTCGAACATCCGGCGCAGCACGTACGTCCGCCGTTCGCGCGCACGCTCCACGCTCGCGACCGGATTGTCGAGCGACGGCGAGCGCGGCAGGCCCGCGATGAGCGCCGCCTCGGCCAGCACGAGATCGCGCGGCCGCTTGTCGAAGTAGACCTGCGCGGCCGCGCCGACGCCGTACGCGCGCTGGCCGAGGAAGATCCTGTTCAGGTACAGCGTGAGGATCTCCTGCTTGCTGAACTCGCGCTCGAGCCTGAGCGCGAGGAAGATCTCCTTGAGCTTGCGGCGCAGCGTGCGCTCCGAGGTGAGCACCGTGTTGCGCGCCAGCTGCATCGTGATCGTGCCGCCGCCCTCGCGCACCGCGCCCGCGCTGAAGTTGCTCGCCGCCGCGCGCAACAGGCCCTGCCAGTCCACGCCCGGATGCTGGAAATAGCGGTCGTCCTCGGCAGCGAGGAAGGCGTCCACCAGCAACGGCGGGATCTCCTCCCAGGTCACGGGAATGCGGCGCTGCTCGCCGATCTGCGCCATGAGCCTGCCGTCGCGCGAGTAGACCGACAGCGGCAGCTGCACCCGCACGTCGCGCAGCTCGCCCGCCGCGGGGATGTCGGGCCCGAGGAACTGCAGTGCGCCCGCGAAGCCGAGCGCCACGGCGCCGGCGAGCGCCAGCGCGAACGTGAGCACCGTCACGAGCAGTCCTGCCGGGAATTTGCGCATGCTCAAAATCTGAGAACCAGTGCTTGTCGCCCGGTGCGGGCGATGTGCATAGTAGCTCGCGATTCAAGGGCAAACTCATCGAAAGGTGAGGACGCAAAGCCACCGGTCCGCGGTACGCCGAGGACAGCGGGGTTGCCGGTCCGGACGCGGATGCGACGCTCGATCCAGAGCGGACTCCGGTCAGGGATCGTCAGACCATCGCCAATCCCGGGGTCAGTCCGACCCGGCGGCACGCGCGTCAGTTCCCGGAATCGACTGGTCGTCGTTCATGCCTCGGAGGCGCGCGTCCCATGTTCGAAACTGCCGGGTTCAGCACATTTCTGTTTGACAGAACCCTGCAACATGGACCCCGGCGATATAGTTCGCCGAGCGACCGGACGCCGCCCTGTAATTCCCGCACAACCCATTGACTCAAAAGGACTAATCAGTGCTTTTCCAGCGCAGTTCGCGGTCCGTCATGGGGCTCGACATCACGACCTCCTCGATCAAGATCATCGAGCTGACGAGGAGCGGTGACGGGTATCGAGTCGAGTCCTACGCGGCGGAGCCGTCCCCGCCCAACGCGATCAACGAGAAGGCGATCGTGGATGCCCAGGCGGTCGGCGAGGCCGTGCGGCGCGCCGTGAAGCGCGCCGGCGCGCGCAGCCGCGAGTGCGCCGTCGCGATCAGCGGCGACGCCGCGATCACCAAGGTGATCCAGATGCCGCGCAACCTGCGCGATGCCGAGCTCGAGTCGCAGGTCGAGATGCAGGCCGACCAGTACATCCCCTTCCCGATGGAAGAGGTCAGTTTCGACTTCGAGGTGATCGGCCCGTCGGAGAAGGACCCCGAGCTGCTCGACGTGCTGCTCGTCGCGACCCGCTCCGAGAACGTGGAGCAGCGCCAGGCCGCGGTGCACGCCGCCGGCCTCACGGCGAACATCGTCGACGTCGAGTCCTTCGCGCTCGAGAACGCCTGCCGGCTGCTCACGCACCAGATGCCGGACGGCGGCATGGAGCGCAGCGTTGCGGTGATGGACTTCGGCGCGAGCAGCACCACGTTCTCCGTGCTGCGCGACCTCAGGGTCAGCTACACGCGCGACTTCGCCTTCGGCGGCCAGCAGCTCACCGAGGAGATCATGCGCACCTACGGCCTGAGCATCGAAGAGGCCGGCCGTGCCAAGAAGGAAGGCGGTCTGCCGGCCAACTACCAGTCCGAAGTGCTGGATCCCTTCATCGACGACATGTGTCAGCAGGTGAGCCGCTCGCTGCAATTCTACCTGGCGTCGGGCAGTGGCCGCGAGCAGCCCGATCAGCTGCTCATCTGCGGCGGCTGCGCCAACATCCCGGGCGTCGCCGACGTCATCGCCAGCCGCGTGGGCATCCCGGCCGAGCGCGGCGACCCGCTCGGCCAGATGAAGATCTCGACGCGCGCGATGGCGCAGGGCGTGAAGAAGGACGGGACCGCGCTGCTCACTGCCTGCGGACTCGCGCTGAGGAGCTTCGACTGACATGCCAAGAATCAACCTACTGCCCTGGCGCGACTCCGAGCGCAAGCGCAAGCGGCAGGAATACGTCCTGTCGATCGGCGCAGCCGTCGCGACTGCCGCACTCGTGACCCTGGTCGGCCGCTGGCACATGAGCTCGGCCATCGAGCACCAGAACGACCGCAACCGCATCCTGGGCGACGAGATCGCCGAGCTCGACAAGCAGATCACGGAGATCGACGGCCTCGAGAACCAGAAGCGGCGCCTGCTCGCGCGCATGGAGATCATCGAGACGCTGCAGCGCAGCCGGCCCGAGATCGTGCACGTCTTCGACGAGATCGTGCGCGTGCTGCCCGAGGGCGTGTACCTCACCTACCTCAAGCAGAGCGGGACCCGCTTCGAGGTGCGCGGCGTGGCGCAGTCGAGCACGCGCGTCTCGGCGTTCATGCGCAACATCGACGCCTCCGAGTGGCTGGCCGACCCGGCGCTGCGGATCGTGGAGTCCAAGGGCAAGGACGGCGGCCAGGGCGCGGACTTCACGCTGTTCGCCAACCAGCGCAGCCACGTCCAGCCCGAGCCGGAGGACAGCGAAACGGTGGCGGCCAAATGAACAATCTTAAAGCGCTGCTCGACCAGCTTCGCAGTCTCGATCCCAACGACCCGGGACGCTGGCCGCTGGCCGTGCGTGCCGGCACCGTCGCGCTGCTGTTCGTGTTCGCGGCCTCGGCCGGCTACTGGTACTTCGTGTGGAAGTCGCAGCGGCCGGAACTCCTCGAGGCGCGCTCCCAGGAGGGCGAACTCTGGAACACCCTGGAAGCCAAGGCGCGCAAGGCGGCCAACCTGCAGGCCTACAAGGACCAGCTCGCCGAGATGGAGAAATCGTTCGGCGCCATGCTGCGGCAGCTGCCGGACAAGACCGAGGTGCCGAACCTGCTGGTGGACATCTCGCAGACCGGCCTCGCCGCGGGACTCGACGAGAAGCTGTTCGAGCCGCAGGGGGAAATCCGCAGGGATTTCTATGCGGAGCTGCCGATCAGCATCCGCCTGACCGGCAACTACCACCAGATGGGCAGCTTCGCCGGCGGCATCGCCGCGCTGCCCCGCATCGTCACGCTGCACGACATCGAGATCGTTCCCGCGACGAACGACACACGCATCGCCGGCGGCGCCCCCGGCGAGCTGACGCTGAACGTCACCGCCAAGACCTACCGCTACCTCGACGAGGAGGAGCAGGCCGAGGCTGCCGATGTGCAGCAGGGCTCACAGAAGGGCGCCAAGAAGGGTACCCAGAAGGGCGCCCAGCAGGGCAAGAAGTCCACGGTCGAGACCTGAGGCAGCCATGGCGAAGTTCACGATGCACGAACCCAGGACACGGCACGTTGCCGTCGCTCTCGCGGCGCTCGCGGCGCTCGCCGGCTGCTCGGACGACTCCGGTGCGCTGCAGTCCCGGGTCACGGAGATCAAGAGCCGGCCCGGCGGGCGCATCGAGCCGCTGCCGGAAGTCAAGCCGTACGAGACGTTCGCGTACGCGGCGGAGGACCAGCGCTCGCCCTTCGAGGCCGGCACGCCGGCCGCGGCGAGCGCACCGTCTGCGCTGCGTCCGGACACGAACCGTCCGCGCGAGTTCCTCGAGCAGTTCTCGCTCGACACGCTGAACATGGTGGGCACGTTGCGGCTCGACGGCCGCCATTTCGGCCTCGTTCAGACCAATGACGGGCTGGTGCACCGGGTATTGCCAGGCAACCACCTCGGACAGAGCGACGGACGGGTGACCGCCGTCGAGGAAGGCAGGATTTCGCTGATCGAGATCGTTCCGGACGGCATGGGTGGGTTCATCCAGCGGCCCGCCGCGCTCGCCCTGAAGGACTGATGTGCAAGGAGACCCGAGCATGACCGCTGCTTCGTCGCCCCCGATCAACCGCCGCGAGGCCCCGCGCCCGGCCAGCCGTTCGCGACTCCCGGTGGCGCTCCTGGCGCTGACCGCACTCGCCGGCCTCGCCTGGCAGGGCGCGTCCGCGCAGGCCGCCCCGCGGCTCGAGAAGATCGAGCTGCAACCGCAGCCCGGTGACCAGCTCGAGGTGCGGCTAATCCTCGACGGGCCGGCCCCGCAGCCGGTGACCTTCACGATCGACAATCCCGCGCGTCTCGCGGTCGATCTGCCGGGCACCGCGCTGGCGCTCGACTCGCGCCGCATCGACGTCAAGGCGGGTGGCGTGGACACCATCGTGGCGGCGGAGGCCTCGGGCCGCGCCCGGCTGGTGTTCAACCTCGACCAGATGCAGCCCTACCAGACGCGTGTCTCGAACAACGTCGTGTTCGTCACCCTCGGTCACGGCGCGGGGGTCGCTGCCGCCGCGCCGGCCGCCGCGGCCGCGGGCTCAGTCGTCGCGGCACCGGGCGCAGCAGCCGTCGGTTCCGCCATCGAGAAGATCGATTTCCGCCGTGGCGCCGACGGTGCCGGGCGCATCGTGGTCCGTACCAGCGACGCCAGCGTGCAGGCCAGCCTCAAGCAGGAGGGCGGCCGCATCGTCGTGGAATTCCCGCGCACCAGCGTGCCGCAGGACCAGGCGCGGCGCTACGATGTGGTGGACTTCGCCACCCCGGTCAGCTCCTTCGACGTGGCGGGCACCGCCGCGGGCGCGCGCATCGTCGTCGCTGCGGCCGGCGACTACGAGCAGCTCGCCTACCAGAGCGACCGCGAGTACGTCCTCGAGCTGCGGCCGCGGCCGAAGACCGCCGTCGTCGACCCGACCCGCAAGGAGTACAAGGGCGAGCGCCTGACGCTCAACTTCCAGGACATCGAGACCCGCGCGGTGCTCCAGCTGCTCGCGGAGACCAGCGGGCAGAACATCGTGGTGAGCGACACGGTGCGCGGCAACGTCACCTTGCGGCTGCAGAATGTGCCGTGGGACCAGGCGCTGGACATCGTGCTGCGCACCAAGGGCCTCGACAAGCGGCAGGAGGGCAACGTGATCTACGTGGCGCCTGCCGAGGAACTCGCGGCCCGCGAGAAGCAGCTGCTCGAGTCGCAGAAGTCGATGATCGAGCTCGCGCCGGTGCGCACCGAGTACCTGCAGGTCAACTACGCGAAGGCGTCCGACCTCGCGGGGCTCATCCGGACGCAGGGCAAGGCCTCGCTGCTCTCCGAGCGCGGCAGCGTCGCGATCGACGAGCGCACCAACACGCTGCTGCTGCAGGACACGGCCGACCGCCTCGCCGACATCCGGCGGCTGGTGTCGACCCTCGACATCCCGGTCAAGCAGGTGCTGATCGAGGCCCGCATCGTCATCGTCAACGACGACTTCAGCCGCGAGCTGGGCGTGCGCTTCGGCGGCGCCTTCGTCGGCAACTACGGCAGCGACGACGGCCTGATGTGGGTCGGGGCCCAGGGCCTCAATTCGCGCGACGGCGACCGCGGCCCGATCATCTCGCCGAACGGCCCGGGTGGCGTCGGGATCGACGGCAACTCCGTAGCCACGGCGCCGGTGCCGGACCGCTACCTCGTCAACCTGCCGATCGCGAATCCGGCGGCCAAGCTGGCGCTCACGCTGCTCGACTCCGACTACGTCGTGGACCTCGAAATCACCGCGGCGCAGTCGGAAGGCCGCGGCGAGGTCGTGTCGGCGCCCCGGGTGATCACCGCCAACGGCAAGGAAGCGATCATCGAGCAGGGCACGGAGATCCCCTACCAGGAGTCGGCCTCGAGCGGCGCCACGACCACCCAGTTCAAGAAGGCCGTGCTCGCGCTCAGGGTCACGCCGCAGATCACGCCGGACGACCGCATCATTCTCGACCTGACCGTCAGCAAGGACAGCGTCGGGCAGAACGTGGCGAGCGCGACCGGCGGCTTCGTGCCGAGCATCGACACACGCGAGATCACCACTCAGGTGCTCGTGAACGACGGGCAGACCGTGGTCCTGGGCGGCATCCTGGAGACCGAGCGCCGCGAGACGGTGAACAAGGTGCCGTACCTGGGCGACATCCCGGGCCTCGGCGTGCTGTTCCGCAGCAAGGCGAAGACGGACAACAAGGACGAGCTGCTGATCTTCGTGACGCCGAAGATCCTGCGCGAAGGCGCCGAGATCTACTGACGCGACGCCTCACCGGTGCGAGAATGAACGGCCGCAGCGACCCTGCGGCCGTTCTTCTTTGGTGCGCATGCTGGACGCCGGGAACATCTTCCTCGTCGGCCCGATGGGTTCGGGCAAGAGCGCGGTCGGGCGGCAGCTCGCGGAGCGGCTCGGCCTCGAGTTCGTGGACAGCGACGAGGAAATCGAGGCGCGCACCGGCGTGGACATCCCCTACATCTTCGAGCGCGAGGGCGAGGAGGGCTTCCGCCTGCGGGAGCGCGAGGTGATCGACCTGCTGACCCGGCGCGCGGGCATACTGGTGGCGACCGGCGGCGGCGCGATCCTCGATCCGGAGACGCGCGGCCGGCTGCGCTGCCGCGGCTGCGTCGTGTACCTGCGGACCTCCGTCGCGCAGCAGCTCGCCCGGACCCGGGGCAGCCGCAACCGGCCGCTGCTGCGCAGTGCCGACCCGAGGGGCACGCTGGAGAACCTGATGCAGCAGCGCGCTGCGCTCTACGCCGAGGCCGCCGACCTGACCGTGGACACGGACGGGCGCCGCGTGGCCACGGTCGTCGAGGAAATTGCGCGCCGGGTCGCCGCAGCGAGGAGTGCGTGATGGAACGGCTGGGCATCGAGCTCGGCGAGCGGAGCTACCCGATCCTGATCGGGCCGGGCCTGCTGGGCGACGCCCGGGTGCTCGAGGAGGCCGTCAGCGCCCGCGACGTGCTGGTCGTGACGAACGACATCGTGGCCCCGCTCTACCTCGAGCGACTCCTGGGCGCGCTGCCGGGCCGGCGCCTCGCCACGCTCATCCTGCCGGACGGCGAGCGCCACAAGACCCTCGCGACCGTCGCCCAGGTGCTCGACGCGCTGGTCGAGCAACGCATGAATCGCGACGCCTGTGTGGCCGCGCTGGGGGGCGGCGTCGTGGGAGACCTGGCGGGCTTCGCGGCGTCCTGCTACCAGCGCGGCGTGGACTATGTGCAGCTGCCGACCACGCTGCTCGCGCAGGTGGATTCCTCGGTCGGCGGCAAGACCGGCGTGAACCACCCGGGCGGCAAGAACCTGGTCGGCGCGTTCCACCAGCCGCGCGCCGTGGTCTCCGACACCGGCACGCTCGCCACGCTTGCGCCGCGCGAGTTCCGCGCCGGCCTCGCCGAAGTGATCAAGTACGGCCTGGTCGCCGACCCCGTCTTCCTCGCCTGGATCGAGGCGCAGCTCGACGCGCTGCTGGCGCTCGAGCCGGCCGCGCTGGCGCACGCCATCCGCCGCTGCTGCGAGATCAAGGCGGAGATCGTCGCGGAGGACGAGCGCGAGCACGGACGCCGCGCGCTCCTGAACCTCGGCCATACGTTCGGGCACGCCATAGAGGCGGCGGCGGGTTACGGCGAGTGGCTGCACGGCGAGGCGGTCGGTGCCGGCATGCTGATGGCTGCGGACCTGTCGCAGCGCCTCGGCTGGATCGACGGCACGGACGTCGCGCGCGTGCAGGACCTGCTGGTCCGTGCCGGACTGCCCGTCGCCGCTCCGCCGATCGGCGCCGCGCGGGCCCTCGCGCTGATGGGCATGGACAAGAAGGTGCTGGCGGGGCGCATCCGACTGGTGCTGCTGCGGCGGCTGGGCGCGGGCGTGGTGAGCGGCGACTACCCGGCGGACGCGCTGCGCGCGACGCTGGCGTCACACGTCGGGGAGGACGCTTGAGCGCCGCCGCCGGCCTCGCGCCCTGGGCGCAGCATGACGACGCTTCGCACGGTCGGCGCTTCCCGGAGCCGCCGCCACGCCACCGCACCGAGTACCAGCGGGACCGCGACCGCATCGTGCACTCCACCGCATTCCGGCGCCTCGTCTACAAGACGCAGGTGTTCGTGAACCACGAGGGCGACCTGTACCGCACCCGGCTCACGCACTCGCTCGAGGTGGCCCAGATCGCGCGCAGCGTGGCGCGCGCGCTCGACCTCAACGAGCCGCTCGCCGAGGCGATCTGCCTCGCCCACGACCTCGGCCACACGCCGTTCGGGCACGCCGGGCAGGACGCGCTCAACGAGTGCATGCGCGAGTTCGGCGGCTTCGAGCACAACCTGCAGTCGCTGCGCGTGGTCGACGAGCTCGAGGAGCGGTATGCGGAGTTTCCGGGCCTCAACCTCACCTTCGAGACGCGCGAGGGCATCCTCAAGCACTGCTCCGCCGCCAACGCACGGCAGCTCGGCGAACTGGGCCGGCGGTTCCTCGAGCGCCGGCAGCCGTCGCTCGAGGCGCAGCTCGCGAACCTCGCCGACGCGATCGCCTACAACAACCACGACGTGGACGACGGCATCCGTGCCGGGCTCATCACCATCGAGGAGCTGCGGGAGATCGCGATCTTCCGCCGCCAGCACGACCTCGTGACGGAACGCTACCCGGGCCTCGGGCAGCGCCGGCTGGTGCACGAGGTGGTGCGCCGCATGATCGACTACCTGGTGAACGACCTGGTCGGCGCCTCGGCCGCGGCGATCGCGGCGGCCGCGCCTGCCAGCGCCGACGACGTGCGCGCCCGGGCACTCCCGCTGCTCACGTTCGGCGAGGCCGTCGGGGCGGAGCACCTCGAGCTCAAGGGCTACCTGCGCGACAGCCTCTACCGCCACTACCGCGTGCTGCGCATGACGACCAAGGCGAAACGCGTGGTGCGCGAGCTGTTCGGCGCCCTGCTCGAGGACGTGGCGCTGATGCCTACCGAGCACCAGGAGGCGGCGCACCGGCTGGAGACGGAGGCGGGCCGGGCCGGGCGGGCCCGGGCGGTTGCCGACTACATCGCGGGCATGACCGACCGTTACGCGATCCTGGAGTACCAGCGCCTGTTCGACCCGTCCGAGCGGACCTGACGCGGGTCGCGGGCCGCGGCCGACCCGGGGACGCGCATGCAGGCTCCGTGCGCGGCCCGCCGTCGGTCCTCGGGTATCATTGCGTGCTGCACTTCCTGCCGAGCGTTTCCCATGCCGCCCACACCGAAGTCCATTCCCGCCCATGAGCGCCTGATCTTCGCCATGGACGTCGCCGACCCTGGCGCGGCCCGCCGCATGGCGGACACGCTCGGCGACTCGGTGCACTTCTACAAGCTCGGCCTCGAGCTGTTCATGTCCGGCGGCTACTTCGAGCTGCTCGACTGGATGGTGGGTCGCGGCAAGAAGGTGTTCGTGGACCTCAAGTTCTTCGACGTGCCGGCGACCGTCGCGGCGGCGGTCAGGCAGCTGCGCAACCGCGGCGTCGCGTTGACGACCGTGCACGGCAACCAGGCGATCATGGAGGCCGCCGCCGCGGCCAAGGGCGACGTCAGGGTGCTCGCCGTCACCGTGCTCACCAGCCTTGACCGCGGCGACCTCGACGACCTCGGCTTTGCCTGCGACGTCGAGAAACTGGTGCTGTCCCGCGCCCGGCGGGCCCTCGAGGCGGGCTGCGACGGCGTCGTCTCCTCGGGCCTCGAGGCGCCGAAGCTGCGGGAGTTCATCGACCAGCGCCTGATCGTCGTCACGCCCGGCATCCGGCCGGTCGAGAACAAGCCGGTGGACGACCAGAAGCGCACGGTGGACGTGGCGCAGGCCTTCGCGAACGGCGCGGACTACATCGTGGTCGGGCGGCCGATCCGCGACGCGGCCGATCCGCGCGTGGCCGCCGAGGCGATCCAGCAGACGATCGCGGGGATCTTCCCTGCGGAGGGCAGCGCTTGAGTGCGCCGCTGCAGAACGATCTGTTGCTGCGCGCGCTGCTCAGGCAGCCCACGCCGCGTACGCCGCTGTGGATGATGCGGCAGGCCGGTCGCTACCTGCCGGAGTACCGTGCCACGCGCGCGAAGGCCGGCAGCTTCCTGAACCTGTGCATGAACCCGGAGCTCGCCTGCGAGGTCACGCTGCAGCCGCTCGAGCGCTACCGGCTCGACGCAGCGATCCTGTTCTCCGACATCCTCACCATCCCGCACGCGATGAACGTCGGGCTGGAGTTCGAGGCGGGCGAGGGGCCGAAGATCGCGCGGCCCGTACGCACGCCGGCCGACATCGACCGGCTGCCGGTCCCCGATCCCGAGGGCGAGCTGCGCTACGTGATGGACGCGGTGCGTCTGATCCGGCGTGAACTGAAGGGTCGCGTGCCGCTGATCGGCTTCGCCGGCAGCCCGTGGACCGTGGGCACCTACATGGTCGAGGGCGGCGGCAGCAAGAGCTTCCAGCACATCAAGGGCATGCTCTACGGCACGCCGCGCGAGCTGCACCGGCTGCTCGAGGTGATCACCCGTGCCACGCTTGCGTATCTCAATGCCCAGGTCGCGGCGGGTGCGCAGGCCCTGATGGTGTTCGACACCTGGGGCGGCGCGCTGACGCCGGCGGACTACCGCGAGTTCTCGCTCCGCTACCTGCAGCGCATCGTCGAGGGCGTCACCCGCGAAAGCGAAGGACGCCGGGTGCCGGTGATCCTGTTCACCAAGGGCGGCGGTCAATGGCTCGCCGACATGGCCGCGACGGGCAGCGACGCGCTGGGCGTGGACTGGACCACCGACCTCGCCGACGCGCGCCGCGCGGTCGCCGACCGCGTCGCGCTGCAGGGCAACCTCGACCCGAGCGTGCTCTATGCGCCGCCGGCTGAGATCCGCGCGCAGGTCGCACGCGTGCTCGCGAGCTTCGGGCGTGGCCACGGCCACGTCTTCAACCTCGGCCACGGCATCCACCCCGACGTACCGCCCGACAACGCGCTCGCGATGGTCGAGGCCGTGCACGAACTCTCCCCCCAGTACCACGGGTAGTCACCATGGACATCGGCAAGATCGGCATCGGCGAGGACCCGCCGCGCGACGTGAACGTCCTGATCGAGATCCCGCAGGGCGGCGTGCCCGTGAAGTACGAGCTCGACAAGGAGTCGGGCGCGCTGCGCGTCGACCGGTTCCTGAACACCGCGATGTTCTACCCGGGCAACTACGGCTTCATCCCGCACACCCTCTCGGGCGACGGCGACCCGGTGGACGTGATCGTCGTGGTGCCGAGCCCGGTGGTCGCGGGCGCGATCGTGCGCGTGCGCCCGGTGGGGGCGCTGCTCATGAAGGACGAGGCGGGCGACGACGAGAAAGTCATCGCCGTGCCCGTGGACAAGCTGCACCCGTTCTATGAGGGCGTGAAATCCTACAAGGACCTGCCGGTGACGCTCACCGAGCAGATCGCGCACTTCTTCCAGCACTACAAGGACCTGGAGAAGGGCAAATGGGTGACGATCGTCAACTGGGTCGGCACCGATCGCGCGGAGAAGATGATCCTCGAGGGAATCCGCCGCGCCGCCGCCGCCGGCGACGACGTCGCCGCCCACCACGTGGCCGGAGGCGCGCTCAAGCGCCGCGGAAAATAGGGGACATTCACCTATTTATTCCTTGCAGGCGAGTTTCGTCGCCAGGTCGTGAATTTCGCCCGGCGGAGGACCTCATCGCCGCCGGCATGCTCGGGCGATGCCAAGGACAGCGCGATCGCTCGTGGCCGGCGGCCACTACCACGTCATCAATCGCGGCAACAACCGGGCGGCGGTGTTCGTCGAGCCGCGCGATTACGGGGAATTCGTCAGGCTGATCGAACTCGCGCAGGCGCACGTTCACCTCGACATCCTGGCGGTCTGCCTGATGCCGAATCACTTTCATCTGGTGGTGGCGCAGGACGGCGCCGCGGACATCAGTCGCTGGATGCACTGGCTGCTCACGACGCACAGCCACCGCCACCACCTCCGCCACGAGTCGTCGGGCCGTGTGTGGCAGGGGCGGTTCAAGGCGTTCGCAATCGAGCGGGATGACCATCTGCTGACGGTCATGCGTTACGTCGAACGCAACGCGTTGCGCTCAGGAATCGTCGGCCGCGCGGAGGACTGGGCCTGGGGAAGCCTGGCGTGGCGACTGGGTGGCATGGCACCGGGGTTGCTCGCCGCGCCCTCGGTCGTGCTCCCGCCTGATTGGCTGGCCTTCGTCAACGAACCGCAGACCGCCGAAGAGCTCGACGCGCTCAGGGCCTGCGTCAATCACCAGCGGCCATTCGGCGAAGAGGCCTGGGTGCAGGATGCCTCGGCGCGACCCGGCATGATCGGGCCCCGGCGCCCGAGGGGGCGGCCGCGAAAACCGGTCCGGCCGGACGGGCCAACTGGCCACCGGGCCCGGTAGCCGCCAGGAAAATAGGAGAATGTCCCCTATTTCTTCAGCTGGTCCTTGAGCTCGCGGCGCAGGATCTTGCCGACGTTGGTCTTCGGCAGCTCGTCGCGGAAATGGACCCGTTTCGGCACCTTGTAGCCGGTCAGTTCCTTGCGGCAGTGCTCGATCACCGCCTCCTCGGTGAGCGCCGGGTCCTTCTTCACGACGAACAGCGCCACCACCTCGCCGGCGCGTTCGTCGGGCTGCGCGACGGCAGCCGCCTCGAGCACGCCCGGGTGCGTGACCACCACGCCCTCGACCTCGTTCGGGTACACGTTGAATCCCGACACGAGGATCATGTCCTTCTTGCGGTCCTCGATGAACACGTAGCCGTTCTCGTCCATGTAGCCGATGTCGCCGGTGCGCAGCACGTGGCCGTCGATCATCACCTTGTCGGTCTCGTCGGGGCGGTTCCAGTAGCCGCGCATCACCTGCGGGCCCTCGACGCAGATCTCGCCCGACTGCCGCACCGCCAGCACGTTGCCGTCGTCGTCGCGGATCGTCACGACGGTCGAGGAGATCGGCAGGCCGATCGAGCCCGTGAACTCGGGTTCGTCGAAGCGGTTGATGCAGGCCGCGGGCGAGGTCTCGGTGAGGCCCCACGCCTGCGTGAGCGTGTTGCCCGTGACCTGCTTCCAGCGCTCCGCCACCGCGCGCTGCACCGCCATGCCGCCGCCCAGGCTCACCTTGAGGGTGCTGAAATCGAGCCTGTCGAAGCCCGGCGTGTTGAGCAGCGCGTTGAAGAGGGTGTTCACCCCGCTGAAGAACGTGAACCGGTACTTCGACAGCTCCTTGACGAAGCCCGGGAAGTCGCGCGGGTTGGCGATCAGGATGTTCTGCGCGCCGAGTTTCATGAACAGCAGGCAGTTCGCGGTGAGGGAGAAGATGTGGTAGAGCGGCAGCGCGGTGACGAGGATCATCTGGCCGCCGGCCTCGCGCAGCGACGGCCCCATCCACGCTTCCGACTGCAGCACGTTCGAGACCATGTTGCGGTGGGTGAGCACCGCGCCCTTGGATACGCCGGTGGTGCCGCCCGTGTACTGCAGGAAGGCCACGTCGTCGTGGCCGAGCGTCACCGTATCGAGGTTCTCGTACTTGCCCTTGCTCATCGCTTCGGTGAAGCCCACCGCGTCCGGCAGCGAGTACTCCGGCACCTGCTTCTTCACGTGCCGCAGCACGAAGTTGGCGACGGCGCCCTTCGGGAAGCCGAGCAGGTCGCCGACGCCCGTGACGATCACCGTCTCGACGCCCGTGGCGGCGCGGACCTCGGCCAGGGTGTGCGCGAAGTTCTCGAGGATCAGGATCGCCCGGGCGCCCGAATCCTTGAGCTGGTGCTCGAGTTCGCGCGGCGTGTACAGCGGGTTGGTGTTGACCACCGTGAGGCCGGCGCGGAAGGCCGCCGCGATCGCCACCGGGTACTGCAGGATGTTCGGCAGCATGATGGCGATGCGGTCGCCTTTCTGCAGGCCCGCGACCTGCTGGAGGTAGGCCGCGAACTGCCGACTCAGGCGGTCGAGGTCGCCGTAGGTGATCGTCCGGTCCATGAGCGTGAAGGCCGGCCGGTCCGCGAACTTCGCGAAGCCGCGCTCGAGGAGGGCCTGCAGGGAGGCGAGCTCGTTCGGGTTGATTTCCGCCGGCACCCCGGCCGGGTAGTTCCTGAGCCAGATCCTGTCCATCCAAAGGTCCCCCGCTGGCCCCGCGGGCGGCGCGGGCGAGTCCGCGGCGTGTCCCCTGGGCGAGTGCCCTATGTTACAGCCGGGCAGGCCGTTGTCACCGCGTCAGCAGCGGCTTGAGCTTCGGCCACACGAGGGCCAGCAGCCTCGGCTGGGCCGCGGCGTTCGGGTGCAAGCCGTCCTCGAGCATCAGCGAATCGTCGAGCGCGATGCCGTCGAGGAAGAACGGCACCAGCGGCAGCCGGTGCTGCCGCGCCAGGTCGCCGTAGAGCGCGTGGAACGCCCCGGCGTAGGCCGGACCGTAGTTCGGCGGGATGCGCATGCCGACGAGCAGCACCCGGGCGCCGGCCGCGCGCGACAGGCGGATCAGGGACTCGAAGTTGCCGCGCACCTCGGTGATCGGCAGGCCGCGCAGGCCGTCGTTGCCGCCGAGCTCGATGATCACGACCGCGGGCAGGTGACGCTCCAGGGCGCGCGGCAGGCGCGCGAGCGCGCCGCCCGTCGTCTCGCCGCTCGAGCTGGCGTTGATCACGAGGTGCCCGTACCCTTCGCGCTTCAGGCGGTCCTGCAGCAGGGCCACCCACCCCTGCTCGACCTTGATCCCGTAGGCCGCGCTCAGGCTGTCGCCCAGCACCAGGATCCTCGGAGACTCCGCTCGCGCCACCGGAGCGAACAGTGGCGGGCACAGCAGGCAAAGAACGAGGAAGGCGGAACGAATGGACACGGTGCTCGAGGTGGTCGGAGTGGGCAAGCAGGTTAGCAGCCCCGAGGGAACGCTCGCCATTCTGTCGGACGTCTCCCTCGCGATCGCGCGCGGCGAGACCGTGGCCGTGATGGGCGCCTCCGGCGCCGGCAAGTCGACGCTGCTCGCGCTGCTCGCCGGCCTCGACGGGCCGACCGCGGGCACCATTCGCCTCGCCGGCAGCGATCTCGGGACGCTCGACGAGGACGGCCGTGCCGCCGTGCGGGCGCGGCACGTCGGCTTCGTGTTCCAGTTCTTCCACCTGCTGCCGTCGCTGACCGCGCTCGAGAACGTCATGCTGCCGCTCGAGCTGGCCGGACGCCGGGATGCGCGCGCCGCCGCCCTCGAGGTGCTGGGGCGCGTCGGCCTCGCGGAGCGCGTCGGGCACTATCCGCGGCAACTGTCCGGCGGCGAGCAGCAGCGCGTCGCGATCGCGCGCGCCTTCGTCACGCGGCCCGACGTGCTGTTCGCCGACGAGCCCACCGGCAACCTCGACGCCGCGACCGGCGAGCGCATCATGGAACTGCTGTTCGGCCTCAACGCCGCGACCGGCGCGACGCTGGTGCTCGTCACCCATGACGCCACGCTCGCGGCGCGCTGCGGCCGGGTGATACGCCTCGACGCCGGCCGCGTCGTCCCCGCCTGACCGTGGCCACGCTGCCGTTCGTGCTGCGCAGCCTGCTGCGGGACCTGAAGTCCGGCGAGCTCGCCGTGCTGCTGCTCGCGCTGCTGGTGGCGGTGGCCTCGCTCACCGCGGTGGGTTTCTTCACGAGCCGCATCGGCCAGGCCGTCAACCAGCAGGCGGGCGAGGTGCTCGCCGCCGACCTGCGCCTGGAGTCGGCCCGCGAGATCTCGGCGGACTACGACGCCGAGGCCGTCCGCCGCGGCCTCGGCACCGCGCGCATCCTCTCGATGCCCAGCGTCGTGTTCCACGGCGAGGCATCGTCGCTCGTGGCGCTGCGCGCGGTGGGCCCCGGCTACCCGTTGCGCGGCCGGCTCAAGATCGCCGACGAACCGTTCGGCCCGTCGCGGCCGACCGCGGCCATCCCCGGGCCCGGCGAGGCCTGGGCGGACTCGCGGCTGCTGGCGCGGCTCGGCGTGCCGGTCGGCGCCCGGCTCACCGTGGGCGCGCACGAGGTCAGGGTCGCGCAGGTGCTCGACTACCGGCCCGACCAGGGCGCGGGCTTCGGCGACCTCTCCGCGACGCTCATGATCAACCTCGCGGACGTGCCGGCCACCGAACTCATCCAGCCAGGCAGCCGCGTCAGCCGCGCCGTGCTGTTCGCCGGCGATCCCGGCGACGTCGCCGCGTTCCGGGAGTACCTCCAGGGCCGCAAGCGGCCGGGCGAGCGCCTGCAGGCGATCGAGGACGCGAGCCCGCAGATCCGCGCCTCGTCGGACCGCGCGGGTCGGTTCCTCTCGCTTGCGAGCCTCGTGAGCGTGCTGCTCTCGGCCGTGGCCGTGGCGATGGCGGCGCGCCGCTACGCCGCGCGGCACCTCGACAGCGTCGCGCTGATGAAGTGCATGGGCGCCTCGCAGGGCTTCGTGCTGCGCCAGACCGTGCTGCAGCTGGTGGTCATCGGCGTGCTGGTCACGCTGGTCGGCACGGCAGTGGGGTACGTCGCGCAGGCCGGCCTCGCGTGGCTGCTGCGCGACCTGATCCGCAGCGACCTGCCCCCACCGGGCGCCGCCACCGCGTGGCTCGGGCTCGTCACCGCGGTGACCATCCTCGTCGGGTTCGCGTTGCCGCCGCTGCTGCAGCTGAAGCGCGTGCCGCCGGCGCGGGTGCTGCGTCGCAACCTCGAGCCGCCGCCGCTGCGCCATGCGGCCGTGTACCTGTTCGCGGCCGGCGCGGTGCTGGCGCTGCTCTACTGGATGGTACGTGACGCGAGACTCATGACCGTCGTCGCGGTCGGGCTTGGCGGGACGTTCCTCGCGCTCGCGGCGGCGGGCTGGCTGCTGGTCCGCTCGCTCGCGCCGCTGCGCCGCGGCGTGGGCGTCGCCTGGCGCTACGGCCTCGCCAACATCGCGCGGCGCGGCCGCGACAGCGTGGTGCAGATCGTCGCGTTCGGTCTCGGCCTGATGGTGCTGCTGCTGCTCGCGCTGGTGCGCGACGACCTGCTGCGCGACTGGCGGGCCAGCCTGCCGGCCGAGGCGCCCAATTACTTCATGATCAACATCCGCCCCGACGAGAGCGAGGCTGTCCGTGCGTTCTTCCGCGGGCGTGAACTGCCGCCCACCGAGCTCGTGCCGCTCGTGCGGGCGCGGCTAACGGCCATCAACGACGTGCCGGTGGACCGCATCCGGTTCGAGGGCGATCGCGCGCAGGGCTTCGTCGAGCGCGAGGCGAATCTCACCTGGGCCGGCACGCTGCGCGACGACAACCGGCTGCTCTCCGGCAGTTGGTGGATCGATGGCGACGGCGGCGGGCCGCGCGTGTCCGTCGAGCAGGAGTACGCCGAGCGGCTCGGCCTGAAGCTCGGGGATACCGTCACCTACGACGTGGCCGGCGAACCCGTCACGGCGACGATCACCAGCCTGCGCGAGGTGCGCTGGGATTCCTTCCAGCCCAATTTCTTCATGGTGTTCTCGCCCGGCGTGCTCGACGACGTGACCGGCACGCTGATCACCAGCGTGCACGTGCGGCCGGAGCAGCGTCCGGCGCTCGTCGACCTCGTGCGCCAGTTCCCCGAAGTGACCATCATCGACATCGACGCGCTGCTCTCGCAGGTCCGCGACGTGATGGACAAGGCCGCGCTCGCGGTTCAGTACGTGTTCCTGTTCACCCTCGCAGCGGGACTCATGGTGCTGCTCGCGGCCGTGCAGGCGACGCGCGACGAGCGCCGCTACGAGAGCGCCATGCTGCGCACGCTCGGCGCCAGCCGCCGCGTCGTGTTCCAGGGCGTGGCCGCGGAGTTCGTCGTGCTCGGCCTGCTCGCCGGCCTGCTCGCCGCGGCGGGTGCGACCGTGGTCGGCTATTTCCTGTCGCGCGAGGTGTTCAACCTGAAGTACTCGCCGGACCCGTGGGTGTGGGTCTTTGGCATCGTCGGCGGGGCGCTGCTCGTCGGCGGCGCGGGCGTGCTCGCGGCGCGGTCGGTGGTGACGCAGCCGCCGGCGACGACGTTGCGGCAGGCGCAGTAGGCGCCGTGCATCGGCGGGGCATCCGGTCCGCCGAAGGTCCGGTTACTTGCGCGGCTTCGCCCCGAACTCGAACGGATCCGCGGCGCCCTCGAACACGCGCTCCATCGCCCGCCACTCGCGCTCCCGCAGCGTGGCGAGGAACTCGTCCGCGCCATGCATCGCCTCGAACGCGTCGAGCCCATGCTCGAGGAACTCCTGCAGCGTGCCGAACCCGGCGGCGTGCGCCGGCTTGCGCGCGAAGTGCACCAGCCCGCGGATGACGGGCCTCTTCACGACCGCGTCCAGGAACCCGCCGATTGCGCCGAGCAGCTCGATCTGCCGCTCGCGGTCGGCGCGCCGCCCGGCGCGGCGGTAGCCCTCGGCATAGGTCTCCACCCTGACCGGCCCGTCCGGCAGCCCCTTCACGACGTCCGCGTCGAGCTCCTGGGAGAGGATCTCGAGCTCGATCGCGAGCATCAGCGCGCGCAGTGCGTCGGCGGGCAGCAGCCGCTCCATGACGCGATGGACGCGCTGCAGGTCGCGATCGCGCGCGCGCGGGTCCCCGGCGGCGTACAGTTCGTTGAAGAAGAATTCGATCGCCAGCCGGTAGCGCGGGCTGGCGCGGAGGTCGGCGTGGCTCCGGAGCAGCCGCTGCGACTGCCAGCGCTGCAGCTCCTCGAGGCGTGCGCGCGACGCGGGGGCGTCCACGAACACCTCGCGCAGGGCCGCATTGCGCTCGAGCAGGCGGCCGAGCTCGCCCGGGTCGCCGCGGCTGCGGCGCGCTTCGCCGATCTCGACGCCAAGGATCTTCACGGTCTCAGCGCAGCGACTGCAGCGAGGACTCCAGGCGGTCGAGCGCCCGGTGCAGCGCGCCGGTGACGGGCTGCGCCCGTCGTCCACGCTCGCGCACCGCCGCCCCGAACGTGCGCGACGGGTCCTCGAGCCGGTCGCGCCGCAGCCGGATGCCGTGCCGGCCGAGGATGGCCTCGAGGCCGTCGGCCTGCGCCAGCAGGTCGCGCCGCGTGCGCTGATAGGCGTGCTCGGCGAGCCGCTTGCGGTCGGCGTAGCGGAACACGTTCTTGAAGAACAACTCGTCGTCGCCGCGGTCGGGCTCCAGCAGCAGCACGTCGGTGTTGGGGTAGCTCCGCTTGTAGGTGCGCATGCCCACCAGCATCCGGGACTGGATCATCGCGCGGAAGGTCTGGCTCAGCACCACCGGCAGGCCGCCGTGCGTGAGGTCGAGGTCCTTGCGCGAGCCGCCGTTGCGGCTCGGCGGGACGCTCGAGGCGTCGAACGCCACCAGCGGGTTGATGCAGATGACGAAGTCGGCGCCCTCGTCGAGCAGCAGCGAGGCGTTCATGGTGCGCATCAGCGCGCCGTCGACGTAGGTGTGGTCGTCGATCGGCACGGGCGGGTAGAGCCCCGGCAGCGCCGTGCTGGCCTGGATGGCGCGCGAGATCGGTACGTGGTCGAAGCCCGGCTCGCCGAAGCGCACCGAGTAGCCGCTGTTGAGCTCGGTTGCGACGATGTACAGGCTGCGCGGCAGTTCGCGGAAGTCGTTGGTGCGGCCGTGGCCGGTGAACAACTGCGCGAGGAAACGCTCGAATGGGCGGTTGTCGCAGAGCCCCGTGGGCAGCAGCCGCCCGATCGGGTCGATCGCCTCGGCCCAGTCCTTGCCCGGGTCGCGCAGGTACTGCGTGAAGATGTCGGAGGCAAGCTCGGGAATCGCCGCGACGCGCCCGGCGAACTCGCGGAACGCGGGCCGCAGGAACAGGCCCGGCCGCACCGGGTGCTCCATGGACGCGTTGTGGATGAACACCAGGCCCATCTCGGTGGTGTCGTAGCCGTTCACCAGCCCCGCCGCGATCATCGCGCCGGAACTCACGCCCACGTACATGTCGAGGGCGGTCAGGTCGATGCCCTCGAAGGACTCGCCGATGGCGTGCAGCGTGCCGATCTCGTAGAACGCGCCGAGCGGACCGCCGCCGGCCAGTGCGAGGCCGAAGCGCCGGTGGCTGGCGGGGGATCGTCGTGCGGCGGGCTGGAGGTCGAGCATTGCGAACCCCTGCGCCGCGGATCAGCGGCCGCGCTTTGTGGTGGCGCGGCGCCTGGAGGCCGGCGACTTGCGCACGGCCCGCTTCGCGGCCGCGCGCTTCGCACGCGCCTGCCTGGCCGACAGCGCCTGCACGCTGGTGTTCAGTTCCCCGACCCGCCGCGTCAGGATGCGGATCTCTTCGGCGCTCGGCACGCCCATCTGGTTCAGGGCGTTCTGCACGCGGTGCTGGAACAGGGCCTCGAGGTTGTCCCAGGTCTCGGTCGCCTGGTCGCGCGCCGAGCCGAAGCGCGTCTGAACCGACTCCTGTGCAGTCTCGAAGGCCTCGCGGATCATCTGCTCGGCGTTCGAGCGCGACTTGGTCAGCAGCTTGAAGCCCTCGGCGACGGCGTCCGTGAATGCAGTCGGCCCTTCCTTCTGTGCCCTGGCGATCGCACCCATTCCGGCGAGCCAGATCTGCTGGACGTTGTCGATCAGTGCGGCCTGCGCGCTCGAGGCGCGCGGACGTGCCTTGCCGGCCCGTGCCTGGGCAGTGCTCTGCTTTCTGCGCGCGGCCATGGAAGCCCCTTCGCGGCGTGTGCCGCTGCTGGATTGCTGGCTCATTTTCGCCGATTACGGCCCTTTTGCTGCACTGTGTCAATCCGAGGGCTAGGTACTTTCCGCAGAGCCAGCACACCCACGGTCGTGGCGAGCAGCAGGTTCTCGAACTCGCGGGCGAGGTGCTCGACGATCCGCGCCGGAGACTCCACGAGCGCGCGGTCGGAGATCACGCCGAAGTGCACGTGGCCCGCGTAGGACAACAGGCTCACGCCCAGGCCGATCGAGCCCGACTGGGGCACCCAGAAATGCATTTCCGAGACGCGCTGCCCGCACATGCGGAGGGGCGCCTGCGGCCCGGGCACGTTCGAGACCACGGCGGTGGCCTTGCGGCTGAAGAGCTCCACGGCCGGACCCTGCAGCGCGGCCGGCAGCATCCCCATCAGGCCGAGCGACACCAGCGACATCGGCGGCTGCAGCGAGCCCTTGATCGTCGCCATCGCCTCGCGCGTGGCATGGAGGCGCTGCAGCGGGTTCACGATTCCGGGCGCGAGGTCCACGAACACCAGCCCGAACCTGTTGCCGAGGGTCAGCGGCTCCTCGGCGCCGCGCAGGTTCACGGGCATCGAGGCGCGCAGCCGCAGGTCGCGCGTGTCGAAGTCCACGTCGCGAAGGTAGCGACCAAAGGCGCCCGCCACCGTGGACATGAGCACGTCGTTGACGGTGCAGCCGAGCGCCCTGCCGACGGTGCGGACCTCGTGCAGCGGGATCGGCGAGCCCCAGGCGACGGCCTTCGCGCCGCTCAGCGGCCCGCGCAGCGGCGTGGCAGGGTCGTCCGGCAGTGCGACCACCTTCAGCAGCTCCCCGGCCATGCCGCCAGCCTCGGCCACGAGCGCGGCAGCCTGTCCGGGGTGGAGCAGCCGGTGCACACCGAGCTCGAGCAGCTTCGCCGCCTCGGCGAGCGCGTGCTCGACGATGTCGCCGGCCGGCTGCACGAGATGCTCCAGCCAGTCGAACACCGGCGGCACCCCGGGACGCGCCGTCGTGGACGTCGGCCGCTGCCGGCCGCGCGGCTCGCGGGTCGCCGTGGCCGGTACCGAGTCCTGCTCGGTCATCGCGAGCAGCACCCGGACCATCGCGATGCCGTCCGCGTAGCAGTGGTGCACGCGCGTGACCCAGGCGCTGCCGCCGCGGTAATGCCCGACCAGGTGGAACTGCCAGAGCGGTCGCCGCGGGTCGAGCGGGCTGCCCGCCAGGCGTCCTGCGAGCGCCTGCAGCTCGCGCGCGCCGGCGGGCGTGGGCAACGTCTCGTGCACGAGGTGGGCGTCGAGGTCGAAGGCCTCGTCCTCGACCCACGATGCTCCGAGCGGGTCGGCCACGACCTTCTGGCGGAAGCGCGGGAAGGACAGCAGCCGCTGCTCGATCATGCGGCGGAAGTCGTCCGGGCGGATCGGCGTTTCGGTGACCGACACGCCGACGATCATCATGCTGCCGCACGGGCCGTCCATGCGCAGCCACGCGGTGTCCACGTTCGACATGCGCTCGTGCCCGGCCATGCCCATGCGGTCGTCCCCCGTCGGCCCGCGGGTCGCGGACCCCTCATCTTAGGCCAGCCCGCGCTTCGGACGACGTTGACCTGCGCCAGCGAGGCTCCTAAGGTAGCCGCAAAAACCGGTGTCGCGGGACGTCGCGCCGCCGTTCACTGCCGGGGAGACATCCATGACCTATTTCGTGACCGGCGCGACCGGTTTCATCGGCCGGTTCCTGGTCCAGTCGCTGCTCGAGCGCGGCAAGGGCACGGTCTACGTGCTCGTGCGGCCCAGGTCCATGGGCAAGCTCGATGAGTTGCGCGAGTTCTGGGGCAAGGAGAGCGTCAAGCGAGTCGTGCCGATCAAGGGCGACCTCGCCCAGCCGAAGCTCGGGGTGTCGAAAGGCGACCTCGCGAAGCTCAAGGGCAAGGTCAAGCACCTGTTCCACCTCGGCGCCGTGTACGACATCGAGGCGAGCGCCGAGGCGATGCACAAGGCGAACATCGTCGGCACCGAGGCCGCGCTCGCGTTCGCGGGCGCCGTGAACGCCGGCTGCTTCCACCTCGTCAGCTCGATCGCGGCCGCCGGCCTGTACCGCGGCACCTTCACCGAGGACATGTTCGAGGAGGCCGAGGAACTCGACCATCCGTACCACCGCACCAAGCACGATTCCGAGGCCCTGGTGCGCGCCAACGGCCGGATCCCGTTCCGCGTGTACCGGCCAGGCATCGTGGTGGGCCATTCGAAGACCGGCTTCATCGACAAGATCGACGGGCCGTACTACTTCTTCAAGGCGCTGCAGAGGCTGCGCGAGTCCTGGCCGCGCTGGATCCCGCTGGTGGGCATCGAGGGCGGCTACATGAACCTCGTGCCGGTG
>Ga0209254_10000604_pt1 | contig 29882 bp, 31 predicted proteins | sample FrelakmetDIP11DI_FD_187148 | JGI IMG/M metagenome (GOLD analysis project Ga0209254, IMG submission 187148) | Freshwater lake sediment microbial communities from the University of Notre Dame, USA, for methane emissions studies - DIP11 DI (SPAdes)... | ecosystem: Environmental > Aquatic >... | reverse complement strand
TACCCTGAAACCTGCGCCAGCCCTGGTGGGTAGAGTGTGGGAAGTGTGGAAGCCGGACATGGCGTTCTGAAATGGATTTCGGGGATGGGCGATGGTGTTAATTATGCCTGCTTCAGACATCGCCCATCTTCTGAGCAGAAAATGCAATTCTGGATCTCGCAATTCGCTGAGAAGATTCGTAAATGTGAATCGGCAATGTAGATTTCCAAGCCAGGGAATTTTTAATGAAACATAATGTAGGAAAGGGAAGGAAGTCAGGCAGGATTCTGGAAGCAGTAATTCTGATTGCTTTGCCAATATTGGCTCACTACCTGATCCCAATCATGATCGTCATTCCAAAGCCATATTCCTATGTGGGTTTGGTTTTAATGATCATAGGATTAGCTCTGAATACCTGGGCTGCTATGGAATTTCGAAGAGAAGGAACCGGGTTCCAATTGCAGGGAGGGATGTCTACCCTGGTTACAACGGGACCTTTTAGATACGGTCGAAATCCGATGTATCTTGGTATGTTGTTATGGCTCTTAGGACTGGCGATCTTGCTTGGATCGATAGTTGCTTTTATTTTCCCAGTTGTTGTGTTTTTTTTGGCGAATTTCTGGATCATCCCAATGGAAGAGCGCAGGATGGTGCTAACAATGGGAGAAGCTTACTTGGAATATAAGAAGCGAGTAAGGCGGTGGTTTTAAGGCACGAGTTTTGTGTACAGATTAAGGAGAATGGAATGCATGAATATTTGTTTCAAGGGAAAGGAAATCAAGGTGGAGGAAAGGGTCAGGGGGGAGGAGGAAGTCGGGGTGGAGGTCAAGGTGGACAGGCTGGCCGCTGTGGGGGAAAAGGTGGACAAGGACGAGGAGGAGGCAACAAGTCCGGCTCTGGTCCAGGTGGGAACTGTATTTGCCCAAAGTGTGGGCATAAAGAACCGCACGCGGCTGGGCAACGCTGTATTGACCAGGCCTGCCCGAAGTGCGGAACAAAGATGAATCGGGAGTAAACTAATGAAAATCGTACTTACCACGGCATCACCTGATATCGAATCGGAGATCGATCCACGATTTGGACGTGGTGCATATTTATTGGTGGTGAACTTGGAAGGTTTAGAATGGGAGGCTCATCCCAACCCGGGGGTTAATGCCTCCGGAGGGGCTGGCATACAGGCGGCTCAGTTCGTTACCGACCAAAAGGCCAAAGCGGTCATCAGTGGAGATTTTGGTCCACACGCTCACGATGCATTAAATATGGGTGGCGTATCGATGTATTTGTATGGCGATTGCCGGACAGCAAGAGAGGCGATTGAGAGCTTCAAAGAGGGGAAACTGAGACAGGTCGGAGCACCCACCAAGAGTGATTGTGACCACGGACACCGTGCATAAATTATGATCATCGCGGTTGCCAGCGGAAAAGGCGGGACAGGCAAGACCACCATAGCTACCAGCCTGGCATTGGCGCTGCCTACACCGGTACTGTTCCTGGATTGCGATGTGGAAGCGCCCAATGCTCACCTGTTTCTCCGTCCAGACTTTGAACAGAACCAAGAAGTTGGTTTGCTAATTCCAGAGGTCGACGAAGAACGCTGTACCTTCTGTGGGGAATGCGCAAATGCTTGCCAATACCATGCTATTGCCATTCTTGGTAAGAAAGCACTGGTTTTCCCGCAACTTTGCCATGGTTGTGGCAGTTGCACCATGATCTGCCCAGAGCAGGCCATTACCGAGAAACTGGATGTAATGGGTGTGCTGGAGAGCGGCACCACAAAGACTGGAATTCGATTCGGGAGAGGAGTGCTCAATGTTGGGGAGCCTATGGCGGTGCCGGTTATCCGGCAATTGAAAAAATGGATGGAATCAGAACCGGAACAAAACGTGATCCTGGACGCTTCACCAGGGACTTCCTGTCCGGTGGTAGCTACAGTACGAGGCGCTGACTTTCTGATACTGGTTACAGAGCCGACTCCCTTTGGGTTGCACGACCTTCGACTTGCGGCACAAGTTGCGAGGGAGTTGGCTATCCCGGCAGGGGTGGTGGTCAATCGTGAAAATGGAGCCTATCCAGATTTGGATGAGTACTGCGAGTCGGAAAGTTTGCCAATCCTTTTACGAATCCCCTATGATCGAGCGATTGCTGAAGGTATTGCTCAGGGAAAGAACCTGGTGGAGGTCAATCCTGGATTCATACAAGAATTCCGATCATTATTTATGAAAATTCAGGGTTTATGCAAGCATTGAAGGCACTGTCAGAATGGAATGAAACCAATTTGGCTGAAAAGGGAAATTATTAAGTTTAATCCACACCAGGTAGGGAGGCTGTAATGAAAAATACGAGCACTTTGGTTAAGGGGACTATTTTAACTCTGGCGGCAGTGGGTCAGATTCTCTTATCGTTTTTCTTATACGACCACAATGGAAATGAGACGGTGACGAATATCGGCTGGATAATCCTGTGGATATCGGCAATATTTGGGTGGTTACCCATTTTTACAATGAAGAAATGGGGGGAAGTCCCCAAGGGCAAATCCTATATTCAAACTACGAAGCTAGTCGATCGGGGGGTCTTCGCCATTGTTCGACACCCTCAATATCTGGCGGGTATGCTCATGGGAGTGGCTTTGAGCCTGATTGCTCAAAATTGGATTGTGGCTGTGTTGGGAATCATTGTGATTGTTGTAACTTATTTAGATGTATTTGATGAAGAGAAATCCTGCATCGAGAAGTTTGGAGATGAATATCTCGATTACATGAAGAGAGTCCCCGGAGTGAACTTTATCCTTGGCATATTCCGTTGGATCGTTAATAGATTGGAGCTATAAAGAGTATGCCCAGTTTACAACCCGGCACACCTAGTGCAAAAGAAGCATACGGCATTTCCAGAATCCGAGAAGATCTCAAATTCACTATTCCGCCGGAGGCGGTTGAGAGATATGGAATTATGGGAAATGACGCTGTTGTTCTTGTAACTGGTCGTCGTGGTGAGGGTGGATTTGGATTGATCAAGAAAGATACTGCAATGAAGTCCGTTTTCTCCCGTTATGTTGAACAGATACAGGGAATAGATCAGGTAAATTGGTTCAATAGAAAAGCCTACACCATGATCCGAGTAGTTGACGGAAGAGTTCAGCTCACAAGAGACATGCTTCAAGCATATTGCCTAGAGCCTGGCAGTCGTTTATTGGTGGTTAAGAGCACGACAATCACGATGAGTTTCACACCGGTTGAGATTTGGGCACGGAAATTAGCAAAACATGGCTTCAATGAGGCCATTAAAAATATTGAGAATCTGGAAGAATTTTAGAGTATGAAACAACTGGTGATTTTAAGCGGAAAAGGAGGTACCGGAAAAACAAGTCTGGCAGCAGGTTTTGCTCACTTAGCCAGGGAAGGCGATTTTCCAGTAAAAGAAATACTGGCAGACGCAGATGTGGACGCAGCTAATTTAGAGTTGGTGTTACGACCACAAAGGCAGGAAACACATGACTTCAGCGGAGGCTCGGTGGCAGTGATTGACCGACTATCCTGTAATCTATGTGGTATTTGCGCAGGGATCTGTCGTTTTGAGGCGATTACGGAGCTCGAGGGGGGAGATTATGAGGTTGATCCGATCGCCTGCGATGGTTGCGCAGCTTGCGTGTACCAGTGTCCAGAGAACGCAATACACATGGAGGTACAGTTGGTTGGTCAGTGGTTTCGATCTGAGAGCCGCTATGGTCCACTGTTCCACGCGGAACTGAGACCCGCTCAGGAGAATTCTGGCAAGCTGGTCACCATAGTTAAGCAGAATGCCCGCCTTTGGGCTTTGGACAATGATTGCCCACTGGTAATTGTTGACGGACCACCTGGGATAGGTTGTCCAGTTATTTCTGCATCAGCAGGGGCCGACCTGGCTTTGGTTGTCACTGAACCAACCGTCGCAGGAACGCATGATATGGAACGCATCATTCAAACCACCACCCATTTCCGCTTGCCCACGTTGGTATGTATCAACAAGGCAGATATTTATCCCGATGGATGTACACGGATTGAGACCTATTGCCAGGAACACGCTATTGAAGTGGTGGGGAAAATACCCTTCGATGAAGTTGTAACCAAGGCTATGATCCTAGGTGAGCCTGTTCCAAGCTATCAACCTGATTCACCTGCCAGCAAGGCGATGGAAGAAGTATGGCAAAATGTATTGAAACACCTTGATATTCAACCGAATCAAATCACTACCGAGGAGATTTTATGACACAAACAATAACACAAGAACAAGTGCTCGAGGCATTATCTCGAGTTAAGGATCCCGAACTACATCGCAGCCTGACCGAGTTGAACATGGTGCGAAAAGTTGAGGTTAGAAATAATGATGTTGAGATCACTTTGGCAATTACGGTCCCCAATTGCCCTTTTGTCAACCAGATCGAAGCGGAGGTGCGTGAAGAAGTGGGAGCTCTACCAGGGGTGAGTAATGTTACTTTGCATATAGGTGCAATGACTGAGGAAGAGCGAAAGAGATTAGAAGGAAAACAAGAGGAGGGCACAGCAGCAAAATATAACCAAATCCAACATGTGGTTGCGGTAATGAGTGGAAAAGGGGGGGTTGGGAAATCACTGGTGACAGGTTTGCTAGCGACAGCTTTAGCCAAAGAAGGCCATCGCATAGGTATCTTGGATGCAGACATCACCGGACCCAGTATCCCCATGCTTTTTGGCTTACAAGGACCGGTAGAAATGGGACCGGTGGGAATTCGACCATTCCAGAGCAAAACTGGAATCAAGGTCATCTCTATGAATTTCTTGCTCCCCAGTGAGGATCAACCGGTTATATGGCGAGGTCCCTTGATTGGCAGGGCAATCACCCAGCTTTGGGGAGATGTGATGTGGGGAGATCTGGATTACTTGTTTGTGGATTTGCCACCTGGCACTTCGGATGCAGCCTTGACGACTATGCAATCCTTGCCTGTGCAGGGTATAGTGATCGTTACCACTCCACAGAGCCTGGCGACAATGATCGTTCGTAAGGCTGTACATATGGCGCAAACCGTTGGAGTTCCAATTATAGGAGTGGTGGAAAACATGTCTTACTTCGTTTGCCCAGACACCGGAAACCGGCATTTCATTTTTGGTCCTAGCCACGTTAATGATGTGACAAGTGCTGCCAGCACAACTTTATTGGCGCAACTACCAATCGATCCAGAAGTGGCTTTTCTTTGTGATAACGGCGGGATTGAAGATATAAACCTACCCGCGATACTAAAAATGAGTGAGGCATTCTCAACAGTTGTGACTGTATTGGCGAAGAAATGATGATTGACCCGGAAGAATTACGAGCTGTAATCATCGAAAAGCTGAAAACCGTAATCGACCCTGAAACCGGGGTGGATGTAGTAAGGATGCGCCTGATTGAGGATTTAGTGGTAGAGGAGAGCGGGCATGTGTCCTATAAATTTCGACCATCCTCGCCTCTATGCCCGATAGCAATACCTTTATCACAGACCATTCAGAATGCAGTGGCTGCAGTGGAAGGCGTCACTCGACAAGATGTTGAAATCGTCGGGTATCTACTAGCGGAGCAGCTGACTGCCTGGCTTCGTCAAGCGTTTGAGGAAGAGAAAACCGAGATGGAAAATGACCAGGTAAATTGATTATATCCCAGGATTTGGCAGAAGGTCAAAACGGAATGGCAAACGGATAGAAATGTATAAGCTGGCAAGTAGAGACGAGCTAACAGCTTGTGGTAGTCAATGGATGAACTGCCTGGGTGAGAAGCTAACAGCTTGTCCTACATATGTGGAAGAACTTCATGGCTGAGTTGAATTACGTTTTTGGCCCCGTGCCGTCACGGCGATTAGGCAGCTCCCTAGGAATCGACCCAATTCCCCTCAAGACCTGCAACTGGAATTGCGTCTATTGCCAATTGGGGCGGAGTCGACCTCTGACAAATGTTAGAAGAGAGTATGTGCCCTGTCATACGATCCTTACAGAAGTTCAGCATACCCTGGATTTGCATCAACCAGGACAAATTGACTGGGTGACCTTTGTTGGCTCAGGTGAACCCACATTGCACAGCGGATTGGGAAAATTGATCCAACAGGTGAAGACCATGACTGCGTTGCCTGTGGCGGTTATCACTAATGGGTCGCTGCTTTATTTACCCGAGGTAAGAGATCAGCTGGCAGAAGCTGATGCTGTGCTGCCCTCGCTGGATGCTGGGAATCCTCGTCTCTATCGGAAGATCAACCGACCCTGGCCGAGATTGACTTTTGAGCGATTGATTGAAGGATTATCAGCCTTTCGCAGAGAATATTCAGGTAAATTGTGGATAGAAGTAATGCTTATACAGGGCTTAAATGACACAGAGGAGAGTTTACAGGAGATTGCAGCTATCTTAGAGCGTATTCAACCTGACCAAGTGCATCTCAATGTACCCACCAGACCACCAGTTGAGACATGGGTGCGACCGCCGAATGAAGATGCCATCTCCAGGGCAAAGAGAATCCTTGGAGAGAGCGCTAAGGAGATGACGCCACCTGTCTTAGAAGTACAAGTTGCAGATTCAGAGAACCTGGAGGAGACGATTCTAAATATTATCACACGCCATCCGATGAAGGAGCAGGAATTATTTGATCTTTTGGAAAGGTGGTCGTCTAATGAAATTCGCACCGCATTGGAACAACTGGCCGCCAAAAGAGAGGCGCAGGTCGTCACGCGTTATGGGATCCAATTCTGGAGCTCACGAAGGGCATATTTCCCGGTTGAGGATTTGACTAGCCAAACCAAACATGTAACTGATAGAAAAACGGATATTAGCATGTAGCAACAGAATGATTATTGAGTAAGTGAGAAGCGAATCCAGACAGGGGGTGTGCAAGTGATCATGGATAGATGTAGAAAATACTTTACACAGGTATCTCGGAGAGACAATGCCATCAATTGCAATTACCCTTGACAAAGGGAATAATGATGATATAATATACCAAACGTTCGGTAAATATATTGACTAACCATATGGAATCAAGAAGACCAAGAGACAAGGATAAGACATTACAAGATGTTCTGAATGCAGCCAGGCGTCTATTTAGCGAAAGAGGTTTGCATGGAACTTCGATCAGAGATATCGAGGAATCTTCGGGCGTATCAAAAGGCTTGATTTTGCATCACTTCGGAACAAAGGAAAATCTGTACGCAGCTGTGCAAGATCTTTTAACTCAGGAATACATCGCTATGTTAGCGAAACAACGACAAGAAAGCGGAAATCTCCAAGACACAATGGCGGCGACGATTAGAAGTTCTTTCACCCATATCAAAAATAGTAATGAGTATCGCAGGCTTGCTCTTTGGTCTTACCTGGAAGGACAGGAGAGGAATTTGGAACTTGAACAAAGGTTCACATCGGCTCTGGTTGAATCAATGCGAGATGGTCAGAAATCCGGTCTGGTGCGCCAGGATATTGACGCCTTCCTGATACCGTTCATTATCAGAGGGACAATCGAATACTGGATTCGAAAGGAGAAATTGATCCAGAATATGGAAAATAGTAAAATGAACAAACAAGGAAATTTGGAGGAAATATTAGTTGAGGCTTTGATTAAAATATTTTTGAAGTAAGTTTTTTTAGCCAAATAATTTACTAAACGTATAGTAATTATTTTACATAAGTAGATAATACAAGGAAAGAGAATTTCAATAGGAAGAAAAATGATTGCACAAAACTCAAAATATTTTACTTTAAGCATTCCCAATAGCCTGAAGAAGGTCGGCATTTTCAGCGGCACTCTTGGGATATTGGGGATTGTCCTTCCCGCCCTGGCTTATGCTCCTGATCATCCTGGCTTCTTACCCTTCACAACCTACTTGAGTGACATGGGAGCGACGCCAGTTTGGCCGCAAATCTTCTTCAATACTGGAATGCTCCTGAATTCGCCTCTGCGCTATCTTTTTCTGGTATTGTTAGTTCTAAGGCTGACTCAATTGGGCGCGGGGCGAGGTTTTGGTTGGGCTGCTTTGGTGATTGGCGCCTTTTCCACTTCCGGAACGATCATGATGTCTGCGGTACCGTCTAGCATGAATGCGACCATACATGAGCTGGGCATTCCGATCTACTTTCTGGGTGTTGTTTTCCTGCAAACGTTAATTGGATTGCAAGAGTGGAAATTGAAGGATGTACACCGGGTTTTACCCATTATTTGCTTTATCGTGGTGGGTGCCTATCTTGTGTTCTTTGCATTTATGATTCTGTATGAATCCGGAATTGTGAGTCGTACAACACCGATTTTTTGGGAGTGGCTTTGCGCCGCATCGTTGTTGGTCTGGGTCTTCGTCCACAGTATCATTCTAGGTAGGAGTTAATCAACTGACGAGTTATTAAAGCCACTATAAAGTGACAAATGTCACTTGAAAAAGTTCTGTAAAAGTTCTACAATTGAGAATGAGAAGCATTCTCAATTGTAGCCAAGTCCTTATGATGACCCATGGGCGCAACTCTTTCACTTAACCGTAAAATGACGCGACAGCGGAAATTGGTGCTTGAAATCCTTGAAGAAAGCCAGGAGCACATGGATGCAGAGTCACTCTATGCTGAAGCCAAGAGGCACGATCCAAAGATCAGCCTGGCCACGGTCTACCGCACTCTGGCGTTGTTGAAGGATGCCAGGCTGGTTCAGGAGCACCGGTTGGGAGAAAGCCACGCACATTTCGAGACTATCCAGGAAAACCCACACTACCACTTCACCTGTCTAAAATGCGGACGGGTGATCGAATTCGAGTCTCCCCAGGTGATGGAAGTAGCAAGCAAGTTGTGTGAGAGCAAAGGGTTGCAGGTTACCGATATGCACCTGCTATTCTCCGGCTATTGCTCCGAATGCCGAGAAGGAAAATTAGACTGCAGTGAAAGCGAGGTTTGAATGCGCTTTATTTGGAGTGTATGTATTTGTCTGAAATTAATCCAATCCTGAATGTATTCCTTCTCAGCCTGATCGCCGGTTTGGGAACTGGTCTTGGAGGGCTAATCGCAGTGATCCGTAAACCAGGAAGGCGTTCTTTTGGTTTGCTCATGGGGATTACTGCCGGTGTGATGATCACCCTGTCTTTCATGGAATTGGTCAACGAAGCCTGGGAACTAAAGGGATTTTGGACAGCCACCATAGGTTTCAGCGCTGGAGCCGTCTTTATGTTTCTGATCGACTTCTTCATTCCCCATATACGGTTCGGAGAGAGAGAGGCAATTGATGGAGACACAAGTTGTGAGGAGGAGACCATTTTTTCTCCTCACTATTCACAATTAAGTCCACATTCCCATCCCCATTTCATGAGGCATCGCCACGGGCAGAGGCGAAATCGCAATAAAATTGTAGATCCGCAACTCTTTAAAACCGGCATTTTATTGGCAGTTGGTATTACCATCCATAACATCCCTGAAGGCGTTGCAGTGGGGGCTGGATATATGTATGCACCCGAATTCGGAATCTTTATCGCAATGGCGATCATGCTGCATAACATTCCGGAGGGCATCGCTACAGCTTTGCCACTTTGCAAGAGTGGGGTTTGCAGATGGGATTCATTCAGGGTCTCATTGTTTTCTGGTCTGGTGGAACCAGTCGGTGCCTTAGCGGCTGCCATCTTCCTGAACGTGTTCCAAGGCATGCTTGCATTCGCATTAGCTTTTGCGGGGGGAGTCATGATGTTCATCACGCTGGATGAGCTCATCCCGGCGGCTCGTGAACATGGGCATCAGCATTTCACGGCGATTGGGATTATCCTGGGAGCTGTGTTTGTATTTATATTGTCTGGTCTGATGGGTGTCTAATCCAATACCCTGATCACCGATGGAGTTTTTCGACTTAGTAGAAATCCCATGTACCTTGGATTTGTATTGATTCTGGTAGGAATAGCCATTTTGTTAGGAACGTCTTCGCCGTTCGTGATCATCCCGATCTTTGCCATATTGATGGATCGAATATTCATCCAGGTTGAAGAGAAGATGTTAGAGGAGAAGTTTGAGGAGAGATGGTCAAATTACTGTCACCAGGTAAGACGTTGGATCTAGGTGATTTCTAATAGAATTCTGAGGCAAAATACAAGGGCATTTTGATTAGTCCTGCTATAATTAATCCCTGGCATGGAATTTATACTGGAACCCATTGGCGTAATTCATTCACCATTCAAGGATAATGAAAGCACACCTGTTCAAGCCTCGCTCTCCAAAGCGATTGGTCAGGTAGAAGTTCACCCAGAATACACCGAAGGATTGTGGGATTTGGAAGTCGCGGGTGTAGATGTGTTGGATGGAACGCCGCTTCTAGACATCAAGCCATACGTGCCTGATTTTGACATCAGAACCAGGGCGAGAACCGGCTGGTATGAAACGAGGAGTATCAGGGATTAATACATGCTTCACTTAAGTCTATTATTTACTTTGATTATAGGATGGTTTAATTTCTCTGTAGGATCAACAGGAACTCCAACGACGCCTGCTGGCGATGGGGTGGTCCATGCGGTGCTTTTCTACTCGCCATCCTGCCCACATTGTACATATGTAATACAGGAAGTTCTACCACCCATCTTTAAGAAATATGGGGACCAACTCAACATTATTGGAGTGGATATAACGCAATTTGCAGGGAGCATGCTATTCCAGGCAGCTATCGAAAGATTCAAAATGGAAAGTGGCCCGGTCCCCACCTTGATTGTGGGGGATCAAGTATTAATTGGCAGCGCTGATATCCCGGCGAAACTTCCTGGCTTGATTGAAAAATACTTGGCTCAAGGAGGGGTGGATTGGCCGGATATCCCTGGTTTAGCAGAATCTTTCTCGGGTGTACAAACTTCGGAGGCACAGGCTACCACACCTCCCGTTTTAGAAACCACAACCTCTCCTGCGACCTCAACCGAAACCCCATTAATTCCTAGCACTCCAGCATCAACGCCTACTCCTTCAAGTTTAGTTCTCATTGGAAAGCCAGATAATGGAAATGTGTGGGATCGAATAACGAGGGATCCTGTGGGAAATACATTTTCGATTTTGGTGTTGGTCGGAATGGTCCTATCGGTGATTGGAGTTGCGTTCTTGTTCCGCAGATCGCCTGGCTCACTCTTGCCTCATCCATGGGCTTGGGCGATCCCTATGATTTGCATCATAGGGATAGGCATTTCAACTTACATGGCATATGTCGAGACGACTCAGATTGCTGTCGTGTGCGGACCAGTGGGGGATTGCAACGCGGTTCAACAAAGTGAATATGCCCGAATCTTGGGAATCCCCTTAGGCGATTTGGGAGTGGTCGGCTATTTATTGATACTCATTGCCTGGATAATAGGCAGATTTGTAAAAGAACCATTCGCCACATATGCAAACCTGGCTATGCTTGGTTTGGCTGCAGTGGGAACGCTTTTCTCTATTTACCTGACTTTTTTAGAACCGTTTGTGATTGGAGCTACCTGCGCCTGGTGCATTACTCAGGCTATCCTGATGACATTATTGCTCTGGTTGACTGTACTACCCGGCAAGCTGGCGTATTCCGGCTTGCGAGAAGGCTGTCTTCCCCAAGCGGATGTGATTCCCGAAACGATCTCCGGCTTGAATTCTAGAGCTGAGAATAACAATGGAGATTCCCATGACGAAGAAGAGACCCACACCAAGGTCTGATTTAAAAATCACGTCGATAGCACAACAAAAACGAGGAGCGCAGAAAAGTAAAGCAAAGAATAGGAAATCGAGGCAGCAGTTTAATATTTCCTGGTTATACATTGGTTTGGGAATATTGATTGTTACTGGAGTGGTTTTCTTGTTGGTTCGTCCCAAGGAATCGCTTCTTACAGAGATTCCGGTTTCCCAGGCATTTGAGATGTATCAACGAGGGGATTTTTTCTTGGATGTGCGAGAACAGCAGGAATGGGAACAGGGGCATATACCCAATAGCACCCACATCTCGTTGGACGAATTGCAGAATCGCATTGGGGAGCTGCCTAAAGACCGTGAAATCGTGGTGGTTTGTGCGCTCGGTCAAAGAAGTAAGGCCGGAATGGATATTCTAAAACAAGCCGGCTTCGATCGGGTTACTTGTTTGAGTGGAGGGATACAAGCCTGGGCTGCAGAAGGCTACCCGTTAGAGAAATCGAACAACTAATATAGCTTCCGATATTACCAAAAGATTATTTAGAGAAGGGGGTGTATTTATCTCATGAAAAAACCATGAGAACCCCTGAAATTCCTTGACATTTCTTCTAGATATGTTACAATGCGCAATTGTAAGATATAAGATATGCATATATAAGAATATATCTATAAAGAGTATAGCGGATGATCAACCCAACCCTTACCCAAGAAATAACAGTTTTACATGCCAATATTTGTTCGGCATTGGCAGACCCGCGGCGGATTTTAATCTTGTATGCCTTGAGTGATAAACCATGCAATGTAAGCGAACTGGCAAGTGAGCTAGGAATCAGCCAGCCTTCAACTTCTCGTCACTTGAATATGTTACGGGAACGGGGTCTCCTAACCGCGCAACGAGAAGGTCAGTCGGTTGTCTACACACTAAGCGACAACCGAATCATCCAGGCACTGGATTTATTAAGAGGCGTCCTGGCAAGCAAGCTAAAGAACCAGGCTGCCATGATGGAAACGAATTACATACAAGCCGATTGAGTGTAACCTTGCATCAAGGAAAGACTTAACAATATTATGAGTGGAGAGAGTCAATGAAGAATCTAGTAATTCTAGGAGCCGGTACAGCTGGCACAATGGTTGCTAACCGGATGCGTCGACTTCTGGACTCGGATGAATGGCGTATTACCATTGTCGACCAACATGAAACTCACTATTATCAACCCGGCTTTCTGTTCATACCTTTTGGCATTTACAGCAAGAATGACGTAGTAAAACCAAAGCGCGATTTTATCCCCGCTGGGGTCGAATTAATCATGTCACCAATCGAAGTGATTGAGCCCGAACAGAATCGAGTGAAGCTGGTCAAGGATGGACGTATATTACACTACGATTTCCTGGTCATTGCAACGGGAACTCAAACTCATCCCGAGCAGACTCCTGGTCTGCAAGAGCATGAATGGACAAAATCGATCCATGATTTTTACACAATAGAAGGCGCTGTTACCATGGCAAAATACCTGCGAACCTGGCAGGGCGGCCGAATGGTGGTCAATGTGGTCGAGAATCCCATAAAGTGTCCGGTGGCACCTTTGGAGTTCCTGATGTTAGCCGACTGGTATTTTCATGAACAGGGGTTACGCGAAAAGGTGGAAATTACTTTCGCCACACCTTTGCCCGGAGCCTTCACCAAGCCAGTAGCCTCAAAATATCTAGGAGATATCTTAGAACAGAAGGGCATCAAGGTGGTTCCCGAATTTATGATCGAACATGTGGACCCGGACGCTAAGAAAATTGTATCCTACGATGAGCAGGAAATTGAGTATGATTTGCTGGTGAGTGTTCCTCTCAACTTGGGCAGCGAAGTGGTAGCCCGGTCGGGATTGGGGGATGATCTGAACTACGTGCCTGTGGATAAGCAGACTTTCCTTTCACCCAAGCATGACAATATCTTCGCCTTAGGTGACGCAGCGGCGTTGCCTACTTCGAAGGCTGGATCGGTGGCGCACTTTGCAGTGGATTGTTTTTCGGAGAACTTTCTTCGTTACATCGATGGCTTGGAAATGTTGCCAACCTTCGATGGCCACGCCAATTGCTTTATCGAATCTGGTTTTGGAAAAGGCTTGCTTATCGACTTCAACTACGACGTCGAACCGTTGCCCGGGCATTACCCCTTACCTGGGATCGGCCCCTTTTCCTTGCTGCAGGAATCGGAAGCCAATCACTGGGGAAAGATGATGTTCCGCTGGATGTATTGGAATATTCTACTCAAAGGTCAGGAGTTACCCCTTCCCGCACGTATGTACATGGCTGGTAAGTGGAGCAAATAAGGAGAACATCATGGATCAGTCAATCGTAGAGCTGAACCAAAAAATCGACTTGCTCACCTCCCAGGTGACATATCTGACCGAACAAGCTGGAATAGTCGAACGCCAACGGCAGGAGCGGGCGGAGCTGATCAAAGATTTGATCCCTCTTGCTGACCAGGCATTCGAGCTTACTGTCGAGCAATTAGAAGAGATAAAGGAAAATATCAACCTTTACGACCTTTTGAGGATTATAAAGCGTTTGCTGCGCAATGGGCATAACCTGGAGAAGATGTTAAACCAGCTCGAAAGCTTCAGCGACCTGGTTGAAACGATGAGCCCATTAGCGGATGAGATGTTCTGTAAAGTGGTTAGGACGATGTCTGACCTGGATCAAAAGGGTTACTTTACTATTGCTAGGGACATTCGATCTAAAGGTGATGAAATAATCGACTCAATGTCTGAACAGGAGATGCAGTCGATGGATATTTCGTACACCGGTCTGCTAAAAAAGCTGCGAGAGCCAGATACCCGCCGAGGTTTAGCGATGACTCTGCGCATCCTGCAGGTAATCGGAGGCCGTTCCCCGGTTAATAAACAGGTCACAAAAGCAGAAAACCACGGATGTGATTAAATGGGAAGGTTTTCATTTTGTTATCAACGAAGATGCACTACAGAGGTTTAAAAAACCGATATGAATAAATGCATCCTTGTCTCACAAATAAAAAAATCATATATTGGAGGATCAATATGGCAACACGTGAAATTGCTGGAAAAACCGTTCAGGTAAACGAAGAAGGATTCATGACCGACCCAAGCTTATGGACCAAGGAAATCGCGGTCGAATTAGCACAAGAAGAGGGTATTTCAAATCTGACTCCAGATCATTGGAAGATCATCGAGTATTGTCGCCAGACAGCGGCAGCTTCAGGTAGTGCGCCTACTCTTCGGAATATTACCAACAACGCTGGCGTTTCCACCAAAGAGCTGTTCTCCCTTTTCCCGAAGGGACCGGCGAAGAAAGTGGCAAGAATCTCTGGCTTGAAGAAGCCTGAGGGATGTGTTTAATGGTATGGTTTTGAGACAGCATATACTAAGATTACCTTAACTGTCTCTTCTAAGATAAAAATTGAAAAAGGAGATTTATTCAATGGCAGATAACAATAACAATCATCGAAATATTGCGTTCATTTGCTCCAAGGGCGACCTGGCTATGGCTTACCCCGCCTTGATCATGGGTTGGGCGGCTTTGGGTAATGGACACGATGTAACGTTATTCTTCACATTTTGGGGCATGGATATTATCAATAAAGCCCGGGTGGATAACCTGGAGATTACCCCAGTGGCAAACACCAGCATGAAAATGAGCATGATGGGCGTACCTGGAAACCTGGGTATCCCCAACGTGATGGGCATCATTCCTGGCATGACTGCATTTGCAACCAAGTTGATGAATGATAAGATGAAAAAGCTGGAAGTTCCCCCGGTCCGGGAGTATCTTCAAATGTTGGCAGACGCAGGCGCTAAGCTTTATGCCTGTAAGATGTCGGTGGATATGTTTGGCTTGACCAAAGACGACTTCGTTGACGGCGTTCAAGATATCGTGACGGCAGCGGATTTCATTGACATGACCGAAGGATCGCAGATCATCTTCGTTTAGGACGATACTTCAATATCAGTATGTATACTGATGTGACTAACCACAGAGAAGCAGAGAACACAGAGTTTTCATTAGGAATTCACTTGGATTTCACATCAAGGAAAGAAGCGAATCGGCTAGCAAGATTACCAAATGTTAGCCGATTCTATTTGTTATAATTCTCCTTCGTACTCTTTAATGGTAGTTGTTGTTGATTAGCACAATGGCTTCGAATCTTGGCATCATCTCCAATATCCAAAAGTTTTCGATACACGATGGACCGGGTATTCGCACGACGGTGTTTTTCAAAGGTTGTCCTTTAAGATGCAAGTGGTGCCACAATCCGGAAACCCAGCTAACCGATCGTGAGCTAATATTATGGCCTGGTCGATGCATTTCCTGCGGGGCCTGCCTGGTATCTTGTGAACAAAGCGCTATTTCATCCGATGCAGGAGTGATTCAAACAGACCGGACAAAATGTATCGTATGTGGAGATTGCGTTGAAAAATGTTATGCCCAGTCTCGAGAGATTGTGGGTCGGGAGATGAGTGTGGAAGAAGTTATGGAAGAGATTGAGAGAGATCGGCTCTTTTATGATGAATCCGGAGGAGGGGTGACTTTTTCTGGTGGAGAGCCGATGTTCCAACCCGATTTTCTTGAAGCCCTGGTGCGAAAATGCAAAGAGAAGGAAATCCACAATGCACTTGACACGTGTGGATTCGCTTTGTGGGAAAATTTTGATAGAATCCGGGACTACGTCGATCTTTTTCTCTACGACCTAAAGCAAATGGACGACATCCAACATCAGGAGCTCACCGGGGTCTCCAACCAACTGATCCTGGACAACTTGCGCAAGCTCTCGGAGCGGGGACACAATCTGATCCTGCGAGTCCCGATCATTTCGGGCATCAATGATAACCAGGAGCAGGTTCGCCAAATCGGTGAGTTTGCGATCACATTGCCACACCTGATTCGGTTGGACCTTCTACCTTACCATCAGATCGCAATGGAAAAATATCAACGACTGGATAAAGTTTACCTTTTAAGAGAAACGCACCCTCCCACGGTCGAGGGAGTAAACGAAATTGCTCAAGTCTTACGCAGTTATAATTTACCAGTAAAAATTGGAGGTTAGCAAAATGTCGATGACCCAAAGAGTTTCCCGATTGAGGCATCAAAGCCTGGAAGCCAACCCTACTATTTCTAGTGAACGAGCCGAGCTGATGACCGAGTTCTATCAACAAAGCTCCGTTCAATCTATGTCTGCGCCAGTGCGTCGTGCAAATGCATTTAAGTACCTGATGGAGCATAAGACAATCTATATCCATGAAGGGGAATTAATCGTAGGCGAGAAAGGTCCAGCTCCCAAAGCATCGCCCACCTATCCAGAGTTGTGCTGCCATAGTTTACAGGATTTGGACATTCTTGATTCGCGAGAAAAGATATCTTTTAAGGTGAGCGATCAAGTTCGAGAGGTGTACCGGGAAACCATCATTCCTTTTTGGCAGGGAAAAACCATGCGAGAGCTTGTCTTCCAGGAAATGACAGAAGAGTGGAAAGCGGCTTATCAGGCGGGGGTGTTCACCGAGTTCATGGAACAGCGCTCCCCAGGTCACAACGTGTTGGACGATAAGATTTACCGCAAGGGATTCCTTGATTTCAAACGAGAAATCCAGCAAAGCTTGGAAAAGTTGGATTACTTACATGACCGGGAAGCCTACGATAAGCAGGAAGAGCTCAAGGCGATGGATATCTGTTGTGACGCATTGATTCGCCTGGCTGAACGTCATGGTGAAAAGGCGCGTGAATTAGCACAGCAGGAGCTGGATTCGCAAAGGAAAATGGAGCTGGAGCAGATCGCAAAAGTCTGTAGCTATGTTCCCGCGCATGCTCCAAGTGATCTCTGGGAAGCGTTGCAGTACTACTGGTTCGTTCATTTGGGGGTAACTACCGAGTTAAATCCATGGGACGCTTACAACCCAGGTAAGCTCGACCAGCACCTCTATCCTTTCTACAAGAAAGGTCTTGAGGAGGGAACCCTCGCTCGTGAGCAAGCGGAAGAGCTGTTGCAGTGCTTCTGGATAAAATTCAACAACCAACCCGCCCCGCCCAAGGTGGGAGTCACCGCGGAAGAGAGCAGCACCTATACTGATTTTGCCCAGATCAACCTGGGTGGAGTAAAACCTGACGGCTCAGATGCTGTCAATGAAGTAACCTACTTGCTTCTAGACGTTATCGAAGAGATGAGGCTGTTGCAGCCTAGCTCTTCTATACAAGTCAGCAAGAAGAATCCAGACCGATTCATTAAACGAGCTGCAAAAATCATTCGTACCGGCTTTGGACAGCCGTCGGCTTTCAATACGGAAACTGTGGTTCAAGAATTGATTCGAGCAGGGAAGTCGGTAGTGGATGCTCGATGTGGTGGAACCAGTGGCTGTGTAGAAACTGGCGCCTTTGGGAAAGAGAACAATAACTTAACTGGTTACTTCAACATGCCCAAAGTACTCGAAATTACACTGAACAATGGAGTGGACCCGCAGACCGGGAAAAAGATTGGATTGACGTCAGGAAATCCAACTCAGTTTAAAAGCTATCTAGAACTTTTTCAGGCATATGAAAAGCAGCTCAATTACTTTGTGGATATAAAAATACGAGGAAATAACGTTATAGAAAGGCTGTATGCTAAGTACTTACCAGCGCCGTTTTTGTCATTGCTAGTGGACGACTGCATCCTCAAGGGTAAGGACTATCACGATGGAGGCGCACGATACGACACCAGTTATATCCAAGGAGTAGGCATAGGCACAATGGCGGATACCTTGACTTCTATTAAGTACCATGTATTCGATCAGAAGACTATGAATATGGAAGAGCTCCTCACGGTTCTGCATGACAACTTCGAAGGGAAGGAGCAGATACGCCAATTGTTCCTGAATAAAACCCCCAAGTACGGCAACGATAATGATTATGCCGACCAGGAGATGGTAGGGGTTTTCGAAGCCTATTTCAAAGCCATCGATGGGCGTCCTAACACTCGAGGTGGAACTTACCGCATAAACCTGCTGCCTACCACGGTACACGTGTACTTTGGTTCAAAAGTGGGAGCCACGGCGGATGGACGTAAAGCCACCCAACCTCTTTCGGAAGGGGTTTCGCCAGTGCAGGGAGCAGACCGGCAAGGACCAACTGCGGTGATCAAATCGGTAGCAAAGATGGACCATGTGCGTACTGGAGGCACGCTGCTAAATCAGAAATTTACTCCCCAACTGCTAATGGATGATGAAGGTCTGGACCGGCTTGTTCATATCATACGCACTTATTTCAAGCTAGACGGACATCATATACAGTTTAATGTAGTGGACGCAGCTACACTTCGCGCTGCACAAGCGAATCCCACGCAGTACCGCGATCTTATTGTACGGGTAGCAGGATACAGCGACTATTTCTGTGATCTGGGGAAGGTGCTGCAAGACGAGATTATTGCCCGGACAGAGTACCAGGAATTTTAAAGCTGTAGCTCGCAATCCTATCAGTTCCTAATATACTATCTGTCAACTATCGTTTAACGCGATAGCTGTACAGGCTATAGCGATTTTCTCTGGACACGACTCCGGTAGTGCCTTTCCCTGTCTGACCGGCGAGTTTATATTGAGTATCTGCAATTTCCATCAACGTCAATCTTCTCGAATAGAAGCAGTTTGCGTCCTGGAAATTGATTAAAATATCCAATCTGTAAAGGGGCGGATTTCATCTGTGGTAAGGGGTGTTGACTGCACGAATGAGCTCGATGTCCAATATGGATTTGATGAATCCATGGATCGACTTTAAATCTGCAAGAATTGTTGCCACATTCTTAAGGGATACGGATTGAATGAAGAATCGTAGAAGTCGACTGGCTCACAGGTTTTTCTGCCCTTAAACGCGGGTGAGAGCTTCTCTCAGAATTCTCCTGCACCCTTCTAGACAAATTCCCTGATGCAACTTCTGAATTATTCCATAAACATGGTATATCTCTGGCACTCCCGTGATGAACATTTAATATTAGCCGTAGGTAAATAATATGAGTCTCTTGATTATGCGTTCATGATTCCCCTGGAGAAAAAGATCATGAAAAGAAACATCATTGTTCTATCTATTTTATTTCTGATCGTAACGGCTTGTGCAGGGAGTGAATCCACACCGAAGGAATTTCAAACTGACGAGACCCAAACGAAGGGACCTTCCTCTCCAACACAAACCTATACACCCACGATGGAGCCGACAGCTACATCCACCCCAAGGCCGACTATTGATCTGGAGCTGGTGCTTACTCCTGAGACCACAGTCGAATATGAGCTGACTTATAAAATTCTCAAGACCTCTGATGATGTACAAATAACCATGAAGAAATTTGGCGAGGGCGACCTCACCGTGATCCTGGCACATCAAGGGACGATAGGTGCTAACCAGCGCGACTGGGAACCTTTCGCTCGCATGATCGCAGAACGTGGTTATCGAGCAGTGACGCTCGATTTCCGAGGCTATGGACATTCGAAAGGCGATATGACCATGAAATATTTCCTTATAAGGGATATGCGGGCGGTGATTGAATACCTGAAAACCGAAGGTTATGAGCGCTTGGTTTGCATCGGAGCCAGTATGGGAGGTACGACCTGCCTTCGAGCAGCAGTTGAATACCCTCTGGTTGGCCTGGTGGTAATAGGAAGCATGATGAACCAGGGAGAGCCCACGAATACAACAGAAGAAGAGCTTGCAGCTTTAACAATGCCCAAGCTATTTATTACCACTGAGAATGATATTTACTCGGAGATACCCGAGTCTATACAATCTATGTATAAGATCGCGCAGGAACCCAAGCAAATCCAGATATTCCCTGGTGAAGCTCATGGGACGCAGATGTTTTTCCAACCCTATGGAGAAGAGTTTACAGCCATGCTCTTGGCATTTCTAGAATGGGTGCGTTAACAGAAAATTCATTGTGCCAGGTAACGTGTCCACTACTTATAAGACATCGTCTACCTGGACCATGGGTATGACCATTCTTACACTGGGACGATGCTTCTTTTTCCCTGGTAATTTGAGTTGGAAAAGAAGTTTGGGAGAAATTGCCAAGCTTCCCTTGACATTTTTATAAACATTGCATAAAATAGTCTAATAATTGTCGAAATCGGAAGCAATCATTGCCAGATTATGTATAAAATCGACAAAACCGACATCGCAATTGCTAATTTGCTCCTTGAAGATGGGCGGATGTCTTGCGCAGAAATTGCTCGCAGAGTGGGAGGTATTTCCGAACGCTCCGCTCGTTATCGTTTAGAACGGTTGATCCAGGAGGGGGTAATCCAGGTAAGCGCAATTGCAAATCCTCGATCTATTGGTTATTCCATTGTCGCTGATGTCTGGTTGCAAGTAGAAGCCGACCAGATAAAGGAAGTCGCTCAGAAGATGACCGAGTATGAATGTATTAGTTATGTGGCTTATTCAATCGGAGAAACTGATGTAAGCGTTCAGTTGATCGGTCGTGACACCGCAGAAATTTATCATTTTGTAACTGAAGTGATTGGAAAGACGCCAGGAGTCATCCGAACCACCACTTCTATCGTTCCACGCGTCTTGAAGGACATCTATCAATGGCGTATTCCAGCTGATTGGTGTATCCCTGATGGAGTTGATTTGCAGGATAATTTGAAGGGTAGGTAACTATTAGCATTTTTATGAGGTGTTCCTTATGAATCTGAAATGGGAAAAGAACAACGCATTACAAAAAAGGGCTTATAACCTAGTACCTTTAGGAGTCAACTCTAATTTCCGTTTTTGGGGGGAGGGGATGACACCCTATGTTAAGAAAGCTAAAGGCGCCTATCTGTGGGATGAGGACGGTAATAAATATATCGATTATCGAATGGCTTTTGGCCCGATCATTCTAGGTCATGCTGATGAAGAGGTGAACGCAAAGGTTCACGAAGAACTCGATAAAGGTGTGCTTTTTGCGATGACGTATGAGCTAGAAATAGATGTTGCAGAATTGATCCAGGCCATGTGCCCAGCGATGGAGATGGTCCGCCTAGCGTGTTCGGGAACCGAGGCTACCATGCATGCCTTACGAGTGGCGCGGGCATATACTGGAAGGGAAAAGGTTATCAAGTTCGAAGGAATGTACCATGGTTTTCAGGATTACACCCTGTGGTCTACTTATGCCCCAGTAGAAGCTTATGGCACGCTGCAAAATCCCATACCGGTTCCTGCCAGTTCTGGAATTCCACGTCGGTTAAGTGAGTTGATCATCACGCTGCCTTTCAACAATCCCGAAGTCCTGGAAAGGACATTGCAGCATTTGGGATATGAGGTGGCTGCTATTATTTCCGAGCCATGCTTGGGTAACTGCGGGGCAGTTGAGCCATTGCCAGGATTCCTGGAATTCATCCGAGCCAAGTGTGATCAATACGGTATTGTTTTTATCCTGGATGAAGTGAAGACTGGCTTCCGGATCTCAAGAGGAGGAGCGCAAGAATATTATATGGTCAAACCTGACATGAGCACATTTGCCAAGGCCATGGGTAACGGTTATCCAATCGCGGCATTTGGCGGAAAACGTGAGATTATGGGTATCATTGGTCACGGCGTCGCACAGGGGGGTACTTACACCAACAATAAACCTGGGGTTGCTGCAGCTTACGCCACCTTAAAATTGATACACGATCAACCGATCCTTAAAACTATCGCTGAACGGGGTACACGGTTGATGAAGGGTCTCCAGGGACTGTTCGACGATGCGGGAATCCAGGTATGCATGAGCGGGTATCCAGCGATGTTTTCCTTTGCTGTCGGCGTTGATCGGGTGACCGGTCAGCGAGACTGGAACGAAAGTGACAAGGAGTATTACCTTCGTCTCGTAGAAGCTGCAATTGATCGAGGTGTGATGCCCGATCATGATCCTCGCGAACCCTGGTTTTTGTGCTATTCTCACTCCGATGCAGATATTGACCAGACCCTGAATGTGTGGGATGATGTAGTGAAGATAACCAAGAGATAATTCATCAAATACCGGCATCCTGCTTTAGGATTAGCAGGATGCTACCCTGGAGAACATTTATGCCCAATGTAGAAGAAACATTATCCGCGCAAGAGATTGTCTCTCTAAGCCGGGAGTATACCTTCTTTTCCTGGTCTATCCAATCTCAGGCTGCGCCGATTCCCATGACGCGTGCTGAAGGAGTCTACTTCTGGGATGCAAATGGAAAACGGTATATTGATTTTTCCTCCCAGTTGATGAATGTAAACATTGGTCACCAACACCCCAAGGTGGTCAAGGCTATCCAGGAGCAGGCTTCCAAGCTGTGTTTTGCTCATCCTGGTATAGCGACCGAGCCTCGCGGCCTGGCGGGCAAAAAGATCGCTGAAGTGACCCCTGGAAACCTGAACAAGACCTTCTTCTGCCTGGGTGGCGCAGAAGCTAACGAGAACGCCATCAAGATGGCTCGCATGTATACTGGTAAATTTAAAATCATGGCTCGATATCGCTCTTATCATGGAGCCACTCACGGAGCAATTGCACTTACCGGAGATTACCGCCGGCTGCCGGTTGAGCCAGCTATGCCTGGTGTGGTGCATTTTTTGGATCCTTACTGTTATCGCTGCCCTTTCGGATGGACTCGAGAAACATGCCATCGGGAATGCATTGCACACGTCGAGGAAATTATCTCCTATGAAGGACCTGATCATATTGCAGCAATAATCATGGAAGGTGTGACAGGTTCAAACGGATTGATTGTTCCGCCTGATGACTACTGGCCTCGCATCCGTGAAATATGCGATAAATACGGCATCTTGCTCATATCCGATGAGGTGATGAGTGGATGGGGTCGCACTGGCAGGTGGTTTGCAGTTGATAACTGGAACGTAGTTCCTGATATGATCACCACTGCCAAGGGACTTACCTCTGGGTACGTTCCATTAGGCGCTCTGGTTGTCTCTGAGCCTATTGCCAGGTATTTCGAAGATAAAATGCTCTGGTGTGGGCTCACTTACAGCGCCCATACCCTGGCGTGTGCTGCAGCGATTGCCACCATTGAGGTATATAAAGAGGATGGATTGATCGAGAACACGGTTAAAGTCGGTCGTTACCTTGGAAATCGACTGGAAGAGATTAAAGCACGCCACTCCTCGGTTGGGGATGTACGATACATTGGCTTATTCTCAGCGATTGAAATTGTAAAAACCAAGGCTTTAAAAGATCCAATCGATCCGCTTTCTGAAACAGGTAAATTCTTGCGAGCCAATGGGTTGTTCACGTTTATTTTCCATAATGTCATTTTTGTCGTCCCACCCCTTTGTATTACCCAAGCTCAGATCGATGAGGGATTGGAGATTATCGAAAAAGCACTGGCGATAACCGATGCATAGGCAGAGTGGAGGTGCTTCTTTATAGATACACGATTGCACGAGAAGATTCAAATGTGTAGAAAGGAGATCGAAAAGCATAGAGATTTAATAAACCTGTTTTTGAGCATAAATTAGTTATGTCACATGAATTTTTACTATCAAAATTATAAAAAAAAGAATGGAGGAGAAAATGTCTGAAATGGCTTTTGCTCGAAAAGCCAGTGGTCTGGTAAGAGGCTTATCTTTCATTGACGCCTTCGGTGTAGGATTCATGAATCAAGGTCTGACTCCCAGTATGTGGGTCATGATCAGCCTGGGATTAGGCGTATACACTGGTGGTAACCTGATCATAGCTACCATCCTGTCCGTGATTTTTTGCGGCATCGGTTTCTCCCTGGTGTGGGGTATTCTTGGAGGTAGCATGCCGCGAAGTGGTGGGGAGTATATATATAACTCCCGTATCATATCTCCCCTGATAGGCATAGCCGAAAGCTTCGGGAATGCTTTCGTATGGATCATGTGGATTTACGTATTAGCGCCATGGGTAGTTGACCCAGGTTTGGTCATGACATTCCAGTTCCTGGGTTTGCAGTCTTGGGCAGATTTTTGTACCCAGCCCATAGCTCTTTTCCTGATTGCATCATTGATGAACCTGACCGCAATGCTATTCCTTCTTTTTGGTCTCAAAGTATTTGCCAAGGTTCAAAAAGTGATCATGGTGCTTGGCATGATAGGGTGTTTGGTCATCCTGCTGGTCTTTTCGTTTTCTTCGAATGAAGAGTTCATCCAGGCGTGGAACGGCATGGCTGTTCAATACGAATCTTTAGATCACAGTGCTTTCCTGGAAACAGCTCGCGCCGCCATGGAAGAGGCGGGCGATGTACTGCCAACAACCTGGAACTGGTTCGACACACTGGGTGTGATGGTTGCAGGCTCATGGTTGTTCGCCTACAGCTACTGCATCACATTCATCGCGGGTGAGGTCAAGCGACCGGATAAGACCATCATCCTGGGCAACCTTTTTGCCGTCATTGTACCGGGTGTCTTTATGCTCTGGTTAGCAATAGCCCTTTACAACACAGTCGGCTTTGAGTTCTTGAGCGCAACTGCCTGGGTAGATAATATGGGTGAGTCACTACCTGGGTATACATTTCCCTTCCCACCCCACTTTGTTGGCCTGGCAGCGATAATTGCCCAAAATAAGGTATTGGTTTTCCTGATGGGCTTTTCCTTTGTCCTGTTCGCCCTGTGGTGGGTGGCGCTCTCCCACCTGGCGTTCCCCCGAATCCTTTTCGCCTGGGGGATGGATCGCATGGGTCCCAAGTGGTTTGCTGATATCCATCCTCGTTGGGCAACACCGGTGAAGAATTTGATCCTGGGATTCTGTCTTGGCGAGATCGGCATTGCCCTCTATGTCTTGTGGCAGAATCCTACCATGACGGGTCTTTCGGTAACCGGTCTCGAAATCGTCTCGGTGTGGGGCGTAACGGCTGTTGCTGCATTGCTCTTCCCTTACACAGGAAAAGTTAAGAACATCTGGAACGCCTCTCCTTATAAGAGTTGGAAGTTCCTGGGTATCCCTGCCGTTGTCATTGGAGCCGTGGTTAACCTGATTTACCTGGTTATTCTTTTCTACTTCTTCATCGTGATGCCGGATCTGGAAGGATTGGCAATGTCTTCGTTGGCTCTTTATCTGGTAATATGGCTGATAGGCGTCCTATGGTATTTCTATTGGAAAGCGAGAAATAAAGCGGCTGGCGTAGACATCAGTATGACCTACGGTGAGCTGCCGCCTGATTAATAATTATCTTATAGGTATTAGTGATAAACCCTAAGGGTTTTAGAAACCCTTAGGGTTTACACATCCTGGATAGGAGATGTTATCGATGGGTAAAGGTGCAATACGGATATTCTTTGTCACAGATATACATGGTTCCAATGTGTGCTACCGGAAGTTCTTGAACGCCCTGAAGGCATACAATGTGGACGTGGGTATTTTACTGGGTGACCTGACAGGCAAGATGTTAATTCCCCTCGTTGAGAGGCAAGGTGGAGGGTGGGAAACTACCTTCATGGGACATCACACCGAGATAAATACTCAAGAAGAACTTACACAGCTTAAGAAAACCATAGAAATGGTGGGTTATTACTGGGTGCATCTCACACCAGATGAGTTTCAGTCTTATAAAGCTGATTCCAAGAAGCTGGATTTGCTTTTCAACCAGTTGATGCTTCAACGTCTGAAGGAATGGACTGCCTTAGCTGACGAAAGGTTGGTTGGAACCACTTATAAAGTATACATGGCGCCAGGAAATGATGACCACCTTGAAGTGGATCAGGTAATCGAGGATTCAGCGGCTATCGTAAACTGCAACACCAAGAACGTCATGGTGGGAGATCATGAGATGATCACATTTTCGTATTCCAATCCAACCCCTTGGAACACTCCTCGCGAGAAACCAGATGAGGAGTTAGAGCCCATGCTTGAGGAGCTCATTAGCCTGGTCCAGGATAAATCCTCCGCTATATTCAACTTTCACGCGCCTCCCTATGGCTATGCCCTCGACCTGGCACCTGAGTTAACTGCGGATTTGATTCAAGCTGCTGATCGTAAAATACATGTTGGAAGTAGGGCTGTTGCCAAGATGATCGAAAAATACCAGCCTCTCATTGGTCTTCATGGTCATATTCACGAATCGCGAGGCGCCCAAAAACTCAAGCGCACCCTTACCATTAATCCAGGAAGCGAATACTCCGAGGGTATACTTAAGGGAGCGGTGATTGTCCTTGAAAAAGGGAAGGTCAAGGACTACATTTTCACCACAGGATGAAAGGAAGCACCGATGGTTGAATTAAAATTTCGACTCCCTAAAGATATTCCCCTGGAAGAATATCCTCAACCAGAGACTTATCTCCAGGAGGCGCGCCGGCTTACAGATGAAGCTCAAAAGCGCGGATTGGTTTTACGCGCAATGGGACCAATCGCAATCCATTTCTACTTCCCTGAACATACCGACCTGTATCGCAGGATGGAGCGCCTGGGGGAGCGTGTATTCACGGATATCGACTACGCCAGTTATGGCAAGCATCGTGGAAAGATGATCCCTTTCTTTGAATCCCAGGGGTACCTGGTCGAGAAGAGAGCCTTGATGTTAAGCGGGGGAGATCGCCATATTTACTATAGTGAACGCATTCCCATGATCGATGTCTTCTTTGATCGGTTGAACTATAATCACCCAATCGATTACAAAGATCGCCTGGAAATTCACCCACACTGCGTCTCTTTGACTGACCTTTTGTTGCAGAAGTTGCAGATCGTAAAAATTAACGATAAAGATCTCAAAGATGCTATGTTATTGCTGTTTGCTTCGCCAGTAGGAGAGACCCAAAATGGGGCGATCGATGCAAAATACATCGCCAAACTGATGTCGGACGATTGGGGTTTTTACTACACCTCTACTACCAACCTCAAGAAAGTAAAGGAATCTACAAAGGATGTGTCAGTTTTTACAGAGGAAAATCGCGTTAAAATCCATTCCAACACAGACTTTATTCTTGATTATATAGAAAAAGCCCCCAAATCTGGGAAATGGAAGAAGCGAGAAAAGCTCGGCACAAAAAAACTCTGGTACAACGAGATTACTGATTGGGGTTAAAGAGTCTACGAAAACAGCCCATCCATGGATGGGTGGTTTTCGCTTTAATATGTTCATTTGACGATTACCCACTGTAAAGCCTTTCCGCCCTTATAAATGGTTCACCCTTTTCTTGGTCCAACTCAACCAAACCTTCCACAACATAGGGTCCTGGGCCTGATAATTCAGAACGGTAACGACGGTAAACGTCGGAGTAGATGATCACATCCAACATCCCTTCCAGGTCTTCTAACGCCAGGAAGTATACATAGTCACCACGCCTGGTCCTACTTCGTCGCCAGGTTTGTCGCATTCCTGCTACCCGCACCCGCTTACCTAACTGGGCTGCTGCTTCAACGGTACTAATTGCATCCAATGCTGTTATCCTTTTGGCGTTCAGCTCCAGTGGGTGGGCGATCACGCTAACCCCAAGAATTTCTTCCTGGGCAACCGCTTTCTGTTCCAGAGACCAATCTTGCTCGCTGCTTGATTCGAGCTCAAATAGAGAAAGCTGGCCTCCTTTCCAGCTTGGTTGTTCCAATCGCTTTAACATCCCTGGAATGGTTCCAAAATCCTCCAGTGCACCACATCGCGCAAGGTTGTTAGCCTCGTTAGGTCTTGGATCTGTGCGAGCCAGAAAATCCTGAAATGAATGGAAGGGTTGGTTTTGGATAATACGCGCCAAGGTGCGTTGGGTTAACTCGCGTACCTGGTTCAGCCCCACTAGAAGGACCGGAGATTGGTTAATAATGCGTACACTGAATTCGGAGCCAGCATAGTTGACATTTGGTGGTTGTAAGGATAAACCCATTCTTCTTGCCTCCATCAAATAAACACGCTGACTGTAATAACCGCCCCAATTCGCCAGAACTGCCGCCATGAAATAGGCTGGGTAATGGGATTTACACCAGGCCAGTCTCCAGGAAACCAGTGCGTAAGAGGCAGCATGTGCCTTCGGAAAACCGTATCCGGCGAATGCTGCCATTAACCCCCAAATCTTTTCAGCGATTTCCTCAGGGATGTTATTGCGAGCCTGTGCTCCAACAATGAAATTTTCCTTGAGAGTCTGCATTTTCTTACCCGGATCAAAATGGCTCATGGCTCGTCGTAACAGGTCCGCTTCTGCCAGGCTTAAACCAGCTAGTTCGTGGGCAATTCGAAGCACCTGCTCCTGATATAGGATAACTCCATAAGTTTCGGATAGGAGTGATTCCAGTGAGGGATGCAGAAACTCAGCGGACTGCTCTTTGCGATAACGAGCTACAAATGCGTCCTTCAGACCTCCGGTCAATGGTCCTGGACGATACAAGGCGAGAGCTACCATCAGATCGTCCACACTGGATGCTCGGATTTCTTTCAATGTTGCCCGCATTCCAGGACTCTCGATTTGGAAGCAACCGATCGTGCGTCCATTGCGAACAAGCTCGGCGGTTGGTTGGTCGTTCTCTGGGATCGAATTTAGTATGGAGAGCGGAGCTCCGGCGTTCCGATTGTTCTCAAAGGGAGTTGCTTCATTTTTGGCTTCTGAAGAAATCTCGTTGCTGATCGATATCCCCACTTCGCCTAACACGGTCAAGCCGCGGATACCCAACAGATCAATCTTAACCAAGCCCAGGCGCGCTATCGCGGAGAGGTCAAATTGAGTGATGATTACTCCTTTGGGGGCTAACTGGGTCGGGACCAGTTCTGTCATTAAGCCAGGAGAAATCACGACCCCTCCAGGATGAATGGATAAATGCCGAGGTAGACCGATCAAATCAGTGGCATCTTGGATGATTTGCCTGTGCAACGAAGCTGGATAGCGATCAGCTAGTTCACTGTATGGATTGCTATCTTTAATAAATTGCTCTGGAATACCATACCAATGGTGCGGTAGGTTGTTTGCCATGGCATTGATTTCCTTAGGTTGTAGACCATACGCTTTAGCTACTTCTCTCAATGCCGAGCGACGGCGGAACCGGTTTATTGTACATACCATGGCGACCCGGTCAGCTCCAAAATGTTGGTACACGAAATCTATTACCTCATCGCGACGACGTGAGCATATATCAGTGTCGATATCCGGAGGTGTGGCGCGGGCTGGATTTAGGAAGCGTTCGAAATATAGATCGAGCCGGATCGGATCAGGGGTGGTGATTCTTAAGCAATGTGCCACCAGCGATGAAGCTGCTGAGCCGCGGGAGGAAATGGGAATGCCCTGCTGATGTGCAAATTGTACAATCTCTTCCATCACCAGGAATAAAGCCTCGTAACCGCACTCCTGGATAATCGCAAGCTCATGATCTAGTCGAGCTTGGATGGCAGAGTCGAGTATCATTGGTTTTTGGTTAAGTCCCGAAGAAG
>Ga0209254_10000603_pt1 | contig 29901 bp, 25 predicted proteins | sample FrelakmetDIP11DI_FD_187148 | JGI IMG/M metagenome (GOLD analysis project Ga0209254, IMG submission 187148) | Freshwater lake sediment microbial communities from the University of Notre Dame, USA, for methane emissions studies - DIP11 DI (SPAdes)... | ecosystem: Environmental > Aquatic >... | reverse complement strand
TCAGGAATCAGGGATCAGGGATCAGACGGGAGTGAGCGTTCGCGAGAAGCCCTGATTCCTGATCCCTGACCTCTGATGCCGGCCCTTACGCAGTAAGGGTCGGCGTTCTGGTCCGTACGAACCGATGCCGCCCCGTGAACAGCAGGTAATGCCGGTTGATCGCGCGGCCGAGCATCGTCAGGCCGACGCGATCCGCCACGCGCCAGCCCATCTGCGTGAGCCCGGAGCGCGAGACGAGGAACGGGATGCGCATCTGCGCGCACTTGATGACCATCTCCGAGGTGAGCCGGCCGGTGGTGTAGAAGATCTTGTCGCTGCCGTCGATGCCCTCGAGCCACATCTGCCCCGCGATCGCGTCCACGGCGTTGTGGCGGCCGACGTCCTCGACGAACGTGAGGATGGTGCTCGCGCCGTCGTCGTTCGTCGCGAGGGCGCAGCCGTGCACGGCCCCAGCGGCCTTGTAGATCGTCTCGTGCTTGCGCACCGCGTCGAGCAGCGCGTACAGCGTCTCCTCGTTCAGCCGCACGTCGTCGCGCAGGCGTATCGACTCGACCTCCTCCATGAGGTCGCCGAACACGGTGCCCTGGCCGCAACCGGTGGTGACGGTGCGCTTCGCCATGCGCGCGTCGACGTCGCCGAGGCCGCCGCGGGTCTTCACCGCGACCGACTCCGTCTCCCAGTCGACCTGCACCGACTCGATGTCCTCCAGCGAGCGCACCAGCCGCTGGTTGCGCAGGTAGCCGACCGCGAGCGCCTCGGGCGCCTGCCCGAGCGTCATCAGCGTCACGATCTCGCGCTTGTCGACGTACAGCGTGAGCGGATGCTCGCCGGCGATCGGCGTCGGCACCATCTCGCCCTTCTCGTTGTACGCCTCGACCTCGAAGGTGGCGGGGCGGGGGTGGTCGGTCTTCAGCATTCAGGGATCAGGGATCAGGGATCGGGGATCGGGGATCGGGGATCAAGAGAGGTCTCTTTCTTCTGATACCTGATACCTGTCGTCTGATTCCTGTCACCCCCCGATGTACGACATCTCGATCTTGCGCCGCTTCGCGGTCTCGGCCGTGCGGATCTCGGAATAGCGGTCGGCGCGCACCGACCAGATGCGCTCGATCGCCTCGCTGATCGTCGCGTCGGAATGCCCGCCGCGAAGCAGGGCACGCAGGTCGTACCCCGAGCCGGCGAAGAGGCACGTGTAGAGCATGCCTTCCGTGGAAAGCCGCGCGCGCGTGCAGGTCGAGCAGAACGCCTGAGTCACCGACGAGATGACACCGATCTCGCCCGCGCCGTCGGCATAGCGCCAGCGCTCCGCGACCTCGCCCGGGTACTGCGGGTCGATGGACTCGAGCGGGAGCTCGACGTCGATGCGCCGCACGATCTCCAGAGAGGGCACGACGTCGTCCATGCGCCAGCCGTTCGACGCACCGACGTCCATGAACTCGATGAAGCGCACGATCTTGCGCGTGCCGCGGAAGTGCCGTGCCATCGGCACCACCTGCTCGTCGTTGACGCCGCGCTTCACCACCATGTTGACCTTCACCGGGGCGAGGCCGGCGTCTTCCGCTGCGTCGATGCCCTCGAGCACCGCCGCCACCGGGAAGTCGACGTCGTTCATGCGCCGGAAGGTCGCGTCGTCGATCGCGTCGAGGCTCACGGTGACGCGCCGCAGCCCCGCGCTCGCGAGCGTCTGCGCCTTGCGCGCGAGCAGCGTGCCGTTGGTGGTCAGCGCGAGGTCGACGTCGAGCCGCGCCAGCCGCTCGACGAGACGTTCGAGGTTGCGGCGCAGGAGCGGCTCGCCGCCGGTGAGGCGGATCTTCTCGATGCCGTGGTCCCGGAAGATGCGCGCCATACGCTCGATCTCCTCGAACGTGAGCACCTGCGCGCGCGGCAGGAACTGGTAGCCCGGCCCGAACACCTCCCGCGGCATGCAGTAGGTGCAGCGGAAGTTGCAATGGTCCGTGACCGAGATGCGCAGGTCGCGCAGTTCCCGGCCGCGCGTGTCCGCCACCCGGCCGGCGGCGCGCGGCCGTCCCGGCGGGATCGCGCGCACGCGGCGGCCGTCGACGATGGGGATGACGCGGTCGGTCACGGGGGTTGCTTAAGGCGCGAGGGGCGGGGATCATCGACGATCCCCACCTGCACGATGGTAGCAAGTTCATTTCCGCAGCGACAACGATGGCTTGGCTGGTCGAAGAGCGACGGGTTCCCGTCGCGGTCGTAATGGAGCGCAGGACGCTCGCGAACCGGTGGCAGAGCTTCGCCTGGCAGCTCGCACAGGTGGTTCCGGATGCTCCCCTCGGAATGGCGAACGTCGCGGCCCCGGTGCCGGAAGCACTGCCCGGGGATCGCTGGCTGCACCGTGGGTTCACGCTGCAGCTCTTCACCGACGAGGGAGAGGGCTACTGGCTCAACCTCACGTCCGGATCGCCGGTGATCTTCGTGATGTGGCGCCTCGAGGACGACCTCGCCGTGCCGAAGATCGTCACCGTGTCGTACAACGAGGCCGGACGCATGCTCGATGGCGGCGAGCAGGTGGAGAACGTGCCCCTGCCGGCAGAGCTTGACGGATGGCTCGCTGATTTCACGCGGGCGCACTACCGCCCCGAGCCGAAGAAGCGGGCGCGGCCGCCTTCGTTCAAGGGCGCGCGGAGGGACGAATGAGCGGCGGGGACGATGATCGCTTCCTCTCACGCTGGTCGCGCCGCAAGGTCGCCGCGCGCGAAGGCAAGCCGCCGGAGGAGCCGTTGCCGCCCCGGCAGACCCCGGCGGTCGTGCCCCCTGGCGCCGTTGCCGAGACCGCGACGCCCGGCGGCGACGGCGAGTCGCCGCCAGAGCTGCCGCCGATCGAGTCGCTGCGCGGACTCGCCTCCGACTACCGCGACTTCATGCGCGCCGACGTCGATCCGACGCTGAAGCGCGCAGCGCTTCGCAAGCTCTTCGCCGACCCGCACTTCAACGTGATGGACCGGCTCGACGTCTACATCGACGACTACTCGATCCCCGATCCCATCCCGGAGGCGATGCTCGCCAGACTCGAGCACGCGAAAACGCTCTTCCGGCCGCTCGTCGAGGCGCGGGATGCGGCGGCGCGGGACGCAAGCGGGGCGGCGGGTGTCACGCCAGCGGGCGAAGCGGAGGCTTCCACCCCCGTCGGCGCGCTTGCCGCGACAGACTGTCCGCAGCCGCCAACTATTCCCGTATCCGCACCGCAGCAAGCGGACGGCGAGGTCGGAATCGAGGAATCGAGGTAGTTTCCGCACTCCTCGCGGAGGAACGCTTCGTGCTCCCAGTATGCATCTGTCTTCCCCTACGCTCATGACTCCGCGCGACATTCCGATCCGCCTCTGCAGCTGCAACAACACCATGGCGCTCGACGCCAGGGCGTTGCAAGTTGCGCTGCAGCAGGAGCGGGCGGTCACGATCGCGAGCGAGCTTTGCCGCAAGGACGCGGGCCAGTTCGAGAGCGCGCTCGCGCTCGACCGCTGCACCGTGGCCTGCACGCAGGAGGCGCCACTCTTCACCGAGCTTGCGACCGCGGCGAACAGCGGCACCGAGCTCCGCTTCGTGAACATCCGCGAGACGGCTGGCTGGTCCGCGGAAGGCGCGAAGGCGACGCCGAAGATCGCGGCCCTGCTTGCGCTCGCGGCCTTGCCCGACCCGGAGCCGGTGCCGAGCGTCGAGTACCGTTCCGGCGGGCAGGTGCTCGTCGTCGGGCCGGCAGCCGTCGCGCTGCCGTGGGCGGAGCGCCTGGACAAGGAGCTCGAGGTCGCGGTGCTTCTCACCGACGCGCGCGGGGGCGACCTGCCTTCCGAGCGGCGCTATCCGGTGTGGTCGGCCGACGCGATCCACGTGCAGGGCTGGCTCGGCGCGTTCGAGGTGAGCTGGCAGCAGTCCAACCCCATCGACCTCGAGGTCTGCACGCGCTGCAATGCCTGCATGCGCGCCTGCCCCGAGGGCGCGATCGACTTCACCTACCAGATCGACCCCGCCCGCTGCACCGGCCACCGGCAGTGCGTCAAGGCGTGCGGCGCGGTCGGGGCGATCGACTTCGACCGTGTCGAGCGGGCGCGGCGCGAGCGGTTCGACCTCCTGCTCGACCTGTCGCCGACGCCGGTCGTGCGCATCGCGCAGCCGCCGCAGGGCTATCTGGCGCCCGGCGCGGACCCGCTCGCGCAGGCGCTCGCCGCGGCCGAGCTGGCACGCATGGTCGGCGAGTTCGAGAAGCCGAAGTACTTCGCCTACAACGAGAAGATCTGCGCCCACTCACGCTCGAACAAGACCGGCTGCACCCTGTGCATCGACGTCTGCTCGACGAGCGCGATCAGCCCGGCCGGGGACAGGATCCGAGTCGAGCCGCATCTGTGCATGGGCTGCGGCGGCTGCGCCACGGTGTGCCCGTCGGGCGCAATGACCTACGCGTATCCGCGCATGTCCGACCTCGGCGCGCGCCTGAAGCGCGTCCTCTCCGTCTACCACGCCGCGGGCGGGAAGGACGCGGCGCTACTGTTCCACAACGGCACCGACGGACGCGAGGCGATCGCCAAGCTCGCGCGCCGCGGCAAGGGGCTGCCCGCGCGCGTGATTCCGCTCGAGATCCATCACGTCGCGTCGATCGGCCTCGACGTCATGCTCGGCGCCATCGCCTACGGCGCGAGCCAGGTGCTGCTGCTCTCGTGCGGCAGCGAGGCCGAGGGCTACGGCCACTCCAGCGCGAAGCAGATGGGTTTCGGCGAGACCATCCTCGCCGCGCTCGGCTACGCCGGCGAGCACTTCCGCTGGATCGAGGCGCACGACACCGCCGCGCTCGAGCGCGCGATCTGGAGTCTCGCGCCGGCGCGGTCCGTTGCGAAGGCGGCGACGTTCAACCTCGGCAACGAGAAGCGCACCACGCTCGACTTCGCGCTCGATCACCTCGCGCGCCACGCACCGACGCCGCAGGCGGAGATCACGCTCGGCGCCGGGGCGCCCTTCGGCGCAGTGGCCGTGAACCAGCAGAAGTGCACGATGTGCATGGCCTGCGTCGGCGCCTGCCCCGAGTCGGCGCTCCTCGATGGCGGCGATGCGCCGCGTCTTCGCTTCATCGAGCGCAACTGCGTGCAGTGCGGCCTGTGCGTGAACACCTGTCCCGAAAACGCGCTGTCGCTCGTGCCGCGCCTGCTGCTCGCGCCTGCGGCGAAGGAAGCCGTGACGATCAACGCGGCCGAGCCGTTCCACTGCTCGAAGTGCGGCAAGCCTTTCGGCACGAAGCAGATGATCGACAGCATGCTGGGCCGCTTGGCTGGCCACTCCATGTGGCAGGGCCAGGTGTCGCTGAAGCGACTCACCATGTGCGCCGACTGCAGGGTCGTCGACATGATGGAGAACAGGAACGAAGTGACGATCTTCGACGTGAAGTGACCGGCTGATGAACGCAGCCGCCGAGCTTCTGAACAGCGCGAATGCCGCGCACATGGACGCCGAGGAGCAGACACGCGCGGACTTCTATGCGCTGCTCGCGCGCCTGCTCTACGCGGGCCCCGATGTGCCCCTGCTCGCGGCGATCGCGAGCGCCGACGACATCGTCGCCGAGAACGATGCGGCGGTCGCCGACGCGTGGCAGGCGTTGGTCACCGCCGCCGGCGCGGCGGACGAAGAGGCGGCGCGCATCGAGTACGACACGGTGTTCGTCGGCGTCGGCAAGGCGCCCGTCACGCCCTACGCGAGCTTCTATCTGGTGCCGACCGGTCGCGAGAAGATCGTCGTCGCGGTGCGCGAATGGCTCGCCGCGCGCGGCCTCGCTCGCGCGGGCCACGCGCACGAGCCCGAGGACCACTTCGCCGCGCTCTGCGACGTCATGCGCCACCTCATCGCGACCGGCGCGCTCCACGAGCAGAAGCAGTTCTTCGACCGCTACCTGCGCCGCGCCTACGGCCCCTTCTGCGACGCGGTGCTCGGCTGTCCGGAAGCGAACCTCTACAGGCGCGTCGCGCGGTTCGCGTGCGCGTTCTTCGATCTCGAGCGCGAGTCGCTCGACATGACCTGATCCCGTTCTCGAAGGAGGAGCGAAGATGGAGAACACGAGGAAGTCCGCCCGCCGCATGTTCCTCGCCGCGCTCGGCGCCGGCGGCGCCGCGACCGCCGCTGCGGTGGTGAGCAGGGTGACGCCGCAGGGCCCGAAGAGCCCCGGCACGACGGTCGAGGAGCGCGGCTCGAAGGGCTACGAGCTCTCCGAGCACGTGCGCAGGTACTACCGCACCACCCGCGTATAGCGGTTCGCAAGCGACGAGACGGCCCGTTCGCCGCAGGCCACGCCCGCGCCCGGGCGGCACACGCGTCCGAAGCAAGAACCGGCCCCAAAGGAGCCACCGCGATGATGCTCACCAAACGTACCTCGGCAGCCGCCACGTCTTCCGGCCGTCTCTCGCGCAGCCTCGCCGGCATGCTCGCGAAGACGATGGACCGGCGGTCCTTCCTCAAGCGCTCGGGCCTCGGCGTCGGCGCGGGAGCCTTCGCCTCGACGCTGCCGTTCTCCATGATAGGCAAGGCGGAGGCGGCGACCGAGAAGAGGCCCGAAGGCGGCAAGGTAGAGGTCAAGCGCACGGTCTGCACCCACTGCTCGGTGGGCTGCGCGGTGGACGCGGTGGTGCAGAACGGCGTGTGGGTGCGCCAGGAGCCGGTGTTCGATTCACCGCTCAACCTCGGCGCGCACTGCGCCAAGGGCGCGGCGGTGCGCGAGCACGGCATGACCGAGCATTCGCACCGGCTCAAGTACCCGGTGAAGCTCGTCAACGGCAAGTACCAGCGCATCTCGTGGGACCAGGCGCTCACCGAGATCACCGCGAAGATGACGAAGCTCCGCGAGGAGAGCGGCCCCGATTCGGTCTACTTCGTCGGCTCCTCGAAGCACAACAACGAGCAGGCCTTCCTGCTGCGCAAGTTCGTGTCGCTGTGGGGCACGAACAACTGCGACCACCAGGCCCGCATCTGCCATTCGACCACCGTCGCCGGCGTCGCCAACACCTGGGGCTACGGGGCGATGACGAACTCCTACAACGACCTGATGAACACGAAGGCGATGCTCTTCATCGGGTCGAACGCCGCCGAGGCGCACCCGGTGTCGATGCTGCACGCGCTGCACGCGAAGGAGGGCGGCGCGAAGATGATCGTGGTCGACCCGCGCTTCACGCGCACGGCCGCGAAAGCGGACCAGTACGTGCGCATCCGCTCGCAGTCCGACATCCCGTTCCTGTACGGGATGCTCCACCACATCTTCAAGAACGGCTGGGAGGACAAGGAGTACCTCCAGGCACGCGTGTACGGCATGGACAAGGTGCGCGAGGAGGCGATGAAGTGGACGCCCGACCGCGTGCAGGAAGTGACCGGCGTGCCCGAGGACCAGGTGCTGCGGGCGGCGGAGACGATGGCGCAGAACCGGCCCTCGACCATCATCTGGTGCATGGGCCAGACGCAGCACACCACGGGCAACGCGATCGTGCGCGCCTCGTGCCTGCTGCAGCTCGCGCTCGGCAACGTCGGCGTATCGGGCGGCGGGACGAACATCTACCGCGGCCACGACAACGTGCAGGGAGCAACGGACGTAGGCCCCAACCCCGACTCGCTGCCCGGCTACTACGGCGTGGCCACCGGCTCCTGGAAGCACTGGGCGCGGGTGTGGAACGTCGACTACGAGTGGCTCAAGGGGCGCTTCGCCAGCCAGGCGATGATGGAGAAGCCGGGCATGACCGTTTCGCGCTGGATCGACGGCGTGCTCGAGAAGAACGAGAACATCGACCAGGACGCGAACATCCGCGCCATGTTCTTCTGGGGCCACGCGCCGAACTCGCAGACGCGCGGCCTGGAGATGAAGAAGGCGATGGACAAGCTCGACCTGCTCGTCGTCATCGACCCCTATCCGTCGGCAACGGCCGCAATGGCGGCGATGCCCGGAGACCCGAGCGGCGTGAACGCGAACCGCGACGTGTACCTGCTGCCGGCGGCGACGCAGTTCGAGACCTCCGGCTCGTGCACGGCGTCGAACCGCTCCATCCAGTGGCGCGAGAAGGTGATCGACCCGCTGTTCGAGTCGAAGCCCGACCACACGATCATGTATCTCTTCGCGCAGCGGCTGGGCTTCGTCGATCAGTTCCTCGGCAAGAGGGACGGCAAGCAGAACGTGCGCGTCGTCCATGATGAGCCGGTGGTGGAGGATGTGCTCGCCAACGAGATCAACAGGGGCACGTGGACGATCGGCTACACCGGCCAGTCGCCGGAGCGGCTGAAGGCGCACATGCGCAACATGCACGTGTTCGACGTGCGCACGCTGCGGGCGCCCGGCGGCAAGGACAAGGAGACCGGCTACGACCTCACCGGCGACTACTTCGGGCTGCCGTGGCCGTGCTACGGCACGGCGGCGCTCAAGCACCCCGGCTCGCCGAACCTCTACGACACCTCGAAGCACGTCATGGAGGGCGGCGGCAACTTCCGCGCGAACTTTGGCGTCGAGCGTGACGGCGTGTCGCTCCTCGCCGAGGACGGCTCGTACTCCAAGGGTGCCGACATCCAGACCGGCTATCCCGAGTTCGATCACATCCTGCTCAAGAAGCTCGGCTGGTGGGAGGAGCTCACGCCTGAGGAGCAAAAGGAGGCCGAGGGCAAGAACTGGAAGACCGACCTCTCCGGCGCGATCCAGCGCGTCGCGATGAAGAACCACGGCTGCCATCCGTTCGGCAATGCCAAGGCGCGGGCGATCGTCTGGAATTTCCCCGACCCGATTCCCGTGCACCGCGAACCGCTGTACGGCAACCGCGCCGACCTGATGCAGAAGTACCCGGCGCAGTCGGACAAGAAGACCTTCTGGCGGCTGCCGACGCTCTACATCACGCTGCAGAAGGCGAACCTCGAGGCGAAGCTGCCGGAGAGGTTCCCGCTCGTGCTCACCTCCGGGCGGCTCGTCGAGTACGAGGGCGGCGGCGAGGAGACCCGCTCCAACCCGTGGCTCGCCGAGCTGCAGCAGGACATGTTCATCGAGATCAACCCGAAGGCGGCGGCCGACCGCGGCATCCGCAACGGCGAGATGGTCTGGGTGTCGGCGCCCACCGGCGCGCGCATCAAGGTGAAGGCGATGGTGACCGAGCGCGTCGGGCCCGACACCACCTTCATGCCCTACCACTTCTCGGGCTGGTGGCAGGGCAAGGACATGCTGCCGTACTACCCCGACGGCTCGGCGCCGATCGTGCGCGGCGAGGCCGCCAACACCGCCACGACCTACGGCTACGACACGGTGACCATGATGCAGGAAACCAAGACCACGATCTGCCAGGTGGAACGGGCCTGATTGGGCCGACAGAACGAGAAGGAGACTATCAATGGCCCGGATGAAGTTCCTCTGCGATGCGGAGCGCTGCATCGTTCGCAATGGCTGCACACAAGAGAGCAAGGGGGCGATGCCCCCTTGCAAGTCCCCCGAGTCGGTGAGCTGACGGAGCGCATGCGATGGCTCGAATGAAGTTTCTGTGCGACGCGGAGCGCTGCATCGAATGCAACGGCTGCGTGACGGCCTGCAAGAACGAGAACGAGGTGCCCTGGGGCGTGAACCGCCGCCGCGTCGTCACGCTGAACGACGGCGTGCCCGGCGAGCGCTCGATCTCGGTCGCTTGCATGCACTGCTCGGACGCGCCGTGCATGGCGGTGTGCCCCGTCGACTGCTTCTACAAGACCGAGGACGGCGTCGTCCTGCACGACAAGGACCTCTGCATCGGCTGCGGCTACTGCTTCTACGCCTGTCCGTTCGGTGCGCCGCAGTTCCCCCAGGCAGGCGCCTTCGGCCTGCGCGGCAAGATGGACAAGTGCACCTTCTGCGCCGGTGGTCCCGAGAAGGACGGCTCGGTCGAGGAGTTCACCAAGTACGGCTCGAACCGCCTTGCGATGGGCAAGCTCCCCGCCTGCGCGGAGATGTGCTCGACCAAGGCGCTGCTCGCCGGCGACGGCGACGTCGTCGCCGACATCTACCGCACCCGCGTGCTGACGCGCGGCAAGGGCTCGGAGGTGTGGGGCTGGGGCACCGCGTACGGCGCGCCGGGCGGTGCGGGCGGCGGTCAGCCGGGAGGCGCCGCGCCCGCGCCCGCGCAGAAACCGCAACCGACGAAGAGCTGAAGCCATGAAGACGCGCATCGTCATCGCCGCCGTGGGAGCGTTCGCGGCGTTCGGGCTCGCGGGCTGCGGCGAGAAGTCGCAGGTCGCCGAGTACAAGCAGGGCAAGTACCAGGGCAAGCCGGACACCAAGCCCTGGGACAGCAACCCTGCGACGGAGCCCTACGTGCACTCGACGTGGACGCCTGGCGACCGCTCGTCCTGGGAGAACGCGCTCAAGCAGCGCGCGCTCAACCAGAACGAGTACCTGCGCACCAACACGGGAGGCTGATGCCGTGAGGAACATCGCCGCGCTCCTCGGCGCGTTCGCCGCGTTCGCGCTCGTCGCCACGACGGTGCCTGCGCTTGCGCAGGACACCGCGCGGGACCAGGTCCAGCGCCAGCAGGTGCAGCCGCTCAACAACGCGCCGGTGTGGCGCGACGTGCGCTCGGGTGACCCGGCCTACACCTCGGTCAAGGGCCGCGAGACGGAAGTGCTGATCCAGCCGTCGGGCGTGCTGCTGCCCGGCCAGAAGGCGATCACGGCCGGGGAGAACTGGCGGCTCGCTCGAGTGCCGCTCGCCACCGTGGGCGGCGTGGTGGTCGCCATCGCGCTGCTCGGCTCCGCGCTAATCTACTTCTGGAAGGGACCGCACACCGTTCACGACCGGCCGACCGGGAGGCTGATCCGCCGCTTCTCGACCCCGGAGCGCGCCGTCCACTGGTCGATGGGGCTCTCTTTCGTCGTGCTGGCGGCAAGCGGACTGATCCTGACCTTCGGCAAGACGCTCCTGCTGCCGGTGTTCGGGTATACGCTGTTCGCCTGGCTCGCGAACGCCGCGAAGAACACGCACAACTTCATCGCGCCGGTGTTCATCGTTTCGGTGCCGATCTTCATGGTCATGTTCTTCCGCGACAACCTTCCCACCGCACAGGACCTGAAGTGGCTGAAGGCGGGCGGCGGGGTGTTCACCGGGAAGAACGTGCCGTCCGGGCGCTTCAACGCCGGTGAGAAGCTGCAGTACTGGGGCCTGGTCGTGTTCCTCGGCCTGATCCTGATCGTGACCGGCCTGATCCTGCTGTTCCCGAACTTCGACCAGAGCCGGTCCACGATGCAGCTCGCGAACGTGGTGCACATCGTGGCGGCAATGCTCGGGATCGCGATGGCGGTCGGCCACGTGTTCATGGGCACGGTGTACACGAAGGGCGCATACGAAGGGATGCGCTACGGCTACGTGGACGAGACCTGGGCGAAGGAGCACCACGGGTCCTGGTACGAGGACGTGCGCGCGGGCCGGAGCCGGCAGCGCTTCGTGGACGAGGTGCCCGCCGAGACCGCTGCACGGGTTCAGGCGTCGCTTCTGCAGAGCCGATGAAGGAGGGGAGGACCATGATGAGGGGGAAGCGTGCGGCCGTGACGATCCTGGCGGGTATGCTCAGCACCACGGCCCTGGCCACGCTGCCGCCGCTCAACGACGAACAGAAGGCCAAGGCTGCGGAAGCCAAGGCGAAGGCCGAGTGGCAGGCGAAGGTGGACGCTTACCAGCTCTGCGTCTCGCAGGAGCGAGTCGCGCGCTTCTACGACGCGAGCCTCAGGGCAAAGGACAAGCCGGTGCCGCAGCCGGTGGCGACGCCGCCGTGCCAGGATCCGGGGTCGTCCCCGGCAGCGAGTGCGGCGAAGTAGGAGACGGCCGCGCTGCAGGGGCGACCGGGAAACAGGAGGAGCAATGAAGTCGCTGTCTCTCGCTGTCGTTGGCGTCGCGCTGGCCCTTGCCGGCTGCACGGGCACGGACATGCCGTGGGACGGCCCGAGGGCCGTCGCCGCGCTGCGGCCGACGCAAGGCAACACCGTAACCGGCGAAATCACCTTCACCCAGAAGGGCTCGAAGACGCTCGTCACGGGCGAGGTGCGCGGCCTCGCGCCCGGCAGGGAGCACGGCTTCCACGTCCACGAGAAGGGCGACTGCAGCGCGGCCGACGGCATGAGCGCCGGCGGCCACTTCAACCCGATGACCACGCAGCACGGCAACTACGCGATGAGCCCGCACCACTCCGGCGACATGCCCAACATCAAGGCGGACGCGAACGGCGTCGCGCGGATCTCCTGGGAGGACGACGAGCTCACGGTGAAGGACGGTCCTGCCAGCGTCGTCGGCCGCGCGGTCATCGTCCATCGCGATCCCGACGACTACAAGAGCCAGCCAGCCGGCAACAGCGGGCCGCGGCTCGCGTGCGGGGTGATCGCGAAGAGCTGAAGCGATTCAGGGTTGGTGCACGCCCGAATTGACGGCACGGGCGTGGTTCACGGCCTGTCGGCATCGCCGATCATCCGCTACGGCCGCGAGGTGGTCCGATACTTCAAGTCCACGGGGCCGACTGGCAGTCGCGGATGGACGACTCCTCCGTGCTTACGTGAATCGTCGCTCGCGCGCGAGACGACTTCTGGAAGGTCCGTCGGCGATGCCCGCGGCTTTCCTGCTGCCTGCCTCGCGTCGCGTTCCTCGGGCGCCGCTCGTCGTCTTCGAGTTGCGGGCCGTTACGAGCCGCCTTCTGAAGGTGCCCGCGCCGGGCTGCCGGCCCGTGACGGCCGGTTTGCATGGAACATAATCGGTACGCTTCGCCTCCCCATCCCGTTCCGATGCACTCCCGCCCCGGCTACTCCCGCACGATCACCCGCCGCCCGAGCCTGCGCAGCGCCGCCCTGAACGCACTCCTGCGCGTGACGATGCGCAAGCGGCTGACCCACGACGCCGACGTGGTCGCGTTGCGCCGCAGGTACGAGAAGCTCGACGCACGCCAGTTCAAGCTCGATCCGAGGGTCACGCGGGAGGACGTCTCGTGTGGCGCCGTGCCCGCGGAGTGGGTGAGCGTGCCGGAGAGCCGCGCCGAGCGCGTGCTGCTCTACATCCACGGCGGCTCGTTTGCGTTCCGCTTCCCCAACGCCCACGCCGCGCTCGCAGCCCGCATGTCGAGTCGCCTCGGAACGCGAGCGCTCATTCCCGACTACCGGCTCGCGCCCGAGCACCCTTTCCCCGCCGGGGCCGACGACTGTGCGAGGACCTACCGGTGGCTTCTCCAGAGCGGCGTCGATCCGCACAAGATGGTCGTCGCCGGCGACTCCGCGGGTGGCAACCTGGCGCTGGTCACGCTGCAGCGGGCGCGCGCCGCGGGACTGCCGCTGCCCGCGTGCGCCGTACTGCTCTCGCCCGCGCTCGACTGCACGCTGTCGAGCCCGAGCATGGCGGCGTACGACGGCCGCGATCCCATGCTGCAGCTCGCCAACCTGCTCGTCCTGCGCAGCTACTACGTCCGGTCGCCGCAGGAGTACGCGAACCCCGAGGTCTCGCCGCTCTTCGCGGACTTCCGCGGCCTGCCGCCGCTCTTCTTCCAGGTGGGCATGCAGGAGTTGCTGCGCGACGAGGCGACACGCGCGGCGGAGAAGGCGCACGCGGCCGGTGTCGACGTCGAGCTCGAGCTGTGGCCGGGCGTCGCGCATGTGTTCCAGATCGCGGATTTCCTGCCCGAGTCGTCGCACGCGCTCGACAACATTGCGCGGTTCGTCCGGCAGCGCGCAGGCTGGACCTGAGCCGTTGCTCGCCTCGCCCACGCCTGGCCGCGGCCCCGGTGGTTCCCGACGGTCGAGGACTCCAGCGTCGGGAATCGCCGCGCCCGATCGCGGCAGAGCGGGCTCTACTTCCCCGCGGACGCGGACGCGGACGCGAGCAGGGCGAGCGTCCTCGCGTCCGGCTCGCCGCGGAAGTACTTGTCGAGCACGCGCTCGAAGACCGAGCCCGCGGGGGCGATCTGCGCAAACAGCGTCGCGCAGGAGCGGAGCTTCAGGTCGTCGGGCGAGCCGAAGACCTCGAACGCAGATCGTCCCTGGAGCAAGAGCAGCGCCTCGAAGCATGCGGTGAGGCGCGGACCCAGCACCGGATGCGCCAGGTACGCCCGGGCCTCGTCGAGGCTCTCGATCGCATAGTGCCGGGCGGTCGGGCTGTAACCGAGCCCGGCGAACTGCGGGAAGACGTACCACATCCAGTGCGAGCGCTTGCGGCCGTTCCTGATCTCCTCGAGTGCAATGGCGTGATCGGCTCGCTGTGCTGCGGCGAAACGCTTCAAGTCGTAACGGTCGTCTTCGTTGGCTGGCATGGGCGGCGCGGATTCGGCGAGGCCGAGAGCCGATTCTATGTGGCCTTGGTCACCACGCGGCCGTGCGCTCGCGAGCGCCGACCGTGCCCGCGCGGCTCGACCCGCTTGGGATCGACGGCCCTGCCGGCAAGCGTGCGACTGCCGGGCTATGGGCTATGTTGAAGTGATCGGACCTGCATGGCCCGTTCGCAAAGGAGGCCGGAATGACTCTCAAAGACACGACCCACCCCGAGTACCGCCCCGGCATGACGCTCGAGTGGAGCGACGACATTCGCAGGAGCAGCAACTTCCCGACCTACGTCGCCCTCGTCGGGCAGGGGCCGTTCCGCGATTTCGATGTCATGCCCGTCGTCCATCGGGCGACGGTGTACGGCGACGAGCGGTTCCGCGACGAGATGAAGGCCCCGCGCGCGATGGTGGACCCGGAGGCGCGGGACGACGTGGCCCTGCAGATCGGCGACACGCAGCGGATCAAGATCCACACGATCGACAGCGAGGGGCATCACGTTTCCGCGGAGTTCCCGGGGCACTTCTTTCGCCGGGCGGCCTGAGCGACTCGAACCTGGGGGCTGTATTGCGCGTGCGGACGTCCCCGGTGACGGCGGGTGCGGGGCGCGCACCGTTCGCGTGAGGACCCGGGCGAGGCCGGCTGCATGGACCGACGCGGCTTCTGCGCGCAATCGACAGCGGCTCTGCTGGCCATGACCCTGCCGGTCCGGGCAGGCGCGACCGCCGGCCCGGCTTCGATTCCGCCGAGGATCGAGCGATCCACGGGCGAAGACACGACGCTCTTTCTCTGCGGCGACGTCATGACCGGCCGTGGGATCGACCAGATCCTGCCGCACCCCGGGGCCGCGTATCTGTTCGAGGCCTACATGCGTTCCGCGCGCGGCTACGTCGCGCTCGCCGAGCAGGCGAACGGTCCGATCGGCCGGCATGTCGAGTCCGGCTACGTCTGGGGCGACGCCGCCGCGGAGCTGGAGCGCGTGCGGCCCGCCGCGCGCATCGTCAACCTCGAGACCGCGGTCACGCGCTCCGACGACGCCTGGCCGGAGAAGGGCATTCACTACCGGATGCATCCGGCGAACACGCCTTGCCTCACGGCGGCGGCGATCGACTGCTGCGTGCTGGCGAACAACCACGTCCTCGACTGGGGCTACGCCGGACTCGCGGAAACACTCGACGCGCTGCACCGCGCGGGGGTGCGCACGGCGGGTGCGGGAGCGAACGCTCGCGAGGCCTGGGCGCCTGCGATCCTCGAGCTCGGGCCCGGACGCCGCGTGCTGGTGTTCGCGTTCGGCATGGAGAGTGCCGGCGTGCCGCGCGAGTGGGCGGCGAGCGAGGACAGCGCCGGTGTCGCGTTCGTCGAGGCGCTGTCCGCGGCGGCCGTCGAGGCGATCGGGGACCGGGTGCGTGCCGTGCGACGCCCCGGCGACCTGGTCGTGACGTCCGTGCATTGGGGCGGGAACTGGGGCTACGCCATCCCGGACGCACATCGGTCCTTCGCCCATCGGCTCATCGACGACGCGGACGTCGATGCGGTCCACGGCCATTCCTCGCATCATCCGCAGGGGATCGAGATCCACCGCGGCCGACCGATCCTCTACGGCTGTGGCGACTTCCTCAACGATTACGAGGGGATCGGCGGGCACGCGTCCTTCCGGCCCGAGCTCACGCTGATGTACTTCCCGAGCTTCGATGCGACGGGCCGGCTGACGCGTTTCTGCGCCACGCCGATGCGCATCCGCCGCTTCCGGCTGGAACGCGCGAGCGCCTCGGACGCACTCTGGCTCGCCGCCCTGCTCACTCGCGAAGGCCGTGCGCTCGGGACGGCCGTGGAGCCGCAGGAGGACGGATCGCTCGCGGTCCGCTGGCACTGACGCCCGCGGCGTCCGTTGGTCGCCCACCTTCACCGGGTCGGCAGGAAAGGATTATCGTCCGGGCCTGAGACGTCTCCTCGCGCTCAGGGCGGGAGACGCCCGGGGCGGCGCGGGTCCGGACGGGGCGGGGCCCGGCACCGTCGCATCCTTTGACGAGCGGGGGCGATCCGATCGGCTTTCATGACCCGCCGAGCGGAGCGACCCGGGTGCCGCGCCGCCGCGCGGCCGGGGGGCAGGGGTGCAGCAGGCGGGCAGGAGGGACGGCAAGGGGCTCACGGCGCGCGTCTGTGCGACCCGCGCCGCCATCGACGTTGCGGGCCGCATCCGCGCGTCCGGCCCAGGGAGCTGAAATGCGGGATGTCGCGAAGGCCCGCGAGGCTGTCGTGCCGTCGGGGATACGGCCTCCTGCAGACGTTCTTGCCCAGGCGCGCGAGCTGGCGTGGACCGGGCGGCACCGGCGGGCCATCGAGCTCTGCACGCAGGCGCTCGACGGGCGCCGGCTCGACGCTGCCTCCCGCTTCGACCTGCTCGAGCGGAAAGTCGAGTCGCGGCTCTTCGTCGGCCCCTTCGACGCCGCGCTGGCGGAAATCGACGCCTTGTGTCGGCTTGCCGAAGCGTCCGCGGCGCCGGAACGGCTGGCGCGTGCCGGCACCCTCCACGCGCAGGCGCTGCTGCGGCTCGGACGCTTCGCGAACGCGCTCGAGATCGCGCGCGCGGCCGTGAAGCACGCGCAGCGCTCGCGCGTGGCGGCCGTGCACGCCGCGACCCTCGCGACGCTCGCCGAGGCGCAGCTGCGCCACCGTGACGACCGCGCAGCGCTCATCACCGCCCGGCGCGTGGCGAAGATGTGCGAGGCCGACGGGGATCGCATCGGTCTCGGTCGGGCGCATTGGCTCGCGGCGTTCGCGCATTCGCGGCTCGCCCACGATGTGGCATCTCGCGCGGCCGCCCATCGCGCCGCGGACATCGCCCGCGAGACCGGCGACCTGCTCGGCCTGGGCAACGCGCTCAACGTCCGTTCGTTCGGCTGCAAGGACATCGCGGAGCGCATGGATCTGTTGCAGCAGGCGATGGCCGCGTTCGAGCAGTGCGGCAGCATGTGGGGCCGGGTGGTCGTCGCCAGCAACCTCGTCAACGCCTTCTCGGAGCTCGGCCTTTACCGCCATGCCATCCGGCTGAGCCGGCGCATCATCGAAGGCGGCCGGCGCATGGGCGCGCGCGAGGGCACGACCATGCTGGTCGGCGGCCTGGTGATGCGGCTCGTCGCCGCTGGCGATCTCGACGCAGCGCGCCGTCTCTGGGTGGAGTACGACGCCGACGTCGCCGCGCTCGCCGAGCCCAACACCTCGCGGCAGCACGCGCAGTGCGCCGCCGTGCTTGCGCTCGCCGAGGGGCGGACGGCCGATGCCGTGTGCAGCCTGCAGGAGGCGCTGAGCCACGTCCCGCCCGCCGACGCATCGGGGCGTCGCAACCTGCTCACAGCACTCGCGGAGGCGCTGCTCGACCATGGCGACGCGGCCGCCGCGCTGCGCGCAAGCCAGGAGGCGACCGACATCCACCGCGCGCAGCGTTTCGCACGGGCCGACTGGGGGCTTGGGCCCGGCATCTGGTGGAAGCACTCGCGCGCGCTCGCGGCGAACGGCCATGCCGCCGCGGCGTGGCGGGCGTTGCGCCGGGCGCATGCGCTGCTGATCGAGAGCGTGCGCAACGTGCGCGACGCCGGTCTGCGGCGCTGCTACCTCGGGAAGGTCGAAGTCAACCGGGCGATCCTCGACGCGTGGCTGCGCGAGGCCGCGCAGCACGGCGTTTCGGAAGACGAACGGCTCGCGCACCTGCGGCTCGCGAGCGACCCGAGCGAGCCGTTCCGGCGCCTCGTGGCCACCGGGGTGCGTCTCAACGAACTGCGCGAGCGCGACGCGCTGAACGAGCTCCTGATCGAGGAGATCACGGAGCTGACCGGTGCCCAGCGGCTGCTGCTCGTGCTCGAAGCGGCTGGCGAGCGCCACGTCGCAGGGGCGCAAGTGCTGCGCGGCGAGGGTGCCGACGCGCTGCTTGCCGCGACCGGCCCGTGGCTGGACGAGGCGCGCCGCGCCCGCGCGGCGCGCTTGCGACACGGGCCGGAGGGTGCGGCGCCGGTCGACCAGCGCTCCTGCCTGGTGGTGCCGCTCGTCGCACAGAACGCGCTGCTCGGCTACATCTACGCCGACCTCGACGGTGCGTACGGTCGTTTCGACGCCGCCGACCGCGACCTGCTCACCGTGCTCGCCGGGCAGGCCGCCGTGGCGCTTGCCAACCTCGACTGGGCACAGGGCCTAGAAGCCAAGGTCGCCGAGCGCACGCACGAGGTGGAACTGCGCTCGAGCCAGCTGCGCGAGTCGCTCGACTATCAGACTGCGATCAGCGACGTGCTGCGCGTCATGAGCCGATCGCCCGGCGACGAGACTCCCGTGTTCGAGGCGATCCTCGACAGTTCGATGCGACTGCTCGGATCGACGATCGCCGCAGTGTTCCGGTACGACGGCGAGCGGTTGCACCTGGTGGCGACGCGCGGCTGGTCCGACGAGGCGCTCGCCGACGCGAGGCGGAATTTCCCGGCGCCGCCGAACCCCGCGATGCTCAGCGGTCGGGTGATCCTCTCGGGGACGGTGCAGACGATCGTCGACATCCGGGCCGATCCCGCCTACGACACGACGACTGCGGGTGTCGCATCGTGGCGGGGAATGGTCGGTGCTCCGATGCTGAGGGCCGGCAGGCCGCTCGGCGTGATTGCCGTCGCATGGCCCGACCCCGGCGAGGTGCCGCAGCACCAGGTCGACCTCCTCGCGACGTTCGCCGACCAGGCGGTGATCGCGATCGAGAACGTGCGCCTGTTCAACGAGACGAAGGAGGCGCTGGAGCGGCAGACCGCCACCGCGGAGATCCTGCGAGTCATCAGTTCTTCCGTCACCAACACGCAGCCCGTCTTCGATGCGATCGTCGCCAGCTGCCAGCGCCTGTTCGGTGGGATGGCGGTCAACCTGGTGATCGCCTCTGGCGACATGCTGAAGCGCGTCGCCGTGGCGAGCGACGGCTCGTCGCCCAGTACCGAGGCGTTGAGCGGGTGGCCTCTGGATCGTTCCAGCGTGTCCGGGGCCTGCGTGCTCGAAGGGAGGGTCGTCGTCGTTCCCGACCGCGATCTCGTCGGCGACGAGTACCCGCGTACGCGCGAGCTTGCGCGAACGCTTGGCTGGCGATCGGGCTTGATGGTGCCGCTGGTCCGCGATGGTCAGGCCATCGGTTGCCTCGGCATCGTGCGCGCCTCGACCGGAGACTTCGGCGAGAAGGAGGTGGCGCTCGCGCAGACCTTCGCCGACCAGGCGGTGATCGCGATCGAGAACGCGCGCCTCTTCAACGAGACGCGCGAGGCGCTGGAGCAGCAGACGGCAACGGCCGGCGTCCTGAAGGTCATCAGCGAGTCGCCGACCGACGTGCAGCCGGTGTTCGACTCGATCGCCGAGCGCGCGGTGCGCCTCTGCAGCGCCAAGTACGGCTGGGTGTTCACCTTCGACGGCGAGTGGATCGCCGTCGGCGGCGTCTTCGGGCTCGACCCGGCAGGTGTCGAGGGGTTCCGCAAGGTCTTCCCGATGCGGGCGAACACCAACGCCGTCGTCGCGCGCACGGTCCGCGAGGGCGCAGTCGTCGTCGCGCCGGACGTGCTCAAGGACGCCGGCTACTTGCTCAAGGACACTGCCGAGCGCGCGGGCTACCGCAGCGCGCTCGGGGTGCCGATGCTGCGCGATGGCCGCGTCGTGGGGGCGATCACGGTCGCGCGCGAGGCGACCGGCTCCTTCCCGCAGAAACAGATCCAGCTGCTCCAGACCTTCGCCGACCAGGCGGTGATCGCGATCGAGAACGTGCGCCTCTTCAACGAGACGCGCGAGGCGCTGGACCGGCAGACCGCCACCGCCGAGATCCTCCGCGTCATCAGCAGCTCGCACCGCGATCTCGCACCGGTGTTCGAAGCCATCGTGCGCAGGGCGGAGAAGCTGTGCGAGGGCACGTTCGCGAGCCTGTTCCGGTTCGACGGCGATCGACTGCACTTCGTGGCGACGAGCAACACCGACCCGGCGTTCCTGGCGGCGTTGCATGGCCGCTACCCGACGGCTCCCGACTTCTCGCAAATCTCGGGGCGGGTGATCCTGCGCAGGGCGGTCGTCGCGATGGAGGACGCGCTCGCCGATCGGGACTACGACCACGAGTTCGCCCGGGCCGGCAGCTGGCGGCGGATGCTCGGCGTGCCGCTGATGCGCGAAGGCACGCCCCTGGGGGCGCTCGTGGTGGGCTGGGCGCATGCGGGGCCCGTGCTCAAGGTCCACCAGGATCTGCTGCAGACGTTCGCCGACCAGGCCGTGATCGCGATCGAGAACGTGCGCCTGTTCAACGAGACGAACGAGTCGCTGGAGCGGCAGACGGCGACGGCGGAGATCTTGCGCATCATCAGCGGCTCGCCCACCGACGTCACGCCGGTGTTCTACGCCATCGCCGAACGCGCGCGCGCGCTGTGCGGGGCGCACATGGGCTTCACGGCACGGTTCGACGGCGAGCTGTTGCACCTCGCGGGCTACCACGGCACCTCGCCCGAGGCCGAGGCCGTGATGCGCAAGCTGTTCCCGCGCAGGCCGGACGCGGGGTCGATCAATGGCCGGTGCCTGCTGGCGAAGGCGCCGGTACAGATCCCCGACGTGCTGCTCGACGCGCAGTACGCGCTCAATGCGGCGGCGAAGGAGGCCGACTATCGCAGCATCGCGGCGGTGCCCATGCTGCAGGGCGGGCAGGCCATCGGCGTCGTCGGCGTCACGCGGCGCGATCCGGGCGAGTTCCCCGAGAAGATGGTGACTCTGCTGCAGACCTTCGCCGACCAGGCCGTGATCGCGATCGAGAACGTGCGCCTCTTCAACGAGACGCACGAGGCACTGGAGCAGCAGCGCGCCGCGGCGGAGGTGCTGAACGTCATCAGCAACTCGGTGGCGGACACCAAGCCGGTGTTCGAGGCGATCGGCCGCGCATGCCGGCAGCTCTTCACCAGCGATCAGGTGGTGATCTCGCTGGTGCGCGACGACGGCCTCGTGGAGCACGCCACGATGGCAGTGGGACCGGACACGCTCGAGGAGCAGAAGGCCTTCGCGTGGGCAATGCTGAACCGCGAGTTCCCGCGACCGCTGGCGAAGGCCTATCAGTGCTATCCCATCCGCAAGCGCCGCGTCGTGCACTACCCGGACATGATCGACGGGCCCAACGTTCCCGAGAGCATGCGGCAGATGGGGCGCGACTTCGGCAACTTCTCGATGCTGATTGCGCCCATGCTGTGGGAGCGGCGCGGCATCGGCACCATTCACCTCGTGCGGCAGCCGCCGCGGCCGTTCTCGGACAAGGAGCACGCGCTGCTCGCCACCTTTGCGGACCAGGCGGTGATCGCGATCCAGAATGCGCGGCTCTTCCGCGAGTCGCAGGACGCGCGCGCCGCCGCCGAGACCGCGAACGAGGCGAAGAGCGCCTTCCTCGCCACCATGAGCCACGAGATCCGCACGCCGATGAACGCGGTGATCGGCATGAGCGGCCTGCTGCTCGAAACGCCGCTCACGCCGGAGCAGCGCGACTATGCGGAGACGATCCGCGACTCGGGCGACGCGCTGCTCACCATCATCAACGACATCCTCGACTTCTCGAAGATCGAAGCGGGCCGCATGGACATCGAGTCGCAGCCCTTCGACCTGCGCGACTGCGTCGAGTCGGCGCTCGATCTCGTGAGCGGGCGCGCCGCCGAGAAAGGGCTCGAGCTCGCCTACTTCTTCGAAGGCGACGTGCCGACGGCGGTGCGCGGCGACGTGACACGGCTGCGCCAGGTGCTGCTGAACCTGCTCGCGAACGCGGTGAAGTTCACCGAAAGCGGCGAGGTGCTGGTCACCGTCAGCGCTTCGGATGACGAGCTCCGCTTCGCCGTGCGCGACACCGGCATCGGCCTGACCGAGCAGGGCAAGGCACGGCTGTTCCAGAGCTTCAGCCAGGCCGACAGCTCGACCACGCGCAAGTATGGCGGCACGGGCTTGGGTCTCGCGATCAGCAAGCGTCTGGCGGAACTGATGGGGGGCACGATGTGGGCGGAGAGCGCCGGGCCGGGACAAGGCTCGACGTTCTTCTTCACGATCGCCGCGCCGCAAGCCGAGATGCCGGAGCCGGGCAGGCGCGAGTTCGTCGGTCCGCAACCGGGTCTCGCCGACCGGCGACTGCTCGTCGTCGACGACAACGCGACCAACCGCAAGCTGCTCGCGCTGCAGTCGGCGAAGTGGGGCATGGCGCCGACCGCGACCGCATCGCCTCTGGATGCGATCGCTTCGGTCGAGCGGGGCGAGCGCTTCGACCTGGCGATCGTCGACATGCACATGCCGGAGATGGACGGATCGGCGCTCGCGGCGCGGCTGCACGCGATCGTGCCGGACATGCCGCTCGTGCTGTGCACGAGTCTCGGCCGGCGCGACGGCGGCGACGGCCTGTTCGCAGCAACGTTGCCGAAGCCGGTGCGGCAGAGCGCACTGTTCGACGTCCTGAACGGGCTGCTCGCCGGCGGGGCGCCGCGCCGGCACGAGGAGCCGCGTGCGCCGCGCGGCGCCCTCGATCCGGACATGGCCGTGCACCATCCGCTGCGCATCCTGCTCGCGGAGGACAACGTGGTGAACCAGAAGCTCGCCCTGCGGCTGCTCGGGCAGATGGGCTACCGTGCCGACCTGGCGAGCAACGGCATCGAGGCGATCGAGAGCCTCGAGCGCCAGACCTACGACGTGGTGCTCATGGACGTGCAGATGCCCGAGATGGACGGTCTCGAAGCATCGCGCCGGATCGCGGCACGCTGGCCGGCGGCGGAGCGGCCGCGCATCGTCGCGATGACCGCGAACGCGATGGAGGGCGACCGCGAGATGTGCATCGCCGCGGGCATGGACGACTACATCACCAAGCCCATTCGCGTCGAACAGCTGGTCGAATCGCTTTGCCACGTGCCGGCGCGCAAGGGGGGCTGACGTGACTGCGGGGGTGATCTCGCTCGACGCCTATCGAGAGCTTCAGGAAGCGGCGGGTGCCGACTTCGTCGACGAGCTCGTCGACACCTTCCTCGCCGAGGCGCCGGGGATGCTCGCGGAACTGCGTACCGCACGGGCGGACGGCGACGCCGTGCGCTTCCGCCGCGCTGCGCATTCGCTCAAGTCGAACGGGCTCACGTTCGGCGCCACGGCGTTCGCGGCCCGCGCGCGTGCGCTCGAGATGGACGGCCTGAGCGGCGACGCCCGGCGCGACGATGGCGCGCTCGACGCGCTCGAGACTGCGTTCGCCGAAGCCGCGGCAGCGCTGCGGGAGCTGCGCGGTGACTGAGATCGTCCACCGGCTGCTGGTGGCCGACGACAACAAGGTCAACCGCCTGCTGCTCGCGCGCAGCCTCGAGCTGCAGGGCCACGCGGTCGCGATGGCCGAGGACGGCGTCGCCGCGCTCGAGCGCCTGCAGCGCGAGCCGTTCGACCTCCTGCTGCTCGACATCACCATGCCGGGGCTCGACGGCTTCCAGGTGCTCGAGCGCATGAAGGCCGATCCGGCGCTCCGGGACGTGCCGGTGATCGTCACGTCGTCCGTCGAGGGGATGGACAGCGTCGTCCGCTGCATCGAGCTCGGCGCCGAGGATTACCTCGCCAAGCCGGTGAACGCCGTGCTCCTCAGGGCACGCATCGGCAGCAGCCTGGAGAAGAAGCGCCTGCGCGACCAGCAGAAGGCGCTGGTGCGCCGCTTCGCGACGAGCGAGGTGGCGCAGGATCTCGAGCGCTCCGGCTTCGCGCTCGGTGGGCGGCGGATCGAGGCCACGGTGATGTTCAGCGACATCCGCGGCTTCACGGCGCTGGTCGAGGCGCAGCCGCCGGAGGCGACGATCGAGCTGCTGAACAGCTACTACGCGCTCATGTTCGAGGCCATCACGAGCCACGGCGGCGTCGTCAACCAGATGGTGGGCGACGGACTGATGGCGCTCTTCGGCGCGCCGCTGCCGCTGGGCGACGCGCCGCACGCCGCCGTGTGCGCGGCACGGGACATGATGCAGCTGCTCGCGCTCTTCAACGCCGACCGGACGGCGGCCGGGCTGGCGCCGGTCGGCATCGGCATCGGCATCGCGAGCGGCTCGGTGGTCGCGGGCTACACCGGCACGCAGCAGCGCGCGACCTATACCTGCGTCGGCGAGGCGGTGAATCGCGCGGCGCGGCTCGAGGAGCACACCAAGGTCGCGAAGCGGCCCATCCTCGTCGATGGCGCCGTGCACGCCCGCGTGGGCGAACGCATCCCGCTCGAGGCGATGGGCACGGCGCAGTTCAAGGGCGTGTCGCCGACCGTCGCGGTCTACGCGGTGCCGGTGGCCTAGTCGCGGCGCGCCAGCCGAGCATTCCATGAGCGTCGTAGAGATGTTCAACCACGCTGTCGCCGGCCTTCAGGCGACGCTTCATTCCCCCACGTCCTTGCTCGCGCTCGCGGCAGCGCTGGTCGGGGGCGGGCTGCTGGTCGCGGGCTCTTTCGTCAAGACGATGATCCCGCTGCGCTGGCTCGCGGTGGGCAGCACGATCGGGTTTCTGATCTACGGGCTGCTGCTGCCCTCGCTGCTCATGGTGGTGCTGCAGGCGCTGCTGCTGCCGATCAACGTCTGGCGCGCGATCGAGATGGTGCAGCTCACGCGCCGCGTGCGCGCGGCCAGCCAGGCGCGGGACACGTCGGGCGTCTGGCTGCGCCCGTACATGAGGCGCCGCCGCCTCGCCGCCGGCGAGGTGCTGTTCCGGAAGGGCGACGAAGCCGATCACCTCTACATGCTCGCCTCCGGCCGCATGGAGCTGGCGGAGATCGGCGCCGTGCTCGAACCCGGGCGCGTGTTCGGCGAGATCGCCTTCTTCGCGCCGGACGGACGGCGCACGATGACGGCGCGCGCGCTCGAACCCTGCGAGCTGCTCAGCATCGACGGCGCCACGGTGCGCCAGCTCTACTACCAGAACCCGGACTTCGGCTTCGAGCTGATCGGGATGGTCGCGGGACGTCTGCTGTCGGACGTGCGGCGGCTCGAGGCGGCGGTGGAGAAGTCGGCGGTGGAGAGGTCGAGGGAGCCGGCGACGCCGATGCAGCGGAGCGCGTCCGGGCAGGAAACGGCCACCCGAACGCACGATGGCGACTAGACGCTCGGTCCCGGTCGACGCAACGATCTCGCGCGGAGGTGCGTATACGCGCGCTTGCGCCACCGCTCGATGGCGCTAGCGTGGAGGATGTTGCCCGGCGATCCTCGTGCGGGCGATTGAATAAAGTGGGCCCACGTGCGTCCCGCCGACCGCGGCCCTTGCAGACCCCCTCCCTTTGAGGCTCAATCCCGCATGAAGCGCGACGCTCCCGAGGTCCTGGAGGCCGGCATCGCGGCCGGCGGCGCCGCGGACGGGCGAGGGGACCGCTTGAACGACGTTTCGTATCGCCCTGCCGAGGCCACGGGCGCGACGCCGGACGCGCAGGCGGCCGCGCGCGCGCCGCGCATCGGCCGTGGCCGCCTCTTCCGCAAGTATTTCCTGCTCTTGGCGGCGATCTCGGGCCTGACGCTGATCGGCAACGGCCTGCTGGACATGTGGTTCGCCTACCACGAGCAGAAGGCCTCGCTGAGCCGCCTGCAGTCGCAGCAGGCGGAGACCGCGGCCATCCGCATCAGCCAGTTCGTGAAGGACATCGAGGGTCAGCTCGGCTGGACGACGCAGTTCCCGCTCACGCCCGAGACGCTCGAGCAGCGTCGCCTCGACGCGCTTCGGCTCCTGCGGCAGGTGCCGGCGATCGCCGAGGTGACGGAGCTGGACGCGAGCGGGCGCGAGCAGTTGCGCATCTCGCGCTTCGCGCTCGACGTCGTCGGCGCCGGTGCGGACCGCTCGGCCGAAGCCGCCTTCACGCAGGCGGCCACCGGCAAGACTTACTACGGTCCGGTGTACTTTCGGCGCGAGTCGGAGCCCTACATGACGCTCGCGATGGCGGGTGCGCGCAAGGACGCGGGCGTCACGGTCGCGGAGGTCAACCTCAAGTTCATCTGGGACGTCGTCTCGCAGATCAAGGCCGGGGAGCGGGGCAAGGCCTACGTGGTCGATGCCGAGCAGCGGCTCATCGCCCACCCGGACCTGAGCCTCGTCCTGCGCAACACCACTCTCTCGCCGCGGTCGGCCGCCGGGTCGGACGTGGCGCGCGATCCGGAAGGCCGCGAGGTGCTGAGCGCGAGCGCAGCGGTGCCACCGCTCGGCTGGCGGGTGTTCGTGGACCTGCCGACGAGCGAGGCGCACGCGCCCCTCTATGCCTCGATGGAGCGCTCGGCGCTGCTTCTGCTCGGTGCGCTCGGGCTGGCATTCCTCGGCGGGCTCGCGTTCACGAGCCGGATGCTCGCGCCGATCCGCGCACTGGGGGAGGGCGCGGCGCGGCTCGGGCGCGGCGACCTCGGCGAGCGCATCGCCGTCAAGACGGGCGACGAGCTCGAGGGGCTCGCCGACGAGTTCAACGACATGGCGGCCCGGCTCGAGGAATCGTATGCGAACCTCGAACGGAAGGTGGAGGCGCGCACGGCCGAGCTGGCGCAGTCGGTGCGCGAGCTGCGCGCACTGGGGGAGGTGAGCCAGGCAGTGAACTCGACGCTCGACCTCGAGACGGTGCTCACCACCATCGTGGCCAAGGCGGTGGAGCTGTCCGGCGCCGACGCGGGCACGATCTACGTCTTCGACGACGAGCGCCGCGAGTTCCGGCTGCGCGCGACCTACGGCATGGACGACGACGTCGTGGAGGCGGTGCGCGCACAGGGCATCCGCGCCGGCGAGACGATCGTCGGCGAAGCGGCCGAGAGTCGCATGCCGATGCAGGTCGCTGACGTGCGCGAACAGCCCGTCAATCCGGTGCAGCAGTTCATCGTGCGCGCGGGGTACCGCAGCCTGCTCGTCGTGCCGCTGCTGCGGCCCGACCGCATCGTCGGTGCGCTCGTCGTCAGGCGCAAGACGATCGGGCTCTTCCCGCAGCCGGCCGTCGACCTGCTGCAGACCTTCGCCGCGCAGTCCGTACTCGCGATCCAGAACGCGAGCCTTTTCCGCGAGCTCGAGGAGAAGAGCCGGCAGGTCGAGGTGGCGAGCAAGCACAAGTCGCAGTTCCTCGCCAACATGAGCCACGAGCTGCGCACGCCGCTGAACGCGATCCTCGGCTACACCGAGCTCATCATCGACGGCATCTACGGCGAGCCGCCGGAGAAGACCCGAGAGGTCCTCAACCGTGTGCAGGCGAACGGCCGCCACCTTCTCGGCCTGATCAACGACGTGCTCGACCTCTCGAAGATCGAGGCCGGGCAGCTCAGCCTCACGCTCGCGGACTACTCGCTCGCCGGCGTCGTCGACGGCGTTCTCGGCGCGGTCGGCTCGCTCGCGGCAGAGAAGAACCTTGGCCTCCGCGCCGAGGTGCAGCGGGACTTGCCGACCGGCCGCGGCGACGAGCGCCGGATCGCGCAGGTGCTCCTCAACCTCGTCGGCAACGCGATCAAGTTCACCGAGGCGGGCGAGGTGGCGATCTCGGCGCGCAGGAGCGGGGACGCGTTCGTCGTATCGGTGCGCGACTCCGGGCCGGGCATCCGGGCCGAGGACCAGGCGCGCATCTTCGGCGAGTTCCAGCAGGGCGACAGCTCTTCGACCCGAACCAAGGGCGGCTCGGGGCTCGGTCTCGCGATTGCGAGCCGGATCGTGGAGATGCACGGCGGGCGGATCTGGGTCGAATCGACACCGGGCGCAGGATCGACGTTCTCGTTTACCCTTCCCGTGAGGGTCGAACGGCAGGTGGGGCAGGCATGAGCAAGCGGATACTCGTCGTCGAGGATCAGGAGGACAACCGGCGCATCCTCCGCGACCTGCTCACGAGCGCCGGCTACGACATCGCCGAGGCGATCGACGGCGAGGAGGGCGTCGCCGCGGCCGCGCGCGAGCACCCGGACCTGATCCTCATGGACATCCAGCTGCCGCGGATGGACGGCTACGAGGCGACGCGCCGCATCAAGTCGACGCCGGAGCTGCAGGCGATCCCGATCATCGTCGTCACGTCCTACGCGCTCTCGGGCGACGAGGGCAAGGCGCGCGCCGCGGGGTGCGACGACTACGTGACGAAGCCGTACAGCCCGCGCGCGCTGCTCGCCAAGATCCGTGAGTTCCTCCACTGACGCGCGGAGGCGAGCGATGAAAGAGCCGGCGCGGATCCTCGTCGTCGACGACAACGAGGCGAACCGCGACATCCTGCGCGCGCGGCTCGAGGCGAACGGCTACGAGGTTCTCCAGGCGGCCGACGGCGAGGCGGCGATCGCGGCGGCGAAGGCGCACCGCCCCGATCTCATCCTGCTCGACGTCATGATGCCGAAGCTCGACGGGATCGAGGCCTGCAGGCGCCTCAAGGCCGACCCCGAACTGCCGTTCACGCCGATCGTGCTCGTGACTGCACGGGCGGATACGCGGGACGTCGTCGAGGGGCTCGACGCCGGCGCCGACGAGTACCTCACCAAGCCGGTCGACGGCACGGCACTGGTAGCTCGCGTGCGCTCGGTGCTGCGGCTGAAGGCGTTGCACGACGAGGTGCGCCAGCAGGCGGCCGAGCTCGCGGAATGGAACCGCACGCTCGAAGCACGTGTCGCCGAGCAGGTGGCGCAGATCGAGCGCATGAGCCGGCTGAAGCGCTTCCTCTCGCCACAGGTGGCCGAGCTGATCGTCTCCGCCGGCGACGAGAGGGTGCTCGACAGCCACCGACGCGCGGTGACGGTCCTCTTCTGCGACCTGCGCGGCTTCACGAGCTTCTCTGAGACCTCCGAGCCCGAGGACGTGATGGCGGTGCTGCGCGAGTACCACGAGGCGCTCGGACCGCTGATCCACAAGTACGAGGGCACAGTGGAGCGCTTCACCGGAGACGGGCTGATGGTCTGGTTCAACGATCCGCTGCCGTGTCCCGACCCGTGCGAGCGCGCGGTGCGGATGGCCGCGGAGATGCGCGAAGCGGTCGAAAGGCTCGCGGCCGGTTGGCGCCAGCGGGGCCACGAGCTCGGCTTCGGCATCGGCATCTCGCACGGCTTCGCGACACTCGGGCGCATCGGCTTCGAAGGTCGCTTCGACTACGCGGCGACCGGGACAGTGTGCGTCCTCGCCGCGCGGCTCTGCGCCGAGGCCAAAGCGGGCCAGATCCTGATCTGCGCCAAGGTGCACTCCGAGGTCGATTCGATCGCCGCGACCCAGACGGTGGGCGAGCTCGCCCTGAAGGGCTTCCACCGCCCCGTCCGGGCGTTCGAGGTCGTCGGGCTGCGGTGTTGACCGAGGCTGTTCGCGACGTCAGCCCGAAACGCTTGCTTCCTTCCGCAAGCCCCTGTCCCTCTCCGAGCCGGCCCTCGAAGATGAGCCGATGGAGGCGCTTCTGAACGGCGGCTGGAAGATCCAGTGGCTGGCACGTGATTTCCGCTCGCGGCGCTGCGAGCCTTGCAGCGCAGTGCCGGGTCGCTAGAATGGTGGCGCGCCGTGCGCCGCGCGTCCACCCTCTCGTCCCACCGGGAGCCCACCGTCGTCCCTCCGGGAGCCCTCCATGAAGCGCATCGGCCTCTACGTCCTCACCAACGTCGCGGTCCTCGTCGTCCTGACCGTCGTGCTCCGGGTCCTGGGGCTCGACCGTTTCCTGACCGCGGAGGGCATCGACTACCGGGCGC
>Ga0209254_10000602_pt1 | contig 29903 bp, 26 predicted proteins | sample FrelakmetDIP11DI_FD_187148 | JGI IMG/M metagenome (GOLD analysis project Ga0209254, IMG submission 187148) | Freshwater lake sediment microbial communities from the University of Notre Dame, USA, for methane emissions studies - DIP11 DI (SPAdes)... | ecosystem: Environmental > Aquatic >... | reverse complement strand
GGTAGATGAGTGGAGTATGGTGGTGCTTCTCGCCATGCGATTTGTTCCAATGCTCCAGCTAGAGCTTCGGACTACTATTGAGGCCCAAGCATCACGAGGAGTGGAATTCTCGAAGGGCACAATCAGATCTCGTTCCCAAAACCTCGTAGCAGTGCTAGTCCCCGCTCTAATGGGCGCTCTGCGACGTGCGGACCTGTTGGCTTCCGCCATGAATGCGCGGGGATTCCGACCTGGTGCTCCGCGGACAGAATTTAAGCCCCTGAAATTTACTCGACTTGATTACGCAGCACTGATTTTGCCTGTGCTGTTCCTTGTTTTCCACCTGTCGATGAAGGGGTGAAAATAGTCTTTGTCTGTAATGGTGACATACAGGAAGCCCAAGGTGATTGTATCAAAGCTAGTCTTGGCAATACTGAAATATGGTAATAGAATGGCAATGTACACCCCCACATTTGACGGGGGATGACCCATCACCGGAAGAACTTCCTTCCGGAGTTAAGCAATAAGAAGGAGACAAGAATGGAGCTTTCAACGGTTAGTGAAATCTTCGAAAAGATGCCGACGGTTTTTAATGCTGCCGCAGCAACAGGGCTCGATGCGGTATTCCAGTTTAACATCACCGGCGACGAAGCAGGTGATTACTGCGTTGTAATCAAAGACGGCGCCTGCAAGGTGGAAAAAGGAGTCCATGACAGCCCGTCTGTAACCCTATCATTGGCTGGAGTGGACTGGCTTGCCATCTGCAACGGTAAACTTGACGGCATGGCCGCTTTCATGAGCGGAAAGCTTAAGGCCACTGGTAACATCATGCTGGCCCAGCGCATAAAGAGTCTTTTCCCCCTATAGAGACACGGAAAGACAGTCCGCACCATGTAATCCCAAGTTGCGGTCAATTCATTTATTCATGCGGCAGCGGTTACCGGCGGATCTCCGAAGTGAAGTTGGATCTTCCCTTTCGAAGTGGTGGGGATCCGACGGTAACCTTAGAGTGATCAAGTTAAACGATAACCTTTAATAATAACGTTGTTCCACAGTGTAAATGTGATATAAGAAGCCCCTACCAGGGTCAATCGACCCTTGTCCCACAAAAATTCCAGCCCATGTGATTTCTTAAGGCTAGCTGGAAAGGAGGCTCGATGATGCAAAAGTGGACTCGACTTTGGGTCACGTCTTTGATTGCAGGTCTTATGATATCATTCTCATGGGTACCGTCGTTCTCAGAAGATTTTATCGTCAAGAGCTGCTCGGAACTCATTAGACTGGCAGTTAACTACCAGGAAGACCTGAAAACCGTCGACACGATTCTGGGAGTAGCAATTGAGGCCGGCAACCTGGACAACATTAGAATATACAAGCTGAAAAAGTCCGCAGTTCAAAAGGAACTGGATGCTGTTTTGAAGGCCATTGACCTCAAGCAATGCACCAAGATCAAATGAAAGGTTAAGCCTTAGGTAACGGCTCTTGCTTGCGGTGGTAACGACTGACAGGTCATGCCCGAGAGAGCCTATGGCCACCATCAGGCGAATTAAAGTGAATCATCATTCACCCATTAAGTGGCGCGCCTTGTAGATCACTGGCCTCATCACTCGGAAAATATTGATTTCGCTTAGGATGGTCGGATATAGAACCGGCTTGACTGCTCCAACGTCGAACTCCTTCCTGTCCTCCTTGTTACGGAGAAAAATACGAGCAAGTTCACCATCCGCGATCAAGCAGTACAGCTCTTGGGTATCGTTTTCCACCCATTCCGCCACTGACTTGTCATGCGCAGGAAGTCGTGGCTCTAATATAGCGTCTGCATATCTCGACGCCTTCTCGGCACTTACCCCGACCTGCTCGATTGCTTGAGCCAACTTGAACAGGATTATGTCGGCCAACAGAAAGCGGCGACCCTTGGGGCCTTCCTTTGCCGGTTTGATAGCGCCTATGGCCACGGCCTCATCTATTTCCGCCCGGCCTTTCATGTCGAGAATATACACGGCGTCATCACTACTTACGAGTCTGGATAGCATCGCTCCTCCACCACGATCTTAGTAAAAAACGGTCAATAGGACACGTGAATTCAGAAGAACCTGTTTCAGGTGCAAGATCGGCATTCAGAGATCTAACCGATATCCGCATCTGGCAGCGTGAAAATCGGAATAGCCCTTTGAACTCTGACGCCGGAAACCTGCTCCAAATTCAGACCAGTATTCATCCATCGATAACACGCGAGACGCTGGTGGTCAAGAAATGACTCACCTCATATCATTTAGCACTAATCTGCTAACTCTTTATAAATATACATAAAGATCAGTATGTTGATTAAATTTATTGACAAATTGTTAGCAATTTGATACATTACGATTGTTAGCTTTTAGTATTATAGTGTTTTAATGATTTGCCATTTATATCTTATTACGGAAGGAATAGGGTATGGTAAAAATAACCGTTGTTGGTTTTTTTCTTCTTGTGCTCACGTTCACAGGGCTCCCCATCGGGCACGCCTACCTCTTCGGTCAGGGTGCCGGCACAGGTTATCCGATGGTTTGCCCCCCAACCGGATGTCCTCCTAATGCAATTGCACAGGTCGGACTTCCTCAACAAATGATGATCCCGGGGCAGATGGGACCGACGGCTGCAGTTCCGAGAAGAATTTCCAAGTGCAAGCCCCCCTTGGTCGCAGCTTGTGGCCCTGCACCATGTCCGCCGCCTTGCGGCCCAGTGTGCTTTCCCGTCTGCAAGCCTCCGGTCAGGTGGTATTAATCAGAGCCTCCACGTGGAGGTCAAAGGGCAAAGAAAACTGAATTTGTTGTGAGAACTGTTGGTAGTCGGTAAGAGCAGACCCTGTCTGGCTGTAGCCGACTACTGTTTCTTTTTTTCTTTGTCACTTTTTGCGGCTTTTGTTTTTTTCATCTGTTTGTTTAGCAGCGATTTTGAAGCCGGATCTTCTGCAACGTTCATCCTATCAATTTGATCGCTGAAAGCTTTCCACGATGCCGCATATTCCCCTGCTTTTTCACGCATCATGTCCAGTGCTGCCTGCGCCTCGAGAAAGGTCTGGAAGGACTTAAGCTCCTCGGTGATGTTTATCTTCCAGTGGGATTTGGTGTCCTGTCTGACGAGACGGACCAACCTTAGGCCGCCTTTGAGAGTTCGGACGTGGATTAGTGCAAACTTGTCCTCCAACATGGTAACCACCGGGGAATTCTGAGGATCAAGGATGTTCAGGAGAACCGAGTCTTCAGGTGGCAGTTCAAGTTTGTACCGAGAGGCCAAGTCCAGGGCCAGTGTCCTGGAGTCTTCGTTGAGCATTTTACGTGCTTCATTGACATTGTTCGACTTCATACGCTCCCGGTAAAGGATAAATACTGCCTCGGGTCGACTCGGAACAAGTTCGCATCCGGAGAGGAGCGACAATAGAAGAGTAATACATAACAGACTTGTTGGCCAAATGTGCCGACACCCGATTTTCAATGGCATCATCCCGTGGCCCCTGTTATTTGTTTACTTTGTAGCAATAGACTCATTTATGCCTTGTGAATGTTCAGCAGCTTCTCTTGACGCACGCGAACTCTTGTATCTGCGACGGAAGCGTCTGCGAGCTTGGCCGGGAACCAGGCTTTCAGAAGACTACCTTTTGATCTTTCACAATCTACTTCCAACACTCCACTGTGAAGATGAACTATTTCTTTGCAAATAGAAAGACCCAGACCGGATCCCTTCTCACCTTCGGTTCCATGATCCCGTCCTCGGTGGAATCGTTGGAAGATCTTCACGCGGTCCTGAGGTCTTATACCGATTCCGGTGTCCTCCACCGAAAGTTCCACCCCGGCGATGCCATTTTTGGTCACAGATTTGGTTTTGACCTTTATGCTCCCTCCTCTGGGAGTGAACTTGATTGAATTGGCTACAAGGTTGTTGACAAGCTGGCAGATTCGCCCCAGATCTCCTTCAATCTTGGAAATATCAGGTGCGAGTTCTGTTTCAACCGCAATACCCTTTTCCCTGGCAATTATACGTAACCCTCGAAGAGACTGATTCACAGGAAGGTTCAAATCCATAGGTGAACACCGAAGCCCAATGGAGCCGGATTCGAGTCTGAGCAGTTCAAGCAATGAATTGATGAATTCCAACTGATCTTTGGCGTATAGGTAAAGGTTTTCCACATTTTCAGCAGATGCCTGGGGCATGGGGCTTTTCCTTAATAGCTCTATGGTGCCGAGCAGGCCCTGGAAAGGCGCCCTGACATCGTGAGACAAGACTGATAGGAGTTCGGTCTGACGGCGATTATCCTGTTCAGCCTTCCGTTTGAGTCGATTTCGCTCAACAAGGTTTTTGATCATGAGTTCGATTTTCCTGGGATCGAGGCTCAGGAGTTCGCGCTTCTCCAAATATCCATCGGCCCCGGCTTCGAAAGCCTCGTTCCATGCGTCCACGCTTTCTAGGGAAGAGCTTATAATTACTGTGCTGTAGGAATCTCCCTCCTTTATTCTTCTGCACACTTCTATACCGTTCCCATCAGGGAAAACAATGTCTAACAGTACCGCGTCATATCCCTTGCGGGCGGCTTCCAGCGCCGACTGTGCAGTAGCAGCCTCGTCAATGCGAAACTTGTCCCCGAGTAGCATGCAGATTTTTCGGCGTATGATCTTTTCGTCGTCAGCCACCAAAATCGATAAGCAGTCCTGCATTTCTTACTCCGTCAGCAAGGGCAAGCGAAGGCTAAAGCTGGCTCCTTTTCCCGGCTCGCTTCTTACCTCTATCCGCCCCCCATGGGCGGCTGCGATCCTGCGAGCGAGATATAGGCCTCTCCCTGTGCCTCCGGTAGTGAAGCCGAGCTCGAATATCTTTTCAATATCCTCGTGAGGAATGCCGGGTCCGGAATCTTCAACACAAACAAAGAGTCCGAATTTCTTGCTGCCTATCGACACTTTTATCTCGGAGCCCGTGTAGCAAAACTTGACCGCGTTCCTTATGATATTGTCCAAGGCTCGTATGAGAAATCTTTCTTCGCCTCTCACCTTATAAATCTGGGTATCCAGATGGTCCGATACTATGGCAACGCTCTTTGTCGCTGCGGATTCACGGTAATTCCCGACGCACTTGTCCACGACAAGATTCAGATTTACTTCTGAAGGGCGTATCCGAAAAGCATCCGAATGAAGTCTGATGAAATCGATCCTCTCTTCGAGCATTGAGCAGAGATCCGACCGCTTTTGTTCGACTTGGTCCAGAAAATCAAGCCCGTCATCAACACGATCCTCTTTGAATAGCTGCTTGGCGGTTTCAATTCCCACACACATAACATCCAGCGCAGCCTTAAGCTCGTGCCGATAAAGCCTACCGACCTCTCGGTTGATCAGGAATTGATCCGTAGTGTCCCGGAGGAGAATTACCTGGGCCCCTAGCTTTACTTCAAACCTCTTTCCCCCACTCGTAATGATTATGCGGTCACCGAAAACCTGGGTCTCATCACCGTTTTCGGCTATGCTTGTGGTTATTCTGGACAGGACACGGTCCCTGGAATAGCTGCGCAGAGCTTGCTCCAAAGACCCATTGCCGAAAAGGCTCTCTCGAAGTCGTCTATTCTCGTTGAGAATGAATTCTGCTGCAGGATTAATATAGTAAAGCAGTCCGGAACGATCGACACAAATTATTCCGTCAGGCAAGATTTCCAGGGCCTGCCTGTCCAACTCTTTGCTTCTCACCCGCCTTTGCCTGTCTTCCTTTTGCCTTTCGACTCGGTTGCGATGGACTGATTCTTTAGCCATTGCGTACGAATCGTAGAGTAATTTTTTCACCATCGTTTGTTTAGCGGGATCAGAAGATAGAATAAACCCGCCGTCTGATGTTTCAAGTAATCCAGCCGGTCTCAGTTTTTGAAAAAATAGCTGGTCTGTCCGGCTGAGAAGAATGGACCGCCACTCTTTAGTGCTCAACGGGACATAGAAAAGAGATGCCAAATAGACTGTCCTGGTGAGAGAAGAGAATTCCTTCATGTCACGAACGGAGCGAACGAGCTGATGGAAATCAACTGACCCGGGGCTGATCTCCGTCTTTAGATCCAACTCTCCTCCCAGTATCCCTGGACTCCGCTGATAAAGGTCTTCGACTCCAGGATAGCGAGACTGCAGATACCGGATCTGCTCTGGTGAAACTCCCGAATCAAAAATGCTCAGAATGCAAAGTCTCGAAGCGGCCCTGAGTTCTTCAAGCGCCTCGCGGCGATTTAAGAATCGCTGAATCAAGAAAGGGACGGAGCGAGCAGGATCAGCCTCTTTAAGAAGAATGATCTGCATAAGACACATTTCCGGAGATGGATAATCTTTGAAAAGTTCTTCTGGATTCCCTCTCATCTGTCTGAAAGCCCACAAGCACGATGGGGTCAAGAAGCCCCTTCTGAGAATGGCGTTCCTCAACATCACTCTTTGAGTCGATGCAGACCACCTTGCTCCTGCCTGAACGGCCACGTGCTGAAAAGATGCCTCCCCCTTTTCGAGAAAAATAAGCAGTGCTGCGAATGCTTCTTCTGAAAACTTTAGCTGGTTGGCACTGTCTTTTTGAAAAAGATTTCGAAATGTTGAGAGTAAGATCTGAATGGGGGGGCGCTTTTCCAATTTTGTTAGAAATGATTTTAACATAATGCGTTAATTATTCGATATTACGATAAATGTCAAGTATTAAGGATGGGGTGCTTTGACAAATACTGAGAGGGTAAAACTCTTTGCTGTCAGTTCTATTGATTTGTCGCAAAGGAGGACGTTGGTGCTTATAGAATTCGAACTTGGCTAAATGGTTCGGCCAAGCTCCTTGAAAATCTCAGGTTTTATTCGTGCTATATCCTTACGCCACGATGTTGCTTTTTCAATTACCTCTTTTTCCCACGGTAGCCAATGTGCTTGATCTTTATTGAGAATTGACCTTTCGAGATCCAGGGGTACCGGTGGGGTCAGTATCTTTGCGAAACGTTGAAGGATATTTTTCAAGAGTCGGTCACGTTCGACCACTTGTTTCTTTGTTAGCTTTACCTGTTCCGTAGCCGATAGATCCCTGGGAATGAGATCGAGATTTTCGAGGTCCCACCCGTTTTTCTTTGCAACCTTTACTATTGCCTTCACGTAGTCATAATCAATGGTTAAGTTCTGTTTCGAGGAAGGAGCGTCACTTAGGAGAGATGACCCTTTGACCATGAATCTTACCCCCGATTTCAAACAAAATTGAAAGCATAACAGTAGATGGAATAGATGCAGACCGGTTACCAATAACGAGTTCAGCCAAGTTTACACCTGTCATCACCACATGTTACGGCTAATCAACCGTAATCACACGGGTCGCTATAGTGTGTAATCTGGACCTTGTCAAGTTTTTTTGTGGTTAACTCTTCGAATCGTTTGAAAAAGAAATATTCTACGGACTGTTTTATTTTTAATAAATAATATCAGATGGTTGAGCATAGACTATCTTCGATTGGAAACATCATGGAGATCTTTCCAGGCGGGAATGACCCCAAAGCCATCAGCCGAACATACTGCATTGATTACAGCCTTTTGAAGAGCATCTGCAGCCAGCAATCCGATACGGTTGGGGTCGGCTTCCTTGTCTCCTACTCCAAGAAGAATAGTCAGGTCTCCATCAATATGGCTATGGAACGGCCGAATAACACGATCAAGGCCGACTGTTGCCTGTGCGGCGATTCGGGAAGCCATGATTTTGTCCAATCGTGCGTTGACGGCTACCACCGCTAGAGTGGTATTCTCAAGTGAAATGCGCCGTGATTTCACTTGTCCGTTCTTCAACAAGCGTGCGGAATCCGACAGTTCTGAAGAAGAAGGGGATGTTCGGGCACCTGCGAGTAAAGTACCGGTCACGTCCGTAACGTCCCCATAGGCGTTAACCACTACCAGCGCCCCGACAGTCAGATCCCCCGTGATGACTGACGCGCTACCCAAGCCCCCTTTCATCGCCTGTTTAATTCCAAAGAGTTTGCCTACGGTCGCACCGGTACCGGCTCCGACACTTCCCTGAACCACACGTTTCGATGATGCCTCAAGGCATGCTTGCCTACCCATAGCGGTGTTGGGCCGAACCGTGCTGTCTCCGAAATTCAAATCAAAAAGAGCAGCAGCAGGCACTATTGGGATTGTAATTCCCCCGTAGTGAAATCCCACCCCCTGGGATTCCAGGCAGGACATAACCCCTCCCGCTGCATCCAGACCAAAGGCGCTGCCTCCGCACAGGCAGATTGCATGTACGTGATCAACGATATGGAGTGGTCGCAGCGAGTCCGCCTGTCGTGTGGATGAAGCGCTTCCGCCAATATGAATACCCGCCGTTGCGCCGGACGATGGAGGCAAAATAACAGTAACGCCAGTCTTGGCAGTAAAGTCGGAGGCATTCCCTACCCGTACTCCGGGCACATCCGTGATGTCACCATCACAAAAGGCAGAAGGTGTTTTCATCAGAATCTCTCTTCACGAGCCAACGTTTCAACTTTTCAAAATCTTTCATACCAGTTTGTCTACTGTAAGCACTAGAGATATTAGTCAATGTGGTCTCACCCTGCAAACAAACAATTTTAAGTAATTGATACCACGCCGAACAACAGACGCTAGAAATTGGAAAACCGGCATTGAACCCCTTGATACAGTATTTGACACGCTAGGGCACGTTGTGTTATGATTAATACAGTACTGGGCGGGTAGCTCAGGGGGAGAGCACTGCCTTCACACGGCAGGGGTCGGAGGTTCAAATCCTCTCTCGCCTACCAGAAATATCTTCTGAAGTCAGGATGTTGCGTCAAAAGACCTCATCCTGATTTTTTTTGTGTGTGGGTTCCAGTTACCATCCAGTTACCTTTTTTCTGAAACGACTTTTTTACTAGGGCTTGATACTAGAATTTCAGTTTCCCCATGGTCAAAAGTCATCTTGTCTATGGAGTCCAATAGTTCCTTGTCACCAATTCGACCATAGCGGTCATTCACTGATTTTTGTTTATACCAGTGCCCCATTATTGACTCGGCTACTTGTCCATCCACACCAGACCGTCTAGCCGTAAAACCGTCAATGAGATGTACGGTCGTATTTCAGATGAAGAACTGGTGGATGCGATTGACCGTATGAATTTTAATCATGGACAAACGGAGATATATGCTCCTGCCGCTTTCAATCGGTCCTCTCAGAAAAAAGGTAACAAAATAGCAACAAATGACAGAACAAGAAAAAATAGGTCATGCGGTGACATGACCTAACTGCTTGATTTTTATGGTCGGGACGACTGGATTTGAACCAGCGACCCCTGCATCCCGAATGCAGTGCTCTACCAGGCTGAGCCACGTCCCGACGAAACAATAATACTACTGCTACGACCAGGTGTCCACGAGTTTTTCCTGTAAATCACTCGCAGGCTCCGACTCTCTTATGACTGGGGCGTCTCGGGTTCCGACTGCCTCTTGGCTAGCCCCTTTGACTTCAGCAATTGGAGACGCTTCTTAACGGCTTCCTTATTCCTATCCTTAAGTATCTCAGCAATCTCCCTGTTGCTTACAGGCATCGTTAAAACCACGAGGTCCTCCCTCAAACTCCACGCCTTCGGAGAGGTATTCCTCTTCAAATTCATGAGGACCTTCAACTCCCTCGGCGTAAATTGCCTGAGAAGAGTGTGACTGTCCCTTATGCATTCGAGCCTGTTTTTCAAACCGTCAGACTCAGGGGCCAGAGGAACAGCCAAAATATCGTCCGAAACAATAACGGCTGATGTTTCGTCCCCGGGCCAAGGATCAAATTCTTTTGAGTCTGCCCACCAAGGGGATTCCGGATCACTCTCCAGATCTCCAGGTAATGGTTTACTAAAATTTCGGTCCTCGTCAACCACGGTAATCCTCTAAGTTAAGTCTTATCAGTCAAGATTGTCCACTATGAACTCTGTAACGCAGATGCGGTTCATGGAGGACAGGTTCACGAGTCTTCAGCAGCAGAGTTTAATACTGTGCCGTCTACCCTACCACAAATACGGCCCAAGAACCCTGAAAGAAACGGTCTGACGATGCCTGTCACCAAGGGACAATCCCAACAACCTTCCAAGTCCAATTGAATTAGATGAATTACTGCGAGAATTCGTAACTGTCATAAAGTTTTCGGTAGAAGGTAAATCAAGCTCAGGCTTCTTTGTTGCGGCCAAGGGCCTCATCTTGTCCGCAGGCGTGGCCGATCGGGCAACTCTTTGCTTATCGTTCGACTCTTCAAGACCGGAATATGAAGTCGAATCATACCCGTTTCCAATGGGGACCGGCTGCCCTGGATTGCCATAAATCTGTATTCCTTGTTGTCCATAAGCAGGATAACCAGTCGCTCCTCCCTCATTAAACCCTGAGCCTCCTGACCAGGAGCCGAGGATCCCTCCGCATCAGTCAGCGCCAACAGGGTAAGGCCAAGCTAATACAATAATAATGGTTATCAAAGCTGATTTGAAATAGTTATTGGCAATCATAAAGTCCTCGTCGGATACTCCTACTCGGAAACGCCAGGACGCAGATTACTACTTTAGAAGGCTTTTGTCACCTTTTTTTGGTATCCAACAAGACTTCCTTGAATTGGGTCAGCGCTTATCGAACTTTACCTTGAAAAATTTTCGTTTGCCAACTTGAAGAGTTCTTTCAATAGGTCCCAGCATTATCTCCAGAGTTGGGTCAGATACTCTCATTCCGTCAAACTTCACAGCCCCCTGAAGCACCAACCTACGGGCTTCCGCTTTAGAGATCGACGCACAGACCGAAGCGATCTCGTAAGCTTGCATTTTTTCTTGATCCATGGATTTTACAGGGATTTGATCAGGCATCTCCTTACGCTGTACAACTTTTTCGAAATGTTCCTCCGCTTCTCTCGACGCGGCTTCATTGTGATATTCGGCTACGATGCTGCGAGCAAGTGCCTTCTTGATCTGCATCGGGTGAAGTGGATCCATGGGCTCCTGGTGCTGATCAACCACTTTGAGGGCATCTCCGAAATTCCGGATCACGTTTTGGTCCACATCTGTAAGCAGAGTGAAATACTTGACTATGAGATCATCCTGTATCGACATGGTCTTGCCAAACATGTCCTCAGGCGCATCATCCACAGCAATATAGTTCCGTTCAGTTTTGCTCATTTTCTTTGACCCGTCGAGTCCCTCAATGAGCGGTGTCATCAGGACAATCTGGGGTTCCTGCCCGTACTGAATCTGCAAGTCCCTGCCTTCCAGCAGGTTGAATTTTTGGTCTGTTCCTCCCAATTCCACGTCGCATTCCAGGGCCACCGAGTCATAGCCTTGCATAAGCGGATAAAGGAATTCTGTGATGGTGATGGGATTACCTTCCCGATAACGCTTTTCGAAATCGTTTCTCTCGAGCATTCGAGCAACGGTAGATCTGTAGGCCAGGTCAAGGCAATCAGCAAAAGACATGGAATCGAACCATTCTCCGTTGCTGCGCAGTTCGGTCTTTTCCTCGTCGAGAATTTTGAATACCTGGTCCTTAAAGGCTTTGGCATGCTCCCATACCTGTTCCTTGGTGAGTCTTATCCTCGCCTCAGCTCTTTCTGTGGGATCGCCGATGCGCGCGGTAAAATCCCCCACAAGGAAAATCGCCGTATGCCCAAGTTCTTGGAAATGCCTTAACTTTCGAATAGTGACCATGTGTCCTAGATGTATGTCGGAAGCCGTAGGATCTACTCCCAGTTTAACTCGAATCGGTTTGCCGGTTTCCATGCTTTTAGTGAGACGTCGACGCATCTCATCTTCATTTAAGATTTCTTCCACGCCCCTCATGATCTTCATCATTTGGGTTTCAACGTCGGGAAATGACATGCTTGCACCTTTCATGAATCTCTCTGATACTCTATCCTTGGGCGGAGAAATTACGTCAAGAAAAGTCCATATCTCCTTCTCTAAGTCGAGATTAATGACGATATTTTCATATTACCAAATTCTCCAGCGTATTAAGTTCTTTTCAAATGCAAGAAAAACTCCCTATTACCCTTAGGACCTCGCAAGGGACTTTCCATTTCGCCCAATACCAGAAAACCGCAATTGTCGGCCGACATTTTGACGCTTTCCACTGCGTTTCTAATTTTGTCGAAGTCTCGGACGACTCCGCCCTTCCCTACATGTTCGCGGCCCACCTCGAATTGAGGCTTTACAAGAACCACTATCCATCCATTCTCTGGAAGGATTTCTTTTAACGGAGGCAGAACAAGCCCTAACGATATGAAAGAGAGGTCGGCAACTGCTGCGTCCACTGGGTGAGGAAGCGACTCTTTACGCAAAAAGCGTACGTTGGTTCGCTCCAAGACTGTTACTCGCACGTCGTTACGAAGACGCCAATCAAGCTGGCCGTAACCCACGTCTAGGGCGATCACCTTTCGAGCGCCCCTTTCGAGCAAACAATCAGTGAATCCACCGGTGGAAGCACCGGCATCCAGCAGCATGAGTCCTCCAGGGTTTATTCCGAACGAGTCCAGAGCGGGGGCTAGTTTGAGCCCTCCCCGGCTCACGTACGGCAGATGCTCTTTGACTGATAAAACCGCTGAAGTATCGACCTCTTTGCCGGGTTTGTCTATCTTTACACCGTCCGCAGTCACTTTTCCTGCCATAATGAGAGCGCCGGCGCGCTGCCGCGACGACACGAGTCCCTTCTCCACCAGGAGGATGTCCACGCGTTTTTTTAGGTGCGGAGGGTGCAAGGGTGAAGTTGTCAGGAGCATATACCTCAGGAACCCGGCATGATCGTGAAATCCAGAACGTCTACTATGCTGAAACCGTAGTAAAGGTAAACTGAGCCACTACCGAAAAAATCCCGAGGGTTATGAATGGTAAAATGGTAAGAGTACTGGCCGCTGCGACTCATCAGGCGAACCGTCTCTTCATATTGCCTGGACTCGGGAAGCTTGATGATAAATTTGAGCGGAACCTCTGACTGGGATGCATTATAGGAAAAGCGGACCATCAAGGTCAGGCGATCTCCAAATAAGCCTGCATTAAAGGAACGGCCATTCCCTAGAAACTTAAGCTGATTATCCTTAAGTACTGCCGGTCCGAACTGCAAATCGTAAATCGAGACTCGACCAGGCATTTCCCAGGAAAAGCCTCCCTTGACTTCGGTATGAGAGGATTCTTTTCCGTCAGCATCTTTCCCCCAGGAATACGGCACCCCAAAATAATTGTCCATGGTCAACAGCAGACACACAACCGAAATCACGACACCAATCCTCATGCCAACGACCGCTTCGAACGTTCGGCCAAGCGTCGCTTTTTCCGATGTCATGCGCCCCACCATTTCGGTTTTATCGGCTTCGGCGTCACTTCAGTCGGGCCGCTATGCCGCTGTTTCATCCAGGGTTCTGCCTCTTGCAGCCGTATCTCTTCGGGAAAACCCATATTCACGTCGCCCGGTTTTGAGGTCGTTTCGCCTCTCTTGCTTGACAATACATCCAAGATCTGCTCACCAGAAAGTGGTCCGGATAAACCCTCTTTCTCTTGCACTTGCTTTCGCGTCCGTGATCCCAAAGAGCTGAAGAGCCAAGACAATACTAGGATGAGTATAAGCGGAAGAAGGCTGTAAATTATATTCTCAAGGTTGTCCATGGCGGGTCTCCTCCCAAGTATGAGAAGCAACTCAATCTAGGAATTATAATGCCATAAGATGAGCTTGGCTTCAATTGCATTCTGCAAGCAAGACATGTTGCACCTGTATAAAAGATTTTTTTGTTAGAATCTGGCCCAAAAGAATAAGAACAGATCCGTGATCAACACACGAACCTTTTTCTTGCGGCGCAAGAGACAATGGTTTAGGCTTTTAGTCACGAACATCTGCTACTTTTGGTGTAACGGTGGAAGCAAAAGAACTTATACGACAAATAGGCGAGCGCGAACCGCTCAATCCGTATCAAGTCGCCGGCATGTTAGCGGTGATTAATCGGAGTGGATTTCAGTTTGGGGCAGATGCTGTGCTCGAGGTGGAAGGTCAGAACAGCGTCCTCATGGTTCTGGACCGCACCGGCGAAGAGGCTTCGCCGTACCTCATCGGCATCAAACAGGCTGGGGCCCAGCTTACTCTATTCCTCAAATTCCCCTGGGAATCACTTGAAGAGTTGATTTATTTGACTGCCTTTAAGGGAAGACGCCAGGCCATCTACGAGAACCTGATCCCCATACTGTACGAGATACCCAACTGGCTGGATCTCATCAGAGTACTGTCTCGATATTCTCTCGAAAGGGACGATACCTCGCTCGAACAACATCACGAGAGAGTAATGGAGATCATCCTCGCTTTTTTATACGCAGCAATACTTCAACCTTTTGATTTGGAGGCACGTTCAGAAGCTGAGTACTCCTTAGGTCGCCTTCTCGAAAGCATTCTGAAATCCACAGAAGAGAAAAACCTCGGAGTCTATCTGCCTTTCGTGAAAAGGGGACTCGACTTTCTTGCTACAAATCCCTTTCGAAAACCAATTAACTCCTTTGATCGTAGAATTCTGGAGATTTCAACCATCCGATCAGCTTTGAAAAAACGATCGAAGGATATCAATGATTTCTTTATGCCCCGGATATACATGATGGCTTCGCAGGCCCTGGTAACAGCTCTTGACGAGATCCGGCCTTGTCCTGCCGAACTGGTGGAAAGCCTTCACCAGACTGTGTCCAAAGAGGATTTTCCTCAGCGAGAGCGTTTCTACAGAGATATCCTGGAAAGAATAAAAATCCACGGACCAGATGAAATTGAGAAGCGAAAACGGACTTTTCGTCAGGTCATTGAGGGTGGAGCCGAAATCGGCGAAGCGGAACTTGCCGATGGAATAGATTTCATTAAGGGCCTCGGGAACGAATGGAACGCAATTCTCTTGTCTTTCCAAGAAATGATCGATGTGACACCGCCGAATGTCCAGGCGGCATTTTCACAGGTCCTTGCCGTACAGATTCTTGAGGTGGACAAGCCTGAGGTCAAGCAACTGCTTATCGACGGTCTTTGCGCAATAGTCATCCGCCTTGAGAAAACGCGAAAGCAAGCCTCAAAAGATCTGGTGAATACGCTGGCAGGCCTTTTCCTGGACAGGACCTACTCATCTGGAGACACGGGCCAAGCATTGTCCTCCCTGAAGGCGCTGGAATCATTAGGGATAACCTTTGGGACGGCAGGCTATTTCCTTATGGCCCAGGAACTTATGGAACAACTGGTGCATCATCCCCTGATCAGCCCTAGAGAAAAGAAATACACCATTGAAGATGACGACACCGGGGAACCTCTGGTGCTCGCCGAGGAGGCCGGGGCAAATGAGTGTCATGTGCAGCACGTGAGAAGCATCATGGCTATTATCGCTTCTAATCCCCGAATCATGCACCGGCTCATTCCTTATCTCATAGTCCAAATTGAAATCGGCAGAACCCAATTATGTGACGAGGACCTGATTCAGTTATGGATTTCACGGCTGCTGAGATCAAACTCTTCTGTGATACATTTTTTGGTTCGAACGTTGATTAAAGCCATTCCTTATTCATTCAAGGAGATCGGTCCGTTGGATACCCTGCGGCTCACAGCCGCAGGCTTGGCAAAAGAGCTTGCAAACAGAGGAATCAAGCCGATAGGTAATTTTCTGGGGAAGCTTCGGGGCGACATTCACTGGCGCGGCAGCATAGAAAACTTGTTCTTTTGTCAGGGAATAATCAAATATTTCGCGACCGGACGCCGCGAAGCAATTGCAGAATGGATGCCTTCCGAATCCATGCCGTACCTGGCGATGAATAGCTGGTGTTCCGCTGTGGAAGCTCAGGGCATCATGGACCTGTGCCGGCAAATATTCGAAGAATACAAAATGGATCCTGATCAAAAAAACGGTATGGCAGGACTTGTATCCGTTGACACGTCGAAGTATTGGAACGCATCTCAATTGCCGGAGTTTTCACGACGGGTAGTGCTGGAAATGATAGAGTTGGTCAAGGGCCTTCACAACAAATATTTTGTTATCCGACAATCGGCATCCGGTTCCACTGTCCAGGAGGACCTGGAGAGACTTGATCTGATAATTACCGAGAGGCAGCATATAAAGGAGAGTTTTCTGACTCCGGATATCCGAACCCCCCTACCTCCTGCCGTGACCCTCACGGAAGGCACTGTCGACGGGGCCCGAGAAATGGATAGGATTAGACGGGAACAGCCTGGAACACCAATCATTTTACGCGCAAAGAAGGCCGGACACGCCTACGCACAAAAAGCAACCTACATCGAGGAACGATTCGAAGCTTTTAACAATGATCTGGGCAGAGAAGCCCTGCAAGAGACAATCGCTACGAGTATCAACAATACCCATTTCGAAAGCATCTCACTGGAGAACCTCCCTCTAGCCCTCACATTCCTGGACTACCTGGTCAGGGGAATCTCTGTAAACGGTCATTCCAGCTATTACCTAAAACAGTCTGGGAGTGACCTCAGGCAAGCTGGAGCACTTGGCCTCACGTTCGACAAGGTCCGAGACATACTGAAAATTATCAAGAAGGAACTTGACGACATACACGCCCAGTACAGGGCTTGGTTTGAAGAACCTTTCGACAACTTTCTCTTATTTTGCCCGATGGACAGGCTCCCGAGAAAATTCCGTGACTTGACAACACTGAAACAGATTCCGGATACCGACTTTTTCAAAAACTACCTTAAGATTTTATATCTCTCTGACCTTCAGGCCAGAGATGGAAACCTGAGGGTCCTCGAAACCTTTATAGACAAGATAGAACTTTTCTTGAACCAGCGGCTTGCCGAATCAGGCAGGCTCGTTGTGAGCAGAACCAGTGCAGAAAGCCGTCCGATTCCATTCTACTTCCCTGCCGAGGAGGAGATTTCTCCGTGTAAGATAGGACTGAAAGCATCACTTCTTCAGCTTGCAGAAAACACCCCGCCTTACTTCATAATAACCTCAGACCAGCCTTTGAAGAATCACTCGGAGATGCTTTCCGATCAGGATTTCCGTAGCGGTTTGTCCGAAGCGGTAGAAAAATTGGGACGCATTTGGGGAAGATCCCTTGGAGACACTTCTAACCCTGCGCTATTCTCCGTTAGATCCGGAGCAAGAATAAGTATGCCCGGTATGATGACCACTATTATGAATGTGGGTATTAACGACGAAATTGCCGCGGGCCTTGCCAAAAAGGTAGATCCTTGGTTCGCCTATGATTGCTATCGACGTTTTTTACAGGAATTCAGCCAGTCAGTCTTCGGAATAGAAAGGGATGAGTTTCAAGAAATAATAGATGAACGGAAAGCGCACTTTAAGGTGCTGCGCAAAGCCTCCATGAGTGCAGACCAGATGAAAGGTCTAGCTTTCGATTACAAAAGGCGCGTAGCGGAACTGGCGCCCAAGGCGGTTGAGTTACTCGACAATGGAAGGTTTCTCGAGATCCTCATCCACTGCGCCGTTGCAGTGCTGCATTCGTTTGAAGGACAGGCTGCCCGCAAGTACAGGGAAGCCGCCGGAATAGATGGCAATTGGCACACGCCGGCAATCATTCAGGGTATGGTGTACGGAAACATGGAACTGGATTCTTCCGGGACCGGAGTCGTCTCTTATAATCCATTCACCATGGACCTGCGAGGGGATTTCGCCCAAGGCGACCAAGGAACGGATGTGGTTGACGGAAAGGTCGTTACTATGCCGGTGCATGATCCCTGGAAAAGTCGCGAGTGTCTGGCTTCCCGGATGCCGGATGCATGGAAGCAGCTCTATTGGATCCTTTTCCGCACTGCTGAGCATCTCCATATGGACACCCGCATCGAATACACCATCGAGAAAGGCAAGGTTTTCGTCCTTCAGATCCGTAAAGACAGGGAACGTAAAGAAAGAATCCCATCCTTAAAGGCATTCGGATATGATGTGATCGCGCAGGGCACAGGTGTTTTCGGCAAGATCTTTCGCGGGATCATGGTCACCGATCGAAACCAGATTGCTCCATTCAGGCATATTAACAAGGCGCAGTCCATTATTGACGCCATGAACGAAAATCTCCCCGAATTGCATAAGCTGGACGGTTTTATCTTTGTTGTGAACAACCCCATTCCTGAAGAAATAATGGAAGAGGTCTTCTCCCTTCCTGTGGAGACTGCTCTGGTCAGCCGTCTGGGAGGCCGAGGCGCCCATGCCGCTGACATCTCCAAATCCCTAGGCAAGGTCTATGTAGGGCAGGTCAGACAGATTGAGAAATTTGCAGGCAAGCCTGAGGCAGTTAAGTTTAACGGCCGGGAGGTAGTGGTGGGAAGCAAAATGGTGATACATGGTCAAACTGGAGAAATTGCTCTCTATTCAAAGACTTGATTACTAGAGAGATTTTGATGTGCCAAGCTGATTTTCACCTATCTGGAATGATTGAGAGAAAGACCTTTGAACAAAACCAATTCCATGAAACCGGATAATTCAATCCCCACTCAATCTGCGGTTGACTCAACAGCTTTAGACCAGATAGTCGTTGATTCGGCAGCCATTCAGATCGAAAAGCTTTAACGGACAATATCTGTTTTGCAGGAGGCAATAGTCGAGTGCTGCAATGGTTTTTTCTGAGACCCTGTGCTATAAGACTTGGGGCCATAGAGAGGTAGATAAGGCAATGATTCGAGACGTAACGATCTATTCCCTATTGTTGCTTATTCTCATATTGGGACAAGTTCCGGGCCAACCAGTATTTGCACAGGATTTCCCTTACATTGCACCGCAAGCCCCGGAATTCGATAATCGTGGCAATCACCTGGAAAGAGTATTTCCAAGGTCCTCCTCGCCGGTTCGAGGCCAGGAGCGACGGCCAGTTCCAACTGACAATGCAATGAGGTCTGATTATCCTCCGATACAGCAGGAAAGCCCACAGGTTGGTTTGCCCATTGTGCCCGGCCCATTGTTCTCACCACAAGCCCCAACACACTCACGTTCACAGGATGGTCAGCAGAAATTTCGTGCGCCCATTTCTCCCTCTCAGATCCCCGAGTACACTCCTCCCCGAGTACGGCCCCCGACAGTAGCCTCAACTCCTCCTGACTCTTCAGCTCAAATTCAGGAGCTTTCTGACTGCTCTCAGTATCCCATACTTATTGCTGGCGCCCGGTCGGAAAATGAAATGCAATTCACCGCAAGACGCTATCTGACATGTCTTGTACAAAACGGTTGGAATGAGGACCAAGCACGACAGCAAGTAATTAGAATTATTGAAACCAGTTTCAGACCACCTCGGTGAAATCATCTTGGCTTCAGGCAGAACCCGACTTCATTCAGAAAAGCTTACCGCCTAATAAGCTGCCGTAAGGTACGATAAACGTTTTACGGAAATGTAGTTCAGAAGCATGAGCATCCCCAAAGTCACCGTTCTCATGTCGATTTTCAATGGTCTCGAATATTTACCCGAGGCCATGCACAGCATTTTATCTCAGAGTTTTGATGACTTCGAGTTTCTCATAATTAATGACGGCTCAACTGATCCGGTGGGACAAATATTTCAAGAATTCCATGATAGCCGGATCATTGTTTTGAATCAGGATAATATTGGGCTGACTCGTTCTCTAAACAGAGGTCTCTTGCTGGCTAGAGGAGAATACGTGGCACGGATGGATTCAGACGATGTGAGTCTTCCCGGAAGGCTGGAGGCCCAGGTTCAGGAACTGGAATCCGACTCTCGTCTAGATTTGGTGGCCGGCTTCTTCGACATTGTTGACGAACACGGGCACACAATAGAAAGAAAAGAATTGATTAGAGATCCAATTTATAGGCTTTGGAGACTTCAATTCCACAATAATTACGGACATGGATCTGTAATGTTTAGGAAGAAAGCAGTTTTGGAAGCAGGAAGGTACAACAGTGATCTGGCTTATGCTCAGGACTTCGACCTGTGGTCGCGTATTTCCAAGAGAGACAATACAAAGATTATTCCACAGGTCCTTTATCATTATCGAATGGTTCACCACGGCACGCAGACCTCGGTCAGCCATTATGATACGCAGCTTGCAAACGCCATAAGAATAAGTAACAGGAGTTTGAAGTCCTGCAATCGTCTTCTCACCGATTTCGACTGTGAAGAGGTCAGAGCCCTGTACTGGAAGTTTCAGCGCGAGCATGTTTCTGTAAAGGGATTGTCTCTGGTTGCGGGGACTCTCGAAGGTTTTTCTCGGCGTTTCAGTATTGAAGGTAAATCCAAGTCTGAACTCTTCAAAAGAGTTGCACTTGATGCTATTGAAGAACTGCATAATGACCACTCCCTGTCACAGAGGGAACGCATTGCAATAGTTGATGAGTTCAGCACTTGGCATGAGGAATGCTCTGGTTCCTGATGATTGCGCCGGTTATTTATTTATGTTTCCCCAAGTAATAGATGCCAACATTTTTATTGAATTTTAGCGAGGTTGCCTCTATCATCTCAATGATTGAAAAGCTTATCTTGATTTACGGGAGGAAAGGTATGAGTGGCAAAGGCCAGGGTAGTTGGTTCGGAGCATTTTTCAAGAAGGCTTTTTCATCGTCTGAAAATGACGAATTACAGAGACTAAAGCTAGAGGTTGAACTTCTTCGGCAAGAATTGCAGGCCATTAAATGTATAGGTTCAAATTTGGGCTCAAAGTATAGTGGTGCATCGGTCAGCAATCCTTATGGTATTGAAAACAGGGAGTTGGATTTGGTCAAGCAAGAAATCGATATCCTTCGCAATGAGTTACAGGAGGATATTGCGGCGATACACCGGTTGGAGATTCTCACTTTGAGCAAAAGGATCAAGCTCCTCGATGATTTTGGGAAGTCTCTCCCTCCAACCTGTCCGGGAAGGACGAGAAAATCAGTGAAGACTAAGGGGTTCAGTTTCGGCATAATTACAAATGGGAGTCGTCCAGAAAAACTCATAAAGTTGATTGATTCGATTGATGCTCAGAGATTGCACCCTGACTGTTACGAAATTATCGTGGCAGGATCGGTCGACGGAATAAATGGATACGACCGAATTCGACGAATTCCTATGGAAAAAGCTGCTTCCGAGGGCAGGTTGGGTGCAATGCGAAATGCTCTCGCGGGGTCGGCCAAGTTTAACAAGTTCGTGAGCCTTGATGATGATTTTCTTCTCCATCCAAAGTGGGCTGAAGCTATGGATGACGTTCAAGGCGATTTCGACATAGCGACTGGAATCATTTTGAATCCCGACCTCTCCAGATACTGCGACTGGGTAAACATCATTGAGAATTACACCTTTCTCAGAGCCTATCACGAAACTTTCGACAGGTGCCAGTACGTCACCGGAGGTTACGGCATCTACAAGGACTTCATTTTTGAGGAACATTCCTGGAATGAAGAACTGGGTTTTTATCAGGGAGAAGACGTTTCTTTCTCAAGAAGATTGTTCGACGCAGGGTACCAATTGAAGTTTATTCCCAAAGCAATTGTTATGCACGATGACGAGCGGTATAGGCAGAAAGGCTATGGGGTGATTCGCCTGAAATCTGCTGAACAACTAGAAGATTCTGAAAAAATTGGCTTGAAAATGGAAAATTTGTGTCCCAGGACCTTGTCTTGAATGGCAGCGATGTCGTCGTGGAGTCAGGAAAAAGCACTTATTAATCTCTTCGGACACCTTTAAAGTTTGGCTTCACAATTCCTTATTATAGCAATGAGCCTATGAGGCCTACGCAAGGAGCCTGAGATGACCGTAGTCGTTCTGGTAGTGTTTATTTCCCTTTTAATTTTATTTCACTGTGCACTATTCGAAGCGATTCTCTATTCCACGCGCCTTGCGACCCTTGAGGCTTCGAAGGCATCGGGACAGAACGAAAGGTTAGCTGAACAATTCATAGAGATGAAGAAGAGAATTGATGTACCAATTGCATCACTTCTCATCCTGAATACCGTGGCCAACACCTCAGGGGCAACAATTTCCGGATATTTGGCAGCGGAAGCCCTTGGAGCTTCCATGGTTCCGCTGTTTTCCCTAGTTTTCACCCTGCTGGTACTGTTTCTCGGCGAGATAATGCCCAAAACTTTGGGAGCCTTGTACTGGCGTCGATTATGGCCCGTGATCATTTGGCCCCTCATTGTTATGAAGTACACTCTGTACCCAGCCATATTGGTTACCCAGCAGTTTTCCAACCTTTTTATCCGCGGGAAACGGCACCCACACATCACGGAAGACGAAATCCTGGCTGCTGTTCGCATTGGAGTGAGAGAAGGTGAAATCACGCATGGGGAGAGCTTGTTGGTACACAACATTATTCATCTTGAAAACAAGGCGATCCGCGAAATCATGACTCCACGGACCGTCATTTTCTCCCTGGACGCCGACATGACCGTCCAGAATGCTCTTAAGGCCGTAGACGGAAAAGGTTTCACCAGGATACCTATATATGAAGGAGACCGAGAAAACATAATTGGCTACATAGTGATTCACGACCTCTTCTCTGTGAAAACCCTTGAAAAACCCAATTCTCCAATTAAAACAATAGCGAGGGCCATCTCGTTCGCTCCTGCGACCAGAAACTCTCTGGCCCTGCTGACAAGCTTTCTCAGACAGCGAAGGCACATCGCAATCGTTGTGGACGAATATGGTGGAGTAGCAGGACTGGTGACGCTTGAGGACCTTATTGAGACTCTGCTTGGGGACGAAATTGTGGATGAAACCGACCGGGTGGTGGATCTTCAGGAAAGAGCCAGGCAAAACAGGCCCCAGCACCCCACTTCCTGATGAAAAGTGATGAGAAAGGCCGACCCGAATGACTGCGTTCCAATTAGTATCCAATTTCATGCCACGAGGTGACCAGCCTGGAGCAATTGATGAACTCGTCCAGGGAGTTGAACAGGGCTCAAGGCATCAAGTGTTATTAGGTGTTACGGGTTCGGGCAAAACCTATACAATGGCCAATGTGATAGCCAGTACGGGCAAGACTGCTCTGGTTCTGGCACCAAATAAGACACTGGCAGGACAACTATACAACGAATTCAAGTCGCTTTTCCCTGAAAACGCTGTTGAGTACTTCGTGTCTTATTATGATTATTACCAGCCCGAAGCCTATATTCCTCACACGGACACTTATATCGAAAAAGACTCCAGCATTAACGAGACCATCGATAAGATGAGACATTCGGCAACCAGGTCTCTACTGGAACGAAGAGATGTGATTATCGTGGCCTCGGTATCATGCATTTACGGCCTGGGATCTCCTGAGGCTTACCAGAATATGCTTGTCCATCTCATTCGGAAAGAGGAGGGCGATCGGGATCAGGTACTCAGAAAGCTTATCGAAATTCAATACGATCGAAACGATGTGGATTTTCACAGAGGCACATTTAGGGTTCGAGGAGATGTGGTCGAGGTTTTCCCTGCCTATGAAGACGGCCTTGCAGTGAGGATTGAGTTTTTCGGAGACAGCGTGGACGGTATCTACGAAATAGACCCCTTGCGAGGGAAAGTCTTGAGGTCCCTGGACAGGGTGGCTATCTATCCTGCAAGCCATTATGTTACCGAAAGATCACGCTTGCTCGAATCAGCAGATGCAATCCTTGAAGAGATGAAACTGAGGGTTGAATTCTTCAGGAGTAATAACCGCTTGATCGAAGCACAGCGGATCGAAGAACGGACTCGCTTTGACGTAGAGATGCTCAAGGAAATGGGATATTGCAGTGGTATTGAAAATTACTCCCGGTACCTCACTGGACGAAATCCTGGGGAGCCTCCCCCTACTCTGCTCGAATATTTTCCGCGAGATTCAATTTTCTTTATTGATGAATCCCACGTGAGCATTCCCCAATTATCCGGAATGTTCCGTGGCGACCGTGCGAGGAAAAAGAACCTTGTAGAGTACGGTTTTCGCCTTCCCAGTGCCTTGGATAACCGGCCGCTAAAATTCGAGGAGTTCGAATCCCTCGTGAACCTAGCCATCTATGTTTCAGCCACCCCCGGCCCCTATGAACTGGAAAAAGCGCAAATCCACTTGGTGCAGCAATTAATCCGGCCTACAGGGCTAATGGATCCGGTGATAGAACTTCGGCCTGCATCAGGGCAAGTAGATGATCTGCTGGATGAAATTCATAAGAGAGTCGATCAGGGGCAGCGTGTGTTAGTAACCACTCTTACCAAGAAGATGGCGGAGGATCTTACCGAATACTACGCAAGCCTGGGCGTAGCAGTCAGGTACCTGCACTCCGAGATCAAAACCATAGAAAGGATGGAGATCATTAGGGATTTGAGGCTAGGAGAGTTCGACGTGCTCGTCGGCATTAATCTTCTCCGGGAGGGGCTGGACATACCCGAAGTTTCCCTCGTAGCGATCTTGGACGCGGACAAAGAGGGGTTCCTCCGTTCTGAGAGATCTCTCATACAGACTGCGGGAAGGGCTTCCCGGAATTCAGGTGGTACGGTTATTTTCTATGCCGATCGCGTCACTGAGTCCATGCGAAAATCCATGGATGAGACGAATCGACGGAGAAAGCTTCAATTCGCATTCAATAAAAAACATAACATTACTCCTGAGACCATTCGGAAAGACATCAAGGATATCTTATCTTCTCTGGCGGAACAGGATTATGTGACGGTGGAGATAGAACGCAGACACGACTTGCAGGATGAACCACCGGAGCGCATGCCCAAACTTATAGAAGACCTTACGCGGGAGATGTTTGAGGCGGCTCGAGATCTGGAATTCGAGAAAGCCGCTCAATTGAGGGATCGCATTCGCGAGATGGAAAAGATTCAGCTCCTCTATGGGTAGGACTCGCTACATACTCCTAAATTTTTCTACCTGAACACAAGATTTTCGTGTAATGTTACTGGTCTTTGCCGAGTGTACGATTCGGCTCACGTGGTTTGGGGTTCAGGAGTAAGTCGAATGCATGTGGGTGTTATTGGGACGGGATATGTTGGACTTGTCACTGGCGCATGTTTCGCAGAGATGGGTAATGATGTAATTTTAATGGACGTAGATGAGGAAAAAATACAGGGCCTCACTGAGGGACGCGTTCCAATTTACGAACCCGGCCTTGATCAAATGATAGCCCGGAACGCTGCTAAGAAACGTCTTTCTTTCACTACGGATCTTAAGTTTACCATAGAAAATTCTCTTATCTGTTTTATAGCAGTAGGAACTCCTCCAGGACCGGGTGGACGCGCGGATCTCACCCAGGTCTATAAAGTGGCGGAAGACATCGGCCAGGTACTGAACACTTATAAAATAATCGTAAACAAGAGCACTGTTCCGGTCGGAACCACCAGAAAAGTGAAGGAGATAATAGCTGGTACTACGAGCCATCCCTTCGACGTGGCATCAAACCCTGAGTTTCTTAAGGAAGGCAATGCCACGGACGACTGCATGAAGCCCGACAGGGTTGTCATAGGAGTTGATGACGTTCGGGTAGGTGAAATTCTTAAGGAGCTTTACAGCCCTTTTGTCAGGACTGGCAAACCCATCTTGGTCATGGACATCCAGTCCTCCGAAATGACCAAATATGCTGCCAATGGCCTCCTGGCAACCAAGATCTCTTTCATGAACGAGCTATCGCGACTAGCAGAGATGGTGGGCGCGGACATAGAAATGGTCCGAGCAGGTATCGGATCAGATCCGAGGATTGGAAATCAGTTTTTGTTTGCCGGCATAGGGTATGGTGGATCGTGCTTTCCCAAGGACGTAGACGCACTAACCCGGACCGGGGTAGAATATGGTGTTCAACTCAAGATCCTTGAAGCGGTCCAAGAAGCTAACAAAATACAGCGAGATCATTTCTCCAACAAGATTCTCACCCATTACGGCGGCGACTCCTTGGAGGGGAAGTTGTTCGCACTTTGGGGACTGAGTTTCAAGCCTCGCACAGACGATATTCGTGAAGCTCCTTCGCTGGACGTGATACGTGTGCTCCTAGAGAAAGGGGCCAGTGTAAGGGCCTTCGACCCGGTGGCCATGGACAATGCTCAGAAAGTCTTTGGTAATTCGATAGAATATGCTTCCAACAACTATGAGTGCCTTGAGGGTGCCCACGCGTTGATAATCGTCACAGAGTGGAATGAGTTCCGCTATCCCGATTTCGAGAAAATCAAGAACACCTTATGGGAACCCGTTATCTTTGATGGGAGGAACCTTTACGACCCGCAAAAAATGGATAGTATGGGTTTTACTTACTATTGCGTGGGTCGTTGCGATATTGGTGCTCATTCTCCTCATCAATTATGAGTTCAATGTCGGGTAAAGGCGGCAGACAAGCAAGATTGGTCAGCCCGAAGACCTCAAGAAATCTCCGTGAGGTGCCGTAAACTAGTGGGCGCCCTGGGATTTCCAACCGTCCTGCTATGACTAAGAGGTCCCTTTCCAGCAAGCTCTTGATGGTGCCGGCCGTTTCCACCCCTCGGATTTTTTCTATGCGGCTCCGAGTAATTGGCTGGTTGTATGCAATAATTGACAGGGTTTCCAGTGCGGCCCTGCTAAGCCGTGAAGGCTTGATGCTTTTCATCTCTAGTATCCAAGGAGCAATGCTCGGCAGAGACCGAAACTGGTAGCCATCAGCCACATTGGTAAGCACGAAGCCCCTGGCTCTGTGGAAGTACTCCTGTTCCAATTCATCCAATACCTGTTGGATGATTTCCTCGGAAACGGTTTTGAGGACTGCGGCGATCCCCTCACGGGTGATGGGCTCTGAATGAGCGAAGATGAGCCCTTCCACAATAGATTTAATAAACCCTCTGTCTAATGACACAATTCCGTCCGTTTTCTTGCAATGCTGCCTTCTTCTTGTGCATTCCACTTTGAAATCTTTTAGAGAGCTGACCGTTCAGTAGCATTGCTTTGTGAAATGTATAGATTAACGAGCTGAATGGCCAACAAGTATTGACCGGTGAGAATGATGGATTGACCGGTAGCATCCGAAACCTTCGATACAGGGTTGCTTGGGCTGCCATTTATGATAGAATACAGCCTGAACTGTTCAGGAACTCAACGCAAAGTCTTGGGGCAACATAAATGAAATCCAGAGAAGATAACCCGGAAGGTATCAGTAAGGCAGACATTGTAGTCGGCATTCCTTCCTATAATGAAGCGTCTTTGATATCCTTTCCAACCCAGCAGACGGACAAAGGACTTTCCAAATACTACCCCAATCGTTCGGCTGTAATCATAAACTGTGACAACAACTCGCCTGACGGAACTTGCCAAGCGTTTCTTCAGACCGCTACTAAGACACCCAAGATCTATTTGTCAACAGAAAATGGAGTAAGGGGAAAAGGAAATAACCTTCGAAACTTATTCTTCAAGGCTGTGGAGTTGTCTGCCCAGGCTGTTCTTGTCGTTGACGCAGACCTAAGGAACATGTCTCCGATTTGGATACGAAACCTTGGAGAACCTCTCTTTGACAACTATCACTTTGTTGCTCCCCTATACACCCGCCACAAGTACGATGGCAGCTTTACCAACAACATCGTTTATCCCTTGACCCGTGCCCTTTATGGAAGGCGAGTACGCCAACCGATAGGCGGAGAGGCAGGTTTTTCAGGTGAACTAGCTCGGATTTATAAAGAATTTGAAGTGTGGGATGACGCCGTGGCGAATTTCGGCATAAGTATATGGATGACCACAACAGCCATGCGCAGCCGTCTCGCAGTTATCCAGTCTTTTATGGGTAAAGCCAAGATTCACCGAGTCCGAGACCTCACCGCAGATGTCGAGACCATGTTTCACGATGTAGTGGGAACCATATTCGAACTTATGAGCAGTTACGATAGCTTCTGGAAAGACGTGAAATGGAGCAGACCAACAGCGGTTTTCGGTTCTGGTGTGGGAGATGTGGAGGTCCCCCCACCTGTCGAAGTTGATACCAGGTCTTTGTCCGAACAGATCACATCGGGACTCCACTCAAACTGGGATCTCTATAGGGAGTTCCTTGACTCGCAAAATTTACACAAGATGGAGGAAGTTGCCGGTCTTCCGCAAGATGGTTTCGAGTTTCCCACCAATCTCTGGGCAAAAATACTCTATGATTTTGCATTGGCTTACAGAAATAAGGCCGTCCCACGCGAAGCTTTGCTCGGCTCCCTCATTCCTCTGTACTATGCAAAATCTCTGTCGTTCGTTTTGGAAACCCAGGCCATGAACACTCAGCAGGTTGAAGAGTTCATCGAAGACCAATGCCTCCAGTTTGAGAAAACCAAACCCTATCTATTGGAACGCTGGTTCTCAGAATGATCCGGCAACAGCGTCCCCTCAAGACCGGTAGAATGGATACCTCAAAGGAGCCGAAATGGCAAAGATACTGATTGTGGATGATGAGGAAGGAATCCGGATGCTTTATTCCATGGAACTCCAGGATGAGGGATACGAAGTCATCACTCTTCCGGATGGTAAAGATCTTCTTGATGTTGTGGAAAAGGAACATCCGGATTGCATTGTCCTCGATATCAAGATGCGCGAGTACAGCGGGTTGGACTTGCTTCAGCACCTTCGAAAAAAATACTACGATCTCCCGGTCATTCTTAATTCGGCATATTCCAGCTTCAAAGTGGACCTCAAAGCTGTGGCGGCTGATTATTATGTCGTAAAAAGTTCCGACCTGAGCGAACTCAAAGAGAAATTGAAAATCGCATTGGAGACACGGATCCCGAAGTAGAATTAAATTCCGAATAAGGAGAATGATAAGGATCCGCCAGAGACTTGAAGTTTCAATCTTTCTACGGAACGAAGACTCGAATTCACTGACCCATATTATTAGGGGAAGAACGAGGCAATCTGGTAAAATTTTTTACCTAATCAATTAAGCCGATCCAATTACCACCAGGAATTAAATGCGTACGCCTTTTGTCTGATTTCAGGGTCAGCGAACCTGCATTAACATCAAGGCCGATGGTACAAACTCGCAAAGATTTACCGGTAAACATTCAAGGATAGTCGCGTGCCCCTCATCCGAATGGAAAATCTCAGAAAGATCTACATGGCCGGCACTGTTGAAGTGTCAGCCCTGGAAGACATAAACTTGATTATCGATTCCGGGGAATTTCTCTCTATTATGGGGCCCTCCGGATCTGGTAAATCCACCCTAATGAACATCCTGGGATGCTTGGATGCCCCTACATCGGGAAAATATTTTCTTGATGGAGAGGACGTCTCAGGTCTGGCACGCAATCAGCGCGCAGACCTGAGAAACCGGAAGCTGGGGTTTGTCTTTCAGGGGTTTAACCTATTGCCGAGGGTTGACGCAGTTAAGAACGTGGAGCTACCCTTGATCTATGGACACATGAGTAGCACGCAGCGCAGCGAAACAGCAGAGGATGCCCTTCGTCTGGTGGGATTAGAAGACCGCGTCCATCATCTTCCATCACAGCTTTCAGGGGGACAACAGCAGAGAGTCGCCATTGCCAGAGCCCTTGTTAATAACCCAGAGATAATTCTGGCCGACGAACCTACCGGAAACTTGGACACAAGAACCAGTATGGAAATTATCGGTGTTTTCAGAAAATTAAACTTGGACAGAAAAATAACGTTCATCCTGGTTACTCACGATTCTGAAATGGGTGACCTCACTGATCGTAAGATACTCATCAGGGACGGCAGCATTCATGGCGATGAACGAAAGCCGCTTAAAGAGCAGACACATATCCCCTCTTAAGCTTTTTTTTGACAACTGCACCTCTCTGGACCGTTGTATTGAGTTCTCGAGGAGATTGAGAAATTGAAAAAAGCATTGATCTTAGTCATTATTATCGGCACAGCGGTTTCAGCAGTGTACATGGTACTGAGCCGTTCCTCTCAAGAGGAACCTCAGACGAAATACGTAACCGTCCCAGTTGAAAAGGGTACTCTCAGGGCTGAGATTTCTTCGAGCGGGACCCTGAGACCTCTGGTGGAAGTTCTCGTAGGAACACAGGCATCCGGTACTATTAAGGCATTATACGCTGACTTCGAGTCGGAAGTGAAGAAGGACCAACT
>Ga0209254_10000601_pt1 | contig 29906 bp, 26 predicted proteins | sample FrelakmetDIP11DI_FD_187148 | JGI IMG/M metagenome (GOLD analysis project Ga0209254, IMG submission 187148) | Freshwater lake sediment microbial communities from the University of Notre Dame, USA, for methane emissions studies - DIP11 DI (SPAdes)... | ecosystem: Environmental > Aquatic >... | reverse complement strand
GTAAGTTGATGGATCTATCTCAGCATTTAGAGATCATTCCTTCAAATTGAGTGCCTGCAAATTACAATATAAAGTCATGAATATGGAATGAATAATGTATTCACCTCTTGACTTTTATAAATTTTCTTGTATACTTTGTTTGTTGAATCAACCAACTATATCAACGGTATGGTAAATTGTATCCAACATGGTCTCCACGACTCAAAATCACACAAGTTATCAAACCCTCGTACGTGAACTCAACCTTTCGGTGATTATGGATCACTTGCGCACAAGCGCACCAATCTCACGCGCTGAGCTGGCGGAAACAACAGGCTTGAATAAAACTACGGTTTCCAGCCTGGTTTATGATTTAATCGAGCGGCATTTTGTGCAAGAAGTTGGTCTCGTATCATCAGGTTATGGACGCCCAGCTATCAAGCTAAAACTAAATCCGACCGCAGGCTTTATCGTTAGCTGCGAAATTGGGGTGGATTTTATCCTGGTAATTTGTACGGATTTTGCGCCTTCAGTCATCTGGCGTCATGAAGAATATATTGATCCCTCTATAGGCCAGCGTGCGATTCTCGACCGTGCGCTGGCCATTTTAATTCAGGCGATTGAGATCGGATGCCCTGCATATGGCACGATTCTAGGTATGGCAGTTGGCGTTCCTGGTTTGGTTGATCAACAGAGCGGCGTATTGTTGTTTGCACCGAATCTTGGATGGAAGGATCTAGCAATTCGCTCCATATTAAATGAGTCGTTAAAAGTGCCTTTGTTTGTGGACAACGAGGCAAATTTTGCTGCCCTGGGTGAGCATTACTTTGGTGCAGCGCAGGGGTATAATGAAGTGCTGTATATCAGCGCAGGGGTTGGCTTGGGTGGGGGAATTGTTCATGATGGTCGTGTTTATAATGGTATGACTGGCGTAGGCGCTGAGTTCGGGCACATGACCGTGGATCCTAATGGAGAAGTCTGTATGTGTGGTAACCAGGGTTGTTGGGAGACTCAGGTAAGCCAGCAGGCACTATTCCTTAACATCTGGAGACGAATAGACCGGGGTGATGTCAGTCGGCTCACAGATATGACTGGTGGCAGGCATGCTTCTTTAACAGTCCCAATGGTTGTAGATGTGGCTCGCTCCGGTGACAGTGTGGCAGTGGATGCATTAAAAACAATAGGACATCATCTAGGAGTTGGTATTGCCTCCCTGGTGAACATCCTGAATCCTGAACTGGTCGTATTTGGTGGAATCCTGAGTCTGGCAGGTGAATTCTTAATGCCGGTGATTGAACAGGAATTGAATCAACGGGCTTTGAAATGGAATCGTGAAGCCATGAAATTGGTTTTGGCCAAACATGGCTCTGATGCCTGTGTTATGGGTGGTGTGGCCGCAGTCTACCAGGCGATCCTGGCACAACCAGATATTGTGGGCACACTTTCTGCATGAGCCATTTTCTTTTTTGTGGCTACATCAGATAATTACAATTTCAAACGAAGGGACCTTGTGTTTATCTATAAGGAGGTGAACGACAAAAATATACCCATGGATTACCCATCATTGTTATGAAATATCTTTCAAACTTTCCGAGGAGAAAAAATATGTTTAAGAAATATGCATTTGCACTGATGATCGTCCTGGTTATGGTTCTTTCAGCCTGCAGTACTGCTGCAACTGAAGAACCCGCTGTGGTACCTGAAGAACCTGCCGTGGTAACTGAAGAACCTGCCGTGGTAACTGAAGAACCTGCTGCTGAACCTGCAGTTAAAGAATTGAGTATTTTGTGGGCACAATGGCCCCCAGCTGACTATCTGCAAGAGATCGGTAACCTGTACGAGCAGGAAACTGGTATCAAGGTGACCGTGGTGCAGGAACCCTGGGGCTCTTTTGGTGACCGGTTCAATGTCGAAATGGCTGCCGGTGGAGACGCCTGGGATATGGTTGTCGGCGACAGCCAGTGGCTCGGCCAAGGAGCAACTGCGGGATACTATGTTGAGCTGACCGACTTCATGAAATCTAACGGGATCGATAAGTCTGTCACCCCTGCAACGCTGCAGTACTACGGTGAATATCCTGCCGGGTCAGGTAAAATTTACGGTTTCCCGACTGAAGGCGATGCCGATGGCTGGGCTTATCGTAAAGATCTCTTCGAGGATCCTGCCAACATGGCTGCCTTTAAGGAACAATATGGCTATGATCTGGCAGTACCCACCACCTGGGCTGAATTGATGGATATCGCCAAGTTCTTCACCCAACCTGACAAGAACCTGTACGGTGTGGCGATTTACACCCAGAAGGACTATGATGCCATTACGATGGGTTATGAGAATGTGATGTTCTCCTGGGGTGCCAAGTGGCAGGATGAGAATAATAATGTAGAGGGAGTAGTCAATTCTCAAGAGGCGATCGATGCTGTACAGTTCTATCGTGACCTGTATGAATGCTGCCAGGTACCCGGCCTGAATAATGCCTTCTACACCGAAACCAATGATGCCATGATCGGTGGCCAGGCGGCGATGATCATGAACTACTTCGCCTTCTTCCCGGCGCTAGCCAACCCAAGCACCAGTCCCTATGCAGATGTCACCGGCTTCTTCGCCAATCCTGCTGGCCCGACCGGAATTCGCAAAGCTGCCCTCGGTGGTCAGGGAACGAGTGTCATTTCCTTCACCAGCCCGGAACGTCAGCAAGCCTCCCTTGATTTCATCAAGTGGTTCGCTCAGGAAGATGTCCAGACGAAATGGGCTGAACTTGGTGGCTATACCTGCAACACCAACGTTCTCATGACCGATGCGTTCAAGAATGCAACACCATACAACCCGGCCTTTTCCGAGACCATGACCTTCGTGATGGACTTCTGGAATATCCCAACCTATGCCGCGTTGCTGACTCCCGCGCAGAATTACCTGAGCGCCTTTGTTGTTGGAGGAGAAGGCACGGCTAAAGAAGCTATGGATAATATAGCCGCGGAGCAGACAGCTGCATTGAAGGCGGATGGAGTCATCCCCTAAGCCTTCATTGCTGCTAAGTTAAAACTTCTCTACTTTCAATATCCGATGGAGAGGCGGCTTCTGCTGCCTCTCCAATCAAACTGCCAAGAAAGAGGCAAGTTTATGACCGCAAGCACCTCCCAATTGAAAAGGACAGCTGTCAAACCCCGTCAGCGCCATCTTAGTAGTCGGGGACTCGTCTACCTGTTCATCTGGCCGACACTGCTGCTCCTGATCGCGATGAACGTCTTTCCGTTGTTTTATAGCCTGTATCTTGGCTTCACCGATTATTCTGCAATTGCTCGCCAAGCGCCGGAATGGGTCGGGTTTCAAAACTTTGCAAACATCCTGAATGATAAGAATTTATGGCAATATTTCGCCACCACAGGCCGTTATGCGTTGATGACGGTTACCTTACAAACCCTGGTGGGTTTTGGCCTGGCGATGTTGGTGCATGAAAAATTTAAGGGCAGCGGTATCTTGACCACACTGATCCTTATCCCGATGATGATTTCACCGGTGGTGGTGGGATTATTTTGGAAACTAATGTATAACCCCACCTTTGGTTTTTTCAATGCTCTGCTTGGCTTTACTGATCCATCCAAATCCCCTGATTGGTTGGCCAGCCGTTTCGCTGGTCAACCGATGCCTGGCCTGGCGCTTTGGGCGGTGGTGATCGCAGATGTATGGATGTGGGCACCTTTCGTGATGTTGTTGGTTCTTTCTGGTTTGAAGGCTATTCCTGACTACCTGTACGAAGCAGCAGCGGTCGACCGGGCTAGTTCCTGGTTCCAATTCTGGCGCATCACTTTACCGCAGGTTGCACCATTGTTGTTAATTGCCGTACTTTTTCGAACCATCGAGGCGTTTAAATCGTTTGACCTGGTGATGGGCATGACCGGAGGAGGACCGGGCGTCCAGACTGAGTTAATATCAGTCGACCTCTACCGTATAGCTTTCTTGGGACAATTCCGGACCGGTCCTGCCAGTGCTCTGGCGTATATTATTCTTATCATTATTATTGCAATTAGCAACCTGTATATCAAGTATCTCAATAAGAGCAAAGGGGAGGGCTAAGCTATGGCGCAATTTGAAGAAACTGGCCCCCGAACACCGGTTGTCGAACCAACTCGCGTTGACAAGGTACACCCGCGTGCCAAAATTGGAAAATCCGTACGGGTGACCATTACCTTAATCGTAACCTTCATTATGATCATCCCTGTCTTGGTGATGATCATGACGGCCTTTAAGTCGCGTGCTGATATCGTCACTCCACCCCCCAAGGTGTTCTTCAATCCCACCCTGGAGGGATTCCTTTACCTATTTACAGATCGTTCCATACAATCTCCTGCCAACCTGGAAATCGAGCGAGCTAAAAGCGAGGAGCTGGGTTATTGGGATAAACTAGCACTTAGCGTTGGGCAAAAAATCAACGGACCCAGCGATTATGTGGGTCGTTTGAAGAATTCGGTGATCATTGCCGGAACTTCGACAATACTTTCAGTGGTGCTGGGATTGTTTACCGCCTATGCCTTCAGCCGGTTTAAAATTGTTGGGAAGGACGACCTGTTGTTTTTTATTCTCAGCACCCGCATGTTACCGGGTGTGGTTGTGACCATTCCACTATTCCTTTTGTATAAACAATTGGGATGGAATGACACGTATATTGGGATGATCATTCTGTATACCGTTTTCAACCTCTCATTTTCAGTCTGGCTGCTGATGGGTTTTCTTGATGAGATCCCGGTCGAGTACGAAGAGGCTGCCCTTGTGGACGGCTATACCCGCATGCAAGCCTTCTTCAAGATCGTCCTACCCCAGGCAGTGACCGGCATTGCCGCGACGACTGTCTTTTGCCTGATCTTTGCCTGGAATGAGTACGCCTTTGCGCTTATGCTCACCAGCGAGAAAGCCCGCACCGCTCCACCCAGTATTGCTACGATGCTTGGAAGCGGAGGTCTGGAATGGTCGGCCATTGCCGCCGGAAGCCTGGGCTTCCTGATCCCCGTGGCTATCGTTACATTTGTGTTGCGGGATTATTTGCTGCGTGGGGTTACCTTCGGAGCTGTCCGTAAATGAACAATGTAAAAGAAATTGGAACCCATTATGGCTACAATTGAACTCCGGCAAGTTGAAAAGAAATTTGGTGAGCTCCACGCGGTGAAGCCGCTGGATCTAACCATCCAGGATGGGGAATTTGTTGTCCTGCTTGGACCATCCGGGTGCGGTAAGACTACCACTTTGCGCATGATCTCCGGGCTGGAGGCAGTCTCCGGCGGAACGATCTGGCTGAATGGACGAAATGTTACCTGGTTGCATCCAAGCGAGCGGGATATCGCGTTTGTTTTTCAATTCTATGCTCTTTACCCACACCTCTCAGCCAGAAAAAATATTGCTTTTCCTCTCCAGGCTCAAGGTGAATCGCGCGAGACGGTTGAAATGCGCGTCGATGAGGTGGCTAAATTACTACGGATTGAGCATTTACTCAATGCACGTCCCAGCCAGTTAAGCGGTGGAGATCAGCAGCGCGTAGCCCTAGCGCGTGCCCTGGTGCGCAGACCAGAAGCATTCCTCATGGATGAACCCCTGGGTGCTCTAGACGCCGACTTCCGGGAGGCGATGCGCTCAGAGATCAAACGGCTGCATGTTCTTCAACATGCCACTACCGTTTATGTTACCCATGACCAAATTGAAGCGATGGCAATGGGCGATCGCATCGTAGTCATGTCCGAGGCTGAAATCCAGCAAATAGGCACACCGGTGGAAGTTTATTATGACCCTGCCAACCTGTTCGTGGCGCGTTTTATCGGCAGCCCAGGTATGAATCTTATCAACGGTAAGTATAGTGACGGGGTTGTTCAGATGGCTGGCCTGGATAATCACTATACTGTGCCTCAAGAATGGCAAAGCGGATTGAAAAATAATATTGGTAGCGAGACGGAAATGGTCATCGGTTTTCGCCCCGAGTCAGCCCAAATCAATGATCGTGGGAATTTGATTGGAAAAGTATATGCCAGCGAGATGCAAGGTTCATCTGCAGTCCTCCACCTGACGATCAACGAGAACGATATCATCCATATCCGCACAGATCGATTGATCCCATATCCCATTGATACTTTAGTCCATTTTGACATCGACCCCCGGATGGTACGCTTCTTTAATTCCAAAAGCGGAGCAGCCATCAAACCAGAGGTGACCCAATGAGTCACGTAGAACTTCAGCAAATCAGTAAACAATTTCCAGGTGTAACAGCACTGGATAATATCTCCTTTGATGTCAAAGATGGGGAATTCTTCGTGCTGTTGGGTCCCACCGGTGCTGGAAAAACAACCACATTGAGAATTCTCGCCGGTTTGGAACATCAGGACTCGGGCTCAGTTCTCTTCGATGGTGAAGTGATGGATCACCTGGCACCAGCTGATCGCGACGTTGCCCTCGTTTTCCAGCAATATTCGCTTTACCCAACCATGTCCGTCTATGATAATCTGGCTTTTCCGCTGCGTTCACCTTTGCGGCGAACATCTGAAGGGGAGATCAGGATAAAAGTTGAAGAAACTGCCCAGAAGTTACGGATTTCCCATCTTCTTAAGCGCAAGACTGCCCATCTCTCGGGTGGCGAAATGCAGCGTGTCTCCATCGGACGAGCAATTGTTCGTTCACCACGCGTTTTCTTGATGGACGAACCTCTTTCCAACCTGGATGCGAAATTGCGTGAAGCATTACGGGTTGAATTGCAACACTTACAGAAAACCCAGGGCAGCACCACGCTATTTGTGACTCATGATCAGATTGAAGCCCTCACCATGGCTGATCGCATTGCTGTTTTAAACGAGGGGCAGATCATCCAAGTGGGCACGCCTGAAGACATCTACGACCTGCCAGCTTCAACTTTTGTTGCTCAATTGGTTGGTTCACCCCGCATCAATCTCTATAAATCCCAGTGGGAGGATAATACTGTTACCATTTGTGATAGTGAAGTGCACCTGCCGAGTCCACTTGAAAGCAAGCTGCCTGCAGAGTTTCTGGTAGGTATCCGCCCTGAGAATGTCAAGCCTGAACTGAATGGTAGTTTTACCGGTCAACTTATATTGACTGAACCACTGGGTGTTGAAACAATCCTTCACATTCAATCTGGTCAGCGCACCTTGTTGAGCCTGGTTCCGGGAATAACGTCTTTTCGTCTCGGTGATGTAGTGAAATTTAATGTAGCAACTGAACATATCCACTATTTTGGGCTGAATGGAGACCGCCTTCAGCCCTAATCTCAAAAAGGAGAATTCACTATGAAATTCGGAGTAAATACTTGGGTCTGGACCGCTCCACTGACCACGGAGGAATTGGAAGTTTTAGCGCCTAAGATCGCCAAAATGGGTTTTAACCACATCGAAATTCCCGTCGATGATCCAAAAACACTTGATTTCAAGAAGTGTGCTGAAATTATCAACAAGGCGGGCATCACCAGTATCAGTGTCTGTGCGGCGATGAGCCCTGACCGCGATTTGATCGACCCCGATCCAAAAGTTCGTCAGAATGGCGTTGAGTATTTAAAAGCCTGTATTGATGGTCTTACCGTGGTTGGAGGCAAGAATATTGTTGGACCTTTTTACTCTGCAGTCGGGCGCACCTGGCAGCAATCAGCTGAAGAACGAGAGCATGACATGAAGATCCTGGTTGATATATTAAAGGATATTTCGGATTATGCGGGAAAGAAGGGTGTAGTCCTGGGACTGGAACCCATTAATCGTTTTGAGACCAGCTTTATTAATACAGCGGATCAGGCGATTGAGCTTGTCGATCGAGTGAATAACCCAGCCTGCAAGATCATGCTAGATACTTTCCATATGAATATTGAAGAGAATTCATTGGGCGATGCCATCCGTAAGGTTGGACCCCGTCTGCTCCAGGTTCATAGCAATGAAAATAATCGCGGCACTCCGGGAGCCGGTCATGTACCCTGGAAAGAAGTTGCCCAGGCATTAAAGGATATTAAATTTGATGGTGTACTGGTTATTGAATCATTCACAAGCAAGGTGAAATCTATTGCACGCGCGGCTGCTATTTGGCGGCCATTAGCTTCATCGCAAGATGCATTGGCTGCGGATGGGGTTGTTTTCCTGCAAGACTTAATGAAATAACATCTTCGATTTGAATCTACGGAGGCAATATGGAAAAAAAGTTAAATATTGCGATTGTAGGTCTGGGATTTGGGGCAGAGTTCATCCCGATTTACCAACGTCATCCAAATGCGAATATGTATGCGATCTGCCAGCGCAATGAGGAAAAGCTTAACCAGATTGGTGATGCATTTGGGATTAAAGCGCGTTTCACGAGTTTTGATCAACTCATCCAGGATCCAAACGTCGATGTAGTGCATATCAACTCTCCAATCCACGAACATGCCCGCATGAGTGTCGCAGCCTTAAAAGCTGGCAAACATGTGGCGTGTACGGTACCTATGGCTACTTCGGTGGATGAGTGTTGGCAGATCATCGAAGCCCAGAAAGCTTCGGGCACGAAGTATATGATGATGGAGACGGTCATCTATTCACGCGAATATCTTTTTGTCAAAGAGTTACGTGATACCGGAAAATTGGGCAAAATCCAGTTCTTGCGTGCGGCTCACCAGCAGGATATGTACGGTTGGCCTGGGTATTGGGAAGGCCTTCCGCCCATGCATTATGCCACCCATGTGGTAAGCCCTTGCCTGGCAATGGGAGGTGCGATGGCGGAGTATGTTTCCTGCTTTGGGTCAGGGAAGATTGCTGATCATCTTATTCCAAAATATGGCTCACCATACGCTGTAGAAACCGCCCATATCAAGCTGAAGGGGTCGGATCTTTCCGCTGAAGTTACCAGATCATTATTTGATGTTGCCCGTCAATATATTGAGAGTTTCGATGTTTATGGAAGCGAAACAAGTTTCGAGTGGCAACTAATTGCAAATGAAGAACCTGTTGTCCACCTGGGCGGGGAAGAGGCAAAACATACCGCAATCAAGGATTACGCCGATCTTCTTCCTGAAGGCATCCGTGAATTCACAACCAAGTGTGTTTACGATATGGCTGAGAATAAACACCTATCCTTCATACAAGGCTCCGGGCATGGTGGGTCGCATCCGCATCTTGCGAATGAGTTTCTTTCAGCCGTATTAGAAGACCGCGATCCATTCCCGAATGTATTTGAATCCGCAAACTGGACTTCAGTGGGCATCCTGGCACATGAATCAGCCATGCAAGGTGGAAAACTGATCCAGTTACCGGACTATAAATAAATATCCTATGGAAATCCTTATCATTCCAATCAACCGATTAAGACCACAATTTTGAAAGGAGAGTTTAATATGGGACGATCTGTTACTTTATTCACCGGCCAATGGGCCGATCTAACCCTGGAAGACCTTGCCAAGAAGGTCAGCCAATGGGGTTTCGATGGTTTGGAACTGGCATGTTGGGGTGATCACTTTGAGGTTGACAAAGCCTTGGAGAACGATAGCTATGTAAAGAGCCGTTGGGACATCCTCAACAAGTACAACCTGAAATGCTTTGCCATCAGCACACACCTGGTTGGTCAGTGTGTTGCGGATGACCCGATTGATGAACGGCACAAACGCGTTCTCTCGCCACGTTTGTGGGGCGATGGCAACCCAGAAGGAGTACGCCAGCGTTGCGCTGAAGAAGTGAAAAATACCGCCATTGCTGCCAAGAAATTTGGGGTGAGTATCGTCAACGGTTTCACCGGCAGCTCGGTGTGGAAGAACTTGTATTTCTTCCCTCCTACGAATCAGGATGACATCAATAATGGCTATGCTGATTTTGCTGCCCGTTGGAAGCCGATCTTGGATGTTTTCACCAAGAATGGTATCAAGTACGCGCTTGAGGTCCACCCAACCGAAATCGCCTATGACCTCGTAACCGCCAAGCGCACGTTGGATGCCATCGGCAATCATCCAGCATTTGGGTTCAATTTTGATCCGAGTCACTTCATTCATCAGTTTATTAATCCGGTTGAGTTCATCAATGACTTTGGTGAAAACATCTTCCATGTGCATGTAAAAGACTCGCATGTGCAGCTTACTGGTCGCAACAGTATTTTGTCCTCTCACCTGGATTTCGGCGATAACCGTCGTAGTTGGGATTTCATCTCACCAGGCCGAGGCGATGTCAAATGGGACCAAATTGTGCGTGCTCTGAACCGCGTTGGTTACAAAGGTCCACTCTCAATCGAATGGGAAGATAGTGGTATGGATCGCGATTGGGGAGCTCCTGAGGCTCTTCAGATGATCCGCAAGCAAGACTTCACCCCTTCCAATGTGGCTTTTGATGCTGCTTTTGCAGCCAAGAAATAAGGAGGATTTCATGTCTGAGGAAACTGGTTTTACTACGATGGCTGCCGCCAAGGCTAAGGGCGAGGTCCCTGAGATCCGGGTGGGTATGCTGGGTTATTCCTTCATGGGTAAAGCGCATACCAACGCTTACAAAAAGATCCCTTACATGATGTATCCCCCGCCGGCGATCCCGCGCCTGGAAGTTGTCTGCGGTCTGGGCAAGGAAGCTGTCGCTGAAGCCGTAAAGCGCTATGGTTTCCGCGAAGGATGCCCGGATGACTGGAAAGGTATGTTGGATGACTGTGCCAGAGATATTGACCTGTTCGATAATTGTGGTCCAAATAATCTTCACATGGAACCATCGATCTATGCAATGAAGCTAGGGAAGCATGTTTTGTGTGAAAAGCCAATCGCCCGATCTGCCGAAGAAGCCAAGCAGATGGTTGATGTTGCCAAAGCCAGCGGGGTTAAGAGTATGGTGGCGTTCAATTACCGGTTTGTCCCGGCTGTCCGACAGATCCGCAACCTGATCGACAGCGGTGCGCTGGGAAAAATCTACCATTGGCGGGCTGTATACCTCCAAGAATGGATCCTGCCCCACTACAAGACACCCAAGATTTGGCGCTTGGATAAGTCAATTGCCGGCAGCGGTGCTTTAGGTGACCTGGGCGCACACATTATTGATCTGGCGCATTACCTTGTTGGCGGGGTCAAAACAGTTTCTGCAATGGCGAAGACTTTCATCACAGAACGCCCGTTGCCTGATAATCCCAATAAAATGGGCACGGTCGATGTGGACGATGCCTTTGTGTCCATTTGCGAGTTTGAGAATGGGGCATTAGGCACATTTGAGTCAACTCGTTTTGCCCTCGGTCGCAAGAATTACAATAGCTTTGAAATTAATGGCGAAAAAGCCAGCGTCCGTTTTAACCTTGAGCGGTTTAACGAGTTCGACATCTTCTACCGGGATCATGAGCCGAAGGAAACAGGTGGCTGGACAAATGTTCTGGTGACAGAGGGCTACCATCCTTGGTGGGGGAACTGGTGGCCACATGGGCATATCATCGGCTGGGAGCATACTTTTGTGCACGAGATCACACACTTGTTGGATTGTATTGTCAACAATAAGGAGGTAGGTCCACATGGAGCTACTTTCGAAGACGGGTACCGTGCAGCAGTCATCTGCGATGCCATATTGAAATCGGCTGAAATTAAAAAGCAGGTCGATATTAAATATTAGACTTATTGTTCCATGGGTGAGGCAGTCTCTGCCTCACCCCGCATTCTCTAATTGATGGTTTTTGGAGTCATTATGGCGAAACGTCGTCTTCGTATACCGGTTGGTCTCTTTATTGCGATCGTTGTGATATTGGTCCTTGGTTTGATCGCTGGCCCCTCGATAAATGCATTGACCACAGAAAAACAAAGGGCTACCAATGTGCTTCTTTCTGCGATTCCATTTATCCTGATCTTTATATCCATTCTGCTCGCTTTTATTTCTTTGATCAGTATGTCGGCCAGCGTACTTAATGACAACATATCGCCGCGTATCTATCGTATCATAGAGACAATACTCATTGCGGGTATCGTCTTAGGAATTATTGGCATGTTTCAACCGTGGTTGATGATATTCTATAAATATGGATTCATCGTTCTGCTTGTGTCCACCCTGGGTTTCATCTGGTGGGGTCACATCAAACCAAAGAGTGAACGCCGTCAAAAACAGTCTGGTAGCACATCAAGCCAGGATGTTAAGATAATCGAACCATAAGGCAGAAATATATCCCGATATGGTCACCTCTACTACATAAGTCTCTTGACCTTACTCCACATCATGAAAGGTTTTTCTATGTCTGACATCTATCAACCCAAACCAGAACACAAATTCACCTTCGGTTTGTGGACAGTCGGCTCGACTGGCCGCGACCCATTTGGGGGTCCAGTGCGTGAGTCAAAAACTCCAGTCGAACTGGTCCACTTGCTCGCGGAAGTTGGCGCGTACGGTGTAAACTTCCATGATAATGACCTTGTCCCGATTGATGCCACTCCAAGCGAACGGGATCGGATCGTAAAGGATTTCAAAAAAGCCCTGAAGGAGACAGGTCTGGTTGTCCCGATGGCGACAACGAACCTGTTTTTTGATCCCGCTTTCAAAGATGGGGCTTTCACTTCCAATGACCCTCGGGTGCGGGCTTATGCGTTGCAAAAAACCATGCATGCCATGGATCTAGGCGTCGAGTTAGGAGCTAAAATATACGTATTCTGGGGTGGGCGCGAAGGCACAGAAACTGATGCATCCAAAGATCCGGTGACCGCGATCCAGCGCACCCGTGAAGCAGTAAATTTCCTATGTGAATATGCCATCCATCAAGGCTATAAACTGAAATTTGCCCTGGAAGCCAAAGCTAACGAGCCACGCGGTGATATATATAATGCCACAACCGGACATATGCTAGCCTTCATCGCAACCCTGGATCACCCAGAAATGGTGGGTGTCAACCCCGAAGTCGCCCATGAGCAAATGGCAGGCTTGAATTTTACTCATGCTGTCGCCCAGGCCCTGGATGCGGACAAGCTTTTCCACATTGACCTCAATGATCAAGCCTTCGGGCGTTACGACCAAGACTTTCGCTTTGGGGCAGTCAACTTGAAAAGTGCCTTCTTCCTGGTCAAGTTATTGGAAGAACACGGCTACCAGGGAAGCCGCCACTTCGACGCCCACGCATACCGCACGGAGGATTACGAGGGCGTGAAAGATTTCACCCGTGGTTGTATGCGGACGTACCTGATTCTCAAAGAGAAAGCCAGGCATTGGATGCAGGACAAAGAAATCCAAGCCCTGCTAGATGAGGTCAACTCTGATCGAGAGGATGTCTCGCCTCTGCTGGGTGTGTATAGTTTGGAGAAAGTAGCCGCCCTTAAAGCCAGGACATTTGACCGGAAGACATTGGGAGTCCGTGGACTTTCCTACGAGCGCCTTGACCAATTGACGGTGGAGTTGTTGCTTGGGGTGCGTTGAGGGCTTTGATTAAATTTCTTGCATCATGTTTCACTGACCCTGGCAATTGGAATCTGATCTATGAAACTCTTTCTAGGACTTGATGTCTCTACGACCGGCGCTAAAGCGCTGTTGATAAATGAAAAGGGAGGTGTAGTCAGCAGTGCTACTGCGCCTCTGACACTTTCCGCGCCCCACCCGCTATGGTCGGAACAAGATCCACTTGATTGGTGGATCGGCATCTCCAAGAGTATCCGTCTAGCGCTGGAGCAAGCAGGAGTATCAGGTTCAAGCGTGGCTGCCATCGGCCTGACAGGCCAGATGCACGGTTTAGTTTTGCTTGATGAGCAGGGTGAAGTGTTGCGACCGGCCATCCTGTGGAATGACCAGCGCACCAGCGCCCAATGCGATGAGATACGTTCCCGTTTGGGCAAGCAACGGCTGATTCAGATTACCGGAAATGATGCCCTGACTGGTTTCACTGCGCCTAAAATCCTTTGGGTGCAACAAAACGAACCGGAAATATATGCCAGGGTGCGGCACATCCTGTTGCCTAAAGATTACATCCGTTACCGGCTGACCGGCGAGTATGCCATGGACAAAGCCGATGGCTCTGGAACCATTCTTTTTGATCTAAAGACTCGCAATTGGTCTCCTGAAGTATTATCCACCCTTGAAATCCCGGCAAATTGGCTGCCGCCCACTTTTGAAGGTCCCGAAGTGACCGGTTGTGTCAGCGCTTTGGCAGCAGCCGAAACAGGCCTGGTTCCGGGGACTCCAGTCGTTGGAGGTAGCGGCGATTGTGCTGCCCAGGCAGTCGGTGTGGGAGCAGTACAACCCGGTATTATCGCGCTCACGCTAGGCACATCTGGGGTGGTATTTGCGTCAACGGAATCGCCGTTGGTTGAACCGGAAGGTCGGTTGCATGCTTTTTGCCATGCAGTTCCCGGGCGTTGGCATTTCATGGGTGTCATGCTCAGCGCTGCAGGTAGTCTTCAATGGTACCGCGATACCCTTGCCCCGGGTATAAGTTTCGATAGCTTGGTTAATGAAGCAGGCGATATAAAAGCAGGCAGCGATGGATTGCTTTTCCTTCCCTACCTAACAGGGGAACGCACACCCTACCCCGATCCTCTGGTGCGTGCAGCGTGGATTGGGCTGACAGTTCGCCATACCCGGGCGCATATGACGCGAGCAGTATTAGAAGGTGTAGCTTTTGGTATAAAAGACAGCTTCAGGCTGATCTTACAAGCTGGGTTGGGATCGATTGAGCAGGTGCGCATATCGGGCGGTGGTGCTAAAAGCAAACTATGGCGGCAGATCATGGCTGATGTGCTTGGCGTTGAGCTAGTGACGGTCAATACCTCTGAGGGTGCTGCCTTTGGCGCGGCGCTGTTAGCCGGGGTTGGCGCAGGTATCTATGAGAATGTGCTGACCGCATGTGAAGCCACCATCCAAATCACTGATCACACGTTTCCCACACACGATACCCGCACCTATCAGGATTACTATCCCCATTACCGCGCCTTGTATCCAATCTTAGCGCCAGAATATAAAACAATGTCCAAAATAAGCCAGTATGACGAATAATAAGCCCATCATCTGTCTTGGCATCCTGGTAGCCGATATTGTCGGGCGGCCTGTGCGAGCTGTTCCGGATCCGGGTCGGCTGGTGCTGGTGGACGAAATGAGCTTGCATACCGGCGGTTGTGCGATTAATACCGCCACGGCTTTAGCAAAGCTCGGTCTGCCAGCGGAGGTGATTGGCAAGGTCGGTTTAGACTCATTCGGTGACTTCGTACTCAATGCCCTGGCAGAGCGTGGGATTGGAACCAGAGGTATCACGCGTGACAAGGAAGCGGGCACCTCAGCTACGATGGTAATGGTTGCACCAGATGGTGAACGGCGTTTTGTGCACTATATTGGAGCTAATGCTCACCTGACATTAAAGGACATTGACCTTGAAATCGTGAATGCGGGATCAATTCTCCACGTTGGCGGAGCGTTGGTTTTACCCGGCATCGATGGTTTACCGACCGCTGAATTGCTGCGTAATGCCCGCCTCGCGGGTGTAACCACCTTCCTTGACACTGTTTGGGATGATACTGGGCGTTGGATGGATACCCTGGCACCTTGTTTACCTAATATTGATTATTTTGTTCCTAGTTTACCTGAAGGCCAGGCATTGACTGGACTGGATGACCCCACAGAAGTGGCAAGTGCCTTGCTGGAGCGTGGCGTGAGGACGGTGGGTCTCAAAATGGGCGTGGATGGCTGCCTGGTGATGTCTGGCGAGGGCCAAGTGATTCGCCTTCCAGCCTTCCAGGTGGATGTGGTGGATGCCACTGGAGCAGGGGATGCCTTCGCTGCTGGTTTCATCGCCGGGGTATGGCATGGTTGGCCGATGGAGCAAACCGCACGCTTTGCCAACGCGGTAGGTGCCCTGTGTGTGACCGGTCTCGGCGCTTCAGGCGGTGTCCGCTCGCTTTCTGAAACGTTATCATTCATGGAGAATGCACTGCTGAAGGCGTAGTTTGCCTGTGAGTTTTTTTTCTTAATACTATTCATTGGTTTATTCCGGTATTTCCGGGTTAGGAGCTGAAATGGAAAAATTTGGATATCGTTTCTCATTTGGGCCGTGGAATATCCATGAGGGGGCTGATCCCTTTGGACCAAATGTACGGTCTGCTGTGGACTACGATAAAAAAGTGGAAATCCTTAAAGGATTGGGCTATGATGCCATGCAATTTCATGACGACGATGTCGTGCCTGATCTCGACAAGTTGACCGCAACGGAGATCAGCAAGCAAGCACGTGCGATGCGTGCCAAGCTAGCGGAACATGGCCTGCTAGCAGAGTTCGTTGCACCCCGCTTATGGGAATCTCCGATGACTGTGGACGGTGCTTACACCGCGAATGATCCCAAGATGCGGCAGTATGCCATCGAGCGTTCCAAAAAGGCTGCGGATATTGCCCGTGAGATGGACTGCAATCTGATGGTACTCTGGCTGGCGCGCGAGGGCACCTACATGCGCGAGGCAAAAGACGCCTCACGTGCCGTCCATTACTTACTGGAAGCTGTCAACAGTCTGTTGGATTACGATAAGGATTTGCGCATTGCTATTGAAACCAAGCCTAATGAACCGATGGATATAGCCTATCTTCCCACCATCGGACATGCCCTGGCTCTCGGCTCCCAGTCGGATCACCCCGAGCGTGTCGGTTGTCTGGTTGAATCGGCCCACGCGATCCTTGCTGGATTGGATCCATCTGACGAGATGGCCTTCGGCCTGGCATTTGATAAGTTGTGGGGTGTTCACCTTAATGATCAGAATGGCTTGAAATACGACCAGGATCGTTCCTTTGGTTCGGTAGACCTGCGACGGGCATTCAACGAAGTACGTGTTTTGGATGGCAACCGGTTCTACGAAAAAGGGATGGTTGGCATGGATGTAAAAGCCATTCGCACACAACCGGCCGAAGTTGCCACCAAGCACCTACGTAACAGCCTGCAAATCTTCCTGCGACTGGTGGAAGTTGTACGCTCCCTGGATCAAGCGAAGTACAAAGAATTGCTTTACGCCCGTGATTACGAAGAACTTGATTGGTTCATCCTAACCAATCTGATGGGTAACCGTTGATCATGGAAAACAACCTGTTCCTTTCTGAGATGATTCGCAGTGAATTAAGCGAGGTTGTGGGTCCGGACTTCGTATCCGTCGCAGAAAGCGATAAGTTCATTTACTCCACCGACTGGGCGTGGATGCCTCAAATGTGGCTGGATCGAGGCATGCAGCTCAGACCGCCTGATTATATTGTCCATCCTGGTTCGGCTGAAGAGATCTCCGAGATTTTAGAGATCGCCAACAAGTATCGCATCCCTGTCGTACCCTGGGGGGGAGGCTCCGGCACGCAAGGCGGTGCGCTGCCCATTTTCGGCGGCATCCTAATCGATACGAAGCGGATGGACAAAATCATTGCCATTGATGAGAAATCACTGACCGTGACGGCTCAGGCAGGGATCATTATTTCCCAGCTCGAATGGGCATTGAACGAAAAAGGCTTGATGCTACCGCACTATGCCGCTTCCAGTAATTGTGCCACCCTGGGCGGAGCGCTAGCTCCACGTGGCACTGGTACCCTCAGCACCAAGTATGGAAAAGCCGAGGATATGGTGCTCAGCATGCAGATCGTGCTACCAACCGGGGAGATCATCCGTACACCGCCAGTCCCGAAACATGCTGCAGGTCCGGATTGGTTTCGGCTCTTCCTGGGTGCGGAGGGTAATTTCGGCATCATCACCGAAGCCACCATGCAGCTTGATTATCTGCCGGAAGCACGCCTGATGCGGGCTGTCTTATTCGATGACTTGAATAAAGCGCTGGAAGTCGGGCGTTTAATCATGACTCACCGTCTCAACCCGCTTGTCATCCGTCTGTACGATCGCGAATCAACCAGCTCGCAAGTCAAGAAGGTGCTGGGTTATGAATATGACGGGGCGTATATGGTGATGGGCTTCGATGGTGACCCGGAAATTGCCGCATTGCAAGAAAAGAAAGCACTGGACTATTGCCAACAACTGGGCGGTCGCGATCTTGGTCGCGACCCGGGTGACGCCTGGTGGGATCACCGTTACGATTTCTATTATCCGCCCAAGAGCCTCAAGCTGCCCTGGATGTATGGTACAACCGAAACTGTAACTACTTTTGACAAGATTGCGAATCTATACTGGGCTGAAAAGAAGGCAGTTGAGGAAGGCTTCGTGGATTGGAATGTGAAATTCATTGCCCACTTCTCGCACTGGTTCCACTGGGGCGTGATGGTCTACTCACGCTTCATCATTGAAGAACCACCACAGGATGCCCAGGAAGCTCTCCGCCTGCACAACCGGGTCTGGAATGCGGCTATGCAGGCAGTGATGGCCAATGGCGGTATGATCAACGAACATCATGGTGTGGGGCTCAAGCTTTCTAGGTACATGCGCAAACAATATGGAGAAGCCTGGCCACTACTTCTAAAAATCAAGAAAACGATCGATCCTAACGGTATCATGAACCCGGGAAAAACAGGCTTCGGTTTCTAGGATGAATGAAGAAAAAATCATGCAACCACAAACCATAACCGCTACCATAGAAAATTGTCGCTACTGCCTGATGTGCCGCCACGTTTGCCCGGTTGGGCATGTTACTCGCAGGGAAACGCTGACGCCTCATGGCTGGGGGTTGACGATCGCCTCCGTCCAACGCGGTTTATTGACCTGGAACCAGGATACGGTGGAGGTGCTCTATTCGTGTGCTGATTGTGGTACCTGTCGCGCCTACTGCGTCACTGACCAACAACTCCCAGATGCAATTGCGATCACCCGTGCCGAAGTCGCCGCTCAAAATCTTGCCCCGGCTGCTGCCTATGGAATTCACACAGCGCTCCAGGAATGGAGCAATCCGTACAAAAGACAAGTACCTGAAACAGTCAATGGGCAGGCAGAAATTGCATTGTTTGTCGGTGATGATGCCATATATCTCTGGCCTGCAGCTCTGGAAAGTGCGCTCAAGTTACTTGAGGCTGCTGGTGTAAAGCCAGTGCTGATCGGTATGGGAAGAAGCAATGGTCACCTGGCCTCATCGCTTGGCTTCCCTGATACGGCCAAAATGCTGGTTCAAACCACGCTCGATGAATTGAAAGCCAGCGGTGCCCAGCGAATGTTGGTGCTTACGCCTGGCGACTATTATGCTTTTGAACATTTACTAAGCGACCGGTTGGAGGTCGAGTGGCCTGTGGGTGTCGAAATTCAGGAAGTCATATCATTACTTGACATAAAATTCACGGCTGGCATACTCAAGTTCAAATCCTCTGATGATAAGAGACCGTACGCGTACATTGATCCATCCCATTCGTTGCGTATTCCAGCACGCTATGACGTCCCACGACGTTTGCTAGCGAGTGTCATGTCCACTGCCGGTCATGAACTTTTCTGGCGAAAGGAACGCGCCCATCCGTGTGGAATTGGTGCTCTGCAGTTTATAACCCCTCAGATTTCCGATCACCTGACTTATGCACGCCTGGCTGATGCGCAACAGGCTGGTGCCCAGATAGCTGTCACCGAAGACCCAGGCTGCTTGAGTCATCTAAACCGCCATGCGGATCGCTTTGGACTTCACGTCCAGGGCTTCTATGAGTTGTTGGCGGATCACCTGGTTTAGGATGTAGATGAGGCATCTTTAATTATGGAAGCCGCATATTCATCACGTTTGTGGAATATTACATTCCAAAAAATCCATACCCATTTCTTAAAGGAGGTACGACATGCATCTATCAATGCACAACTGGATGAGGGCTGAATCGCCCGAGGTCACCATTCGCAGGCTCAAGAAGTACGGTTATGAGAGCATCGAAATCAGCGGCGAACCAGAGATCTATAACGCCAAAGAGGTGCGAAAGACTCTCAAAGACAATGGCATTCGCTGCTGGGGTGCCGTTACGTTAATGCTCGGAAACCGCAACCTGCTTGCCAAGGATGAGGCTCACCGGGCGAGCTCAGTGAAATATACCAAGGATTGCGTGACCCTGGTTAAAGAGATGGACGGGTACGAACTGACCATTGTCCCATGCACTGTGGGTAAGATCAGTCCTGATGCTACGCCCGAAGAAGAATGGAAATGGGCCGTAGAGAGCTTAAAGGAAGTGCAGGAGCATGCATCGAAGGCAGGTGTAAAGCTGGCGCTTGAACCACTCAACCGCTTTGAAACTTATTTCCTCTCGCGAGCGGCTCAGGCGATTGCCCTGGCAAAAGCAGTCGGTCCGGAGTGTGGCGTATGCCTGGACGCCTTCCATCTCAATATTGAAGAAGCCGATCCATTTGAAGCAATCAGATCTGCAAAAGGTCTGCTGGTTGACTTTCATGTTGCTGACACCAATCGCATGGCTCCTGGCATGGGTCATTGGGATTGGTTGAAGCTGATTGGCACGCTGAAGACGATTGGCTACGATGGTGCATTGACAACAGAGTTTGTTGCTCCAATTGACCGCACCCCTGCTAATCAATATCCCAATGCCATCGAGACGAATCCGGTGGACATCAGCCCCGAACAGTTTAAGTTTATCCAGGAACACGGGTCTAACCTGTTGTCTGGAGAGTTCTACGAATGGTTGGTCAAAAAGACTTCTGAGACTCTCCTACCGCTAATTAAATAGTCAGTTTAATCCAGAGGCGGGAGTGGAAACGCTCCACTCCTGTCTCTAGGAGGAAGTAAATGGGCAAAAGAGTTGTGATTATCGGCACTCTGGATACCAAAGGGCCAGAGATTGCCTATCTGCGCGACCGGTTGCATGCCCTCGGTTTGGAGACAACCGTGGTCGATTCAGGCATCCTGGGTGAGCCGATCGGCATAAGCCTTGAAGCTGGTCGCGATATCAACCACGCTGAGGCAGCTCGCTATGCAGGCACAACCATCGATGCTTTACGTAATGCGGGTAGCCGTGGCAAAGCCGTGGAAGGGATGCGCGGGGCTCTAAGGAAATTGACTCTGGAGCTCTACTCACAAGGCAAGTTGGATGCAATTGTATGCATGGGAGGCGCAGGAGCGGTAATAGGCGCGACAGCCATGATGCAATTGCCTGTCGGTGTGCCCAAAGTGGTGGTTTCCCCGATCGCTTCTGGAAAGCACTACTTCGACCCCCTGGTTGGCACCAGCGACATCATGGTCGTTCACTCAATCGTAGATATCCTGGGATTGAATCCGATCGCGACCACGATTTTTGACAATGTTGCCGCAGCCCTTAAGGGGATGGTCGATCATGGCCACATACTGCCAGAGCCTGTTCCTGGAGAAAAGTATGTTGCTGTGACCATGTTGGGCAACACCACCAAAGCAGTGATGGCTCTCAAGGATCGGCTGGCTGATCATGGTTACGAGGCAGTTATTTTCCACTCCAACGGTGTTGGCGGACGGGCTATGGAAGAACTAGCCGAAACTGGTCATTTTGTTGGTGTGATTGACTTCACCACGAACGAAACATTCGATCCCATGATTGGCGGAATTCATGACGGCGGTCCTGACCGTCTCAAGCGGATTGGTCTGCGTGCTTTACCGCAGGTCGTTGTTCCTGGTTGTATTGATTTTGCTGCGTTCCACGCTGGCGCTATTCCCCCCACCCTTCAGGGACGCCCGGTCTATGATCACAACCCCGAGTATACCCTCGTGCGCGCTACTCACGAAGAGATGATTGCGCTGGGCCACCTTTTCGCCGAACGTTTGAACCTGACCAAGGGACCACTGCGGATCGCTGTCCCGACCCAGGGTCTCTCCATCCCTAATGTACCGGGCGGCCCCTTCTGGAACCCTGAAGCCGATGCAGCCTTCCTGGAAACCCTACGCGGCGGTATCAGGAAAGACATCCCCATTCTTACCTACGAACGACATGTCAACGATCCCAAATTTGGCGTTGAGGTCGCCGACCTGTTCAATGATTTGATCAGCAAGGAGTAAAAAATGTTAACTGGAAATGGACGTGACTATAAAGACATTCCCCACCTGACCGAAGGCGATGAAGAATTTCGTCAGAAATTCATTTCCTGGGAATTGGGCGACCTGACCTATGTGGATATCCAGGAGTATCTCAAATCCAAGGATACGATCCTGGTGCCTATGGCCAGCTTCGAGCAGCACGGTCAACACCTCCCGATCTATACCGATACCATCACTGCCATCGAAATTTCCTGTCGGGTATCAGAGATGATTGGCGTATTACATTCTCCCCCTATCTGGACGGGCTACTCACCGCAGCACATGCATCGACCTGGAATGGGGCGTGGCACCATCACCCTGCGAAGCAGCACCCTGCTAAACCTGCTCTATGATGTTGGGCGCAGCCTGATCCATCATGGCTTCAACCGCATCATCTTCGTAAATGGTCATGGTTCCAATGTCAAAGTGGTTGACCCGGTCCTGCGCAAGCTGCGCTACGAGACCGGCGCGCTGATAGGTTTTGTCAAGCCTTATATGGAAAACTACGTTGGGATCCTTGCGGGACTGATGGAGAACCCGCCGGAGGAAACACCTGGCTGGCACTCGAGCGAGCTGGAAACCTCCCAAGACCTGGCTTGGAATGAGAAGTATGTTCGTATGGAACGCGCCAATTTTACCAAGGCGCATGTCCCTGAATTCCTGCCCAGGTCGTTCGAGAAGAAAGATGGCATGCCTGACGTCGAATTTGATGGGTATAAATACTTCGCCTTTCCAATGGACCACCACGAATTCATCGAGAGCGGTGTGATTGGCAACCCACTGCGTGCCACCAAGGAGAAAGGTGAAGAAGCTTTTCGCCGTCTTTCGGAGCATACTGCGCGTGGCGTGCTCGAATTGATGAAAGTTCCTGTCAACGTTCATACCCGCGAGTTTATTGACCGAGCTCTTTAATTCCTGGAAAATTCGCCCACGGATTGTCCGAAGACTGACCGCTCCAATCCGTGGGCTATTTAAAAGTGATGCGTATAAACCTGGCTTATGGCCGCCATGGCCTGACTGTTACATTGCCTGATTCGGTGGTTGAGTTTTCGCCGCGCTTCATCCCCGGTCTGCCCGACGAGCTTAATGCTCTGCGAGGAGCTTTACGTAATCCGATTGGATCAGCTCCGCTGATCGAGCTTGTCAAGCCTGGCGATAGCGTTGTGGTGGTCCACACCGACATCACCCGAGCCACCCCAAATAATCGCATCCTGCCTGTGCTGATGGATGAATTGGAGTCAGCTGGAATTGCCCGGGAAGATATCACCCTCTTAAATGGTCTGGGTACGCATCGCCAGCAAACCGAAGCAGAGTTACGCGCCATGTTGGGTGACCGGATTGTGGAAGCTTACCGCTGTCTCCAACATGATTGTAACGATGAAGCCAACCTGGTCTCCCTCGGAGAAACATCACTGGGACACCCCGTGCGCATCAATCGCTTTTATCTCGAAGCCGATGTACGCATCCTGACCGGCTTTATTGAACCTCATTTTTTCGCTGGTTTCAGTGGTGGACCCAAGGCAGTCCTCCCCTCGTTGGCTGGAGCTGAGAGTGTTTTTACCAATCACGGAATTGAAATGATCGCCTATCCCAAAGCAACCTGGGGAGTCGTTGAAGGGAATCCCATCTGGGAGGAGATGCGTGAGGTCGCCTTGCGTACCAATCCCACTTTCCTGTTGAATGTATCCCTCAACATCAACCGTGAGATCACCGGCATCTTTGCTGGCGATATGCTTCAATCTTTTGCGAGGGGTTGCACCTTTGTGAAAGAGAATGCCATGCGCGCAGTGGATAAGCCTTACGATATCGTGATAACCACCAACAGTGGCTATCCGCTTGATCAGAACCTATACCAGTCGGTTAAGGGCATGAGCGCTGCCAACCAGATCGTACGGCAGGGAGGCAGCATTATCATTGCCTCAGCATGCGAGGACGGCTTGCCCAATCATGGGCTGTATGCTACCTTGTTAGCTGAGGCTGGTTCAGCTCAAGGTGTGATCGATATGATCTCCAAGCCTGGATTCCGTGCCCAGGATCAGTGGCAAGTGCAGCTCCAGGCTCAGATTCAACAGCGCGCCGATGTGTACGTTTACAGCGACGGGCTTACTGACGAGCAGATTGAACGGGCATTGTTCATCCCCTGTCGTAACCTCGAGCAAACCGTCTGGCAATTACTGGAAAAATATGGTTCTCAGGCACGCATCTGTGTCATTCCCGAAGGACCGCAAACGATCCCCTATTTGCGAGGAGAAGTATGAACAGTAAACTATACCGCATGAGTGATCTACTCAGTTCTGCCGATAGGCGCAGCCTGGTGGTTGACACCAGCAAAGGCCTGGTGTTGGGAGCGCTTTCCGGACTGGAACATTGGGAAGAAGCTGTCTGCCCATTGCTGCCATTATTGGATGGTATCGTCACCAGTCCCGGGCAGGCACGCAAACTGACATCTCGCACCCGCCAGGAGGCTGCTCTGCTGATACGGGCTGACTGGACCAACGCCCTGCGTGGGGAGGACTTCGTGCTGCCTCCAGAAACGATCCAATATATTCCCCTTCTGAACCCCTCGGATGCCATGGATCTGGGCGCAAACGCACTGGTGATGTACTTCATCCTCGGGCACGAAGAAGAGATAGAAACCCGGTGTCTGCAGCGATTGGTAAATTTGGCTTTGGAGGGGCTTAATCTGGGCATGCCTTTGCTTGTGGATGTACAGCCTATTGGCCCGAGGGTAGTCCTGCTGAACAAAGCCATCGAGCTGGGTGTCTCGTATGCCATTGAAGGTGGCGCCGATGGCGTTATCGTGCCCTGGCCGGGACCACAATCCTTTACAACCATCCAGGCGATGGGCAATGGCCTGCCAGTGTGGGTTAGACCAGATAGCCTGGCACCGGATACACCCGATCTGGCAGAAGCCCTGCAACTGGGTGCAGCCGGTTTCTGGCTCGATGAGCGGATCTTCGCAGTCAACGATCCGGCAAATGTCCTGCAGGCATTAAGAATCATATTGCATGCCCCGGTGGTCGTGTGAAATGAAAACTGGACTGCAAAACCGCATGGACCGCCTGTTCAATCGCCATGGCGATGGCTGCGCTATTTGCGTGGCTGCTGACCATGGTTATATGAGTGATGTCACCCCTAACGTGGTCAACCTGCGATCGACCATCGAAGCCGTCATTGCAGGCGGTGTAGATGGCATTTTGCTTGCCCCTGGCCAGGCATTACGGCTGGCACCGCTCTTTAAAGGCCGGGATGGTCCAGCCTTGATCGTGCGTGCAGACTGGATGAATATGCCTCGGCTGGGCACCTCCAACGTAAGTAATGCTGTTCCCCAAAGATTGCTGATCAATGAGAAAGTCATCACTGCTGAGCAAGCCCTATCCCTTGGCGCAACTGCCATAACGATCTATTTATTCCTGGGATACAGCGATAAAGTGGAAGCCATCGGCGTGGATAAATGCGCCAGGTTTGTCAATGAGTGCTGCCGAGCCGGTTTGCCATGTATCATTGAGCCGCTGGCTTACGGCGGACAGGTAACCGGTGCAAATATCGTCGAGATTCTTACCCTGGGGGCACGTATGGCGGTGGAGATTGGAGCTGACGCGCTCAAGATCCCTTACACCGGGGATGTGGATTCTTTCCGAAATCTGATTGATGTCAGCGGTGTACCAACTCTGGTTCTGGGAGGCGCCCGCTCGGACCACGAGCGCGACGCCCTAGAGCTGTATGCTGAAGCCCATGAAGCCGGGGCTTCCGGTTGCTTGATGGGCCGCAACGTCACCAAATCACCGGATCCCAAAGCAATGATCGAACAATTCTGCCACATTGGTCATCACGGTTGGACAGTAGATGAAGCCTTGCATGGTGAAACCTGGGATTTCGTCCGCCTGAAGGCCAGACCGCCCTTATGCACTGGCTGTGACCTGTGCGTAGGGGCTTGTGTGGCCAGCCATGGCGACGGTGACTATGGTATGCATTTGGCACGTCTGCGGATTGAACCGGGAAACCAGCCCGGGCAGCATAAGGTTATGTTCTGCACCACCTGTAAAAAGTGTATTGATGTTTGCCCAACTAATGCCTTACGCTGGCACCTTAAATATGGTGCAGTCGAACTGCTCCCCGAACGTTGTGATAGTTGTGGTAATTGTGTGGACATCTGTCCGACGAAGGTGATTATTCATTCACAAGCAGGCTTCACTTTTGAGGATGGACATTCACTGGAGTGGTACCCGGTGATCTGTGACCTGTGTGGCGGCGCACCAGAATGTGCACGAATCTGCCCCACCGGGGCAATCTTCATCGCCCAACGCCCAGATTTCACACCGGTGCTAGACTAGGAGATCACCATGGACTTGACTCAACGAGCCTACTGTGGCCGCATATTGCGCATCAATTTATCCACAGGATCCATTGAAACCACTGCCTTGCCTGCAGAAGTGATGCCACTTATTCTAGGTGGGAAAGGACTGGGGGCATGGCTACTATATACCGAACAACCTGCTGGTGTGGATCCGCTCTCTCCGGAAAACCTCATGATCTTCCATACCGGCCCACTTACAGGAACCACTGCGCCTACCGCGGGGCGTTTTGGCCTGACCACTAAAAGTCCGGCCACAGGCACCTATTTCGATGCTTACTGCGGCGGCTATTGGGGTAATATGCTCAAATATGCGGGGTATGACGCCCTGGTGATAACGGGAGCCTCTAAAAACCCGGTGATACTGGTCATTGATGGGGCTCAGGTGGAAATCCGTCCAGCAGAAAACTTATGGGGGACGACCATCTCCGTAGCCACACAACAGATCAAAGCTGAACTAGGGCATGATTGGCAATCCCTGGTGATCGGCCCTCCCGGAGAAGCACAACGCAATCTGGCTGGAATTTTCAACGAGAGCCGGGCTTTAGCGCGTGGTGGGGTTGGTGCGGTGATGGGATCGAAGAACCTAAAAGCAATCGCCGTCCACGGCACCGGGGGTGTGCACGTCCACGATAAAAGGCAATACGAGCGCGCCCTTCAGCTTGCATTCCGGGCGGTGCGCATGTCGGGTCCGATCAGCATGCTCCGCAAGGAGGGGACGGCTAACATCCTGGAGGTTATCAACGTGATGGGGGCATTGCCCACCCGCAACTTCCAACGAGGACATTTCGAAAAGTCGGATGAGATTTCTGGTTACTCCTTCCGTCAGCACAACTGGAAAAATGAGTATGCCTGTTTTGGTTGCCCGATTGGTTGCGGTAAATGGACCACTCCCCTGGAAGATGGCACGATCATCGAGGGACCCGAGTATGAGAGTATCTATGCCCTCGGTTCGAACTGCGCGATTGGTAGCCGTGAAACCATCATCCGGCTGAACTGGCTGTGCGATGAATATGGTTTGGACACGATCAGCGTGGGTGGGGTAATCGGTTTTGTAATGGAGATGTTTGAGCGCGGCATGGTAGAGGCGAACACACTGGATGGAATTTCACCATTCTGGGGGAATGCCGAAGCTGCCATTACTCTGGTAGAGAAAATGGCTACAGGGGAGGGTTGCGGCAAGTGGCTGGCACAGGGCGTGGCTGCCATCGCAGAAGGCTACCCCGAAACGAAGGTATTTGCCATGCATGTCAAAGGGCTGGAAATGCCTGCTTATCATCCGAATGCTGCCAAAGGCACAGCGCTGGCTTATGCGATTTCTGAACGAGGCGCCTGTCACCTGCGGGGTGCACCACTGGGTGAAATATTCAGTGGAGCCGCAGACCCACTGGCGATTGAAGGAAAACCGCAATTGTTCCGCGATCACCAGGCTGATAAAGCTGTTTGGGATAGCGCTTGTTTATGCGCCTTCCCGGGATACGGAATGACCCTCAAGGAATTGTGGCAATTGGTCAAGGCTGCTACGGGTTTCGACTATCCCCAGGTGGCAGATTTAGAGCGCCTTGGGGAGCGCGTATCGACATTGGCACGTCTCTTCAACGTGCGAGAAGGTTTTTATCGCGCCGCGGATAACCTGCCAGCACGTAACCTGACACAGCCCATGACGGTTGGTTCAGCCGGTGGTCAGGTGGTTGATCTGGAACCGATGCTTGACGAATACTATCGTATCATGGGTTGGACCAACAACGGCGTCCCAACCCCTGAGCGATTGAAAGCGCTTGGAATATTGGATTCGCTTGGACCTTCCAAGAATGACGAATAATTCGACAGTATTTTTATTGATGCTGGTGGCGGTAACTTTTTTGATCAGCGTGTCGAAAGGCGGGTTGGGTGGAATGGCAGGGTCACTGGCAACACCACTGATGGCGCTGGTGATGCCTGTGGATCAGGTTCTCGGCTTATTGCTGCCCATCATGCTGCTTGCGGATGTGTTTGCCACCGGCTTACATTGGCGGCGCTGGAATGGACGCTTAGTTTGGCTTCTTCTCCCTGGTGCTGTGATTGGAGTGACGATCGGTACGTTCTTTATTGCTAACGCCCCTACCGAAGCACTCAAGATGGGGCTGGCTGTCATCACATTGCTGTTTGTGGCTTACAAGCTTATCGAAAAACGCCTGCTGGCATCTTTAACATATCATGCGCATAACTGGCATGGCTGGTTGGCGGGTACGGTTGCAGGATTCGGGTCCTCGCTTGCCCACAGCGGATCACCTCCAATCAGTATTTACCTCATGCTGGTTGCAGTGACACCCACCATTTTTCTTGGCACGTCAGTGCTTTTCTTTGCCATTCTTAATTGGATCAAGGTTCCTTATTATCTCTATATCCATTTGTTTGACATCCAATTGATTAAGCAGATTGCGTGGGTGTTTCCGATCGTCCCCTTGGGGGTGTGGTTTGGGCGCTGGTTGGTGACCAAGGTTTCGAAGAATGTTTTTGAGAACATTATTTTGGTTTTGTTGGTCATAACAGCCCTGTTGTTGATCTTCGGCTAGATGGAGGTGTAAGGCTGGTGAGAAAAACCGTTGTTATAACAGGATCGTTGGATACGAAGGGTAGGGAATTTGCCTTCCTTAAAAAGTTGATTGAGAATGAGGGACTTGAAGCCCTGGTGATAGATTTTGGTGTGATGGGGGAACCGAGCTTCGCACCCGAGATCACCCGCCAGGAGGTGGCAAAAGCAGGTGGTGGGGACTTGGCTATCCTGGCGTCTGGCGAGCACAAAGACGAGGCAATGCGGATTATGGCGGCTGGCTTGGCTGTGGTGGTGCGTCAGCTTTTTGATGAGGGCAGGCTAGATGGGATCATTGGATTGGGAGGTGGTGGAGCAACTTCACTTTCAACCAAAGCCATGCGGGTCCTACCGGTAGGCGTTCCCAAAGTGATGGTTTCCACGCTTGGTGGGGGGGATGTCAGTGCTTATGCCGGAACGCGGGATATCACCTTTATGCCATCCATTGTGGATGTGGCAGGTATTAATCGGATCAGCCGCCTCATATTTACCAATGCAGCCGGAGCCATTGCCGGTATGGTGAAAATGGAAAAGACTATTGTAAATGAAGAAAAGCCGCTCATTGCCGCATCAATGTTTGGCAATACCACACTTGCTGTGGAGCAGGCGCGAGGCATCATGGAGAAGCGCGGTTATGAAGTTCTAGTCTTCCATGCTACTGGCATCGGGGGCAAGACAATGGAAAGCTTGATCTCTGATGGATTTATCAGCGCTTCATTGGATATCACGACCACAGAGTTGGCGGATGAGGTCTGCGGTGGTGTATTGAGCGCTGGTCCTGAACGCTGCATGGCTGCCTCGAGAGCTGGCATACCGGCGGTACTGGTTCCTGGCTGTGTGGATATGGCTAACTTTTGGGGTATGGAGACCATCCCCGAAAAGTACCGGTCCCGTAAGCTCTACCAATGGAATCCAAATATTACTTTGATGCGCACCAATGTTGAAGAAAATAACCGCATCGGGGAGATGATCGCTACGGTTGCCAACGCAGCCACTGCGCCGGTTATCATTCTGATTCCCCTCAAAGGCGTTTCGCAATTGGATAGCCCGGGTGGGGCGTTTTGGGATCCGCTAGCAGATCGTGCCTGCTTTGAGGTCATCAAAAAGAATCTCAAGCCGGACATCCCGGTCATCGAGATGGAGAACAATATCAACGATCCTGAATTCGCCAACAGGGCAGC
>Ga0209254_10000600_pt1 | contig 29954 bp, 29 predicted proteins | sample FrelakmetDIP11DI_FD_187148 | JGI IMG/M metagenome (GOLD analysis project Ga0209254, IMG submission 187148) | Freshwater lake sediment microbial communities from the University of Notre Dame, USA, for methane emissions studies - DIP11 DI (SPAdes)... | ecosystem: Environmental > Aquatic >... | reverse complement strand
CACCGACGGCGAGTCCGAGCTGCATGCCCCCGGGCGTGCCCCCGACCACCAGCACCACGCCCGGCAGCGCGACCAGCCCCACCACGAGTTCCCGGGCATCGAACGGACGGCGCGCGATCCACGGCTCGATCACGGCCAGGAACAGCGGCGCCACGGCCATGGTGGTGGCGGCCACCGACGCGTTCGCGAGCTTGATTGCGCCGTAGAAGGTGAGCCAGTGCAGCGCCACGACGACGCCGATGCCTGCAAACGCGGCCAGCGTGCGCCGCGGGACGGCACGCAGTTCGCGCCACAACGGCGGCCAGGCGAGCAGCACGGCGACGACGATCAGCATGCGCCACCAGACGAGCTCGAGGGCCGGCAGGCTGATCAACTTGCCCAGGATCGCGGTGAAGCCCCACAGCAGCACGCAGAAGTGGATCTGCAGCAGCGCCTTGCGTTCGGGTGTCACGGTCATCGATCGGACCCCGATCCGGCGCGGTCAGTGCGAAACGCTCGTCGTCTCGCGCTTGCGGATCTGCTCCTGCACCATCTCGAGCGCAGTCCTCTCGCAGGGCGGCAGGTCGACGTCCGTCGTTCCCCTGGGCGTGACGCGCTCGCCCCAGCGGACGAAGTGTGCACAGAACGTGAGCCCCGCACCAAAGGCCGGGAGCAGGATCCGTCCGCCCGGCTTCACGCGGCCTTCTTCGATCGCCTCGACCAGTGCGACCGGCACGGTTCCTGCGGACATGTTGCCGTAGCGGTGCACGTTGACGAACACCCGCTCCATCGGCACTCCGGCACGCTTGGCCACCGCCTCGATGATGCGCAGGTTGGCCTGATGGGGCACGACGAGGTCGATGTCGTCGGGACTCATGTGGCGGGCCGCCAGCACGTCCGCGCAGGCGCCCGACATGCCGATCACGGCCCGCTTGAAGATCTCCTGGCCCTCGAAGATCCAGTCGGTCTTGCCGAACACCCGCGTGAAGTTGGCGTAGCGGGTTCCCATGCCCTCCACGACCAGCGTGTTGCGGGCGTCGCTGTCGCACCCGAGGCGCTCGGCGAGCAGGCCTTCTTCGCGCTCGGTGGCCTGCAGCACGACCGCCGCACAGCCGTCGCCGAACAGCACAGAGACGCCGCGGTTGCTCCAGTCCATGAAGGCACTGATCAGTTCACCGCCCAGCACCACCGCGTTGCGCACCACGCCCGTGCGGATCAGCGCATTGGCGGTACTGAGTGCATAGAGAAAGCTCGTGCAGGCGGTGTTGACGTCCATCGCGGCCGCCTTCTTGGCACCGAGCCGCACCTGCAGTCCGGAAGCCTGATTCGGCACCTGGTCGTCGAAGCTGCAGGTACCGAACACGATCAGTTCCACGTCCGCCGGATCGAGGCCTGCGCACGCGAGCGCCCGCATCGCAGCGACGTAGCCGAGCTCCTCGAGCGGCACGTGCGACACCCGCCGCTCGCGGATGCCGGTGCGGCTCGCGATCCACTCGTCGTTGGTGTCGAGGAACGTGGCGAGGTCGGCATTGGTCAGCACGGCCGGCGGCAGGCACTTGCCCCAGCCGGTAATGGCGGCGTAGGTCACCGTCGGAATCTCCGGATTTCTGTAGGGCGCCACTTTACCAGCTTCGCCGTTGAGCCACGGCCGCAGGCCGGTGCGCGCTGCACGGGTCGCCGCGGCTCAAGCCACCCGTGCCGGCGCGTGCGTGAAGTCGCCGGCCTTGACGAGCATGCCGGGGACCGCGCGTCCGAGCTGCTCCTGCAGCCACCGGGCGGTCGAGATCGCCGCCGCGAGCGAGATGCCGGTCTCGTAACCCGACCGATGCAGCATGTAGAGGAGGTCCTCCGTCGGTATGTTGCCTGTCGCCGCGGGGGCGAACGGACAGCCGCCGATGCCGCCCACGCTCGCGTCCAGCGTCGTGACTCCGGCCTGCACCGCGGCGAAGGCATTCGCGAGCCCGGTGTTGCGCGTGTTGTGGAAGTGGCAGCGCAACGCGACGGCTGGCACCGCTTCGCGGACGCGGCCGACGAGTTCGATCACCTGGGCCGGTACGCCGACACCGATGGTATCGGCGAGCGCGATCTCGAATGGTTCGACCTCGGCCACGCGGCGCGCGATGTCGACGACGCGCTGCACCGGCACCTCGCCCTCGAACGGGCAGCCAAAGGCGGCGGATACGGTGACCTGGAAACGGATGCCCACGCGCTTGGCGGCGGCTGCGATGTCCAGCCATGCCACGATGGATTCCTCGGTCGCGACGCCCTGGTTGCGCCGGTTGAAGGTGTCGCTTGCGACCACCGCCATGCCGATCTCGTTGCAGCCAGCCGCGGCCGCGCGCTCGAACCCGCGGCGGTTCAGCACGAGCCCGATGAAGCGCACGTCCGGCCGTCGCGCCAGGCCCGCGAGCACGGCTTCCGCGTCTGCCATCTGCGGCACGCGCTTCGGGTTTACGAAGCTCGCCACCTCCACGCGCCGCACGCCGGCCGCGATCGCGCGCTCGATGAACTCGATCTTGGTCGCGGTCGGCAGCACGCTGGGCTCGCTTTGCAGCCCGTCGCGAGGACCCACCTCGACGATGTCGATGCGCTTGCTCGCCGCCATGCTCTCCTGCGCCTCCGCGGACCGAGGATACAAGGGCGGCCTGGTAGATCCAATCGCGCCCGTGTGGGACCGCGGGTGAGCTGATCGAACTGATCGAGTCCGGTGCGGCCCGAGCCGCGATAGAATAACCAATCGAGCGCCCCCAACCCGGCGCGTGAGGATGACCATGAAGAAGGCAAACCTGGTTCTGGCGGCCGCCCTGGCGGCTGCAGGCGTCACGGGCGTTGCGACGGGGCTGCTGACGCCGGCGACGGCGATCGCGCAAGCTGCGCCGCAGAAGCAAGCAGCGCCGCAGAAGATCGGCGCCAAGATGCTGAAGCCGCTCAAGGCCGCGCAGGAAGCGATCGGCACCAAGAACTGGGAAGCGGCCATCGCCAGCCTCAACGAGGCCCAGGCCATCGAGCCGAAGACGCCTTACGAGGCGTTCATGGTGGACGAACTCGGCTGGTACGCCCGGCTGCAGATTAAGGACTACAAGGGTGCCGAGGAGGCCCTCGCGCGCGCCGTGGCCTCGGGCTTCGTGCCCGAGGCCGACGTGCCCCGCCGCTACAAGGCGCTGGCGCAGATCAACTACCAGATCGAGAACTACGCCAAGGCCGTCGAGTACGGCGACAAGTACCTCGTCGCAGCGCCTGGCAGCGCGGACGTCGGCGCGCTGGTTGCGCAGAGCAAGTTCCTGCAGAAGGACTACGCTGGCGCTCGTGCCACCGTGGACCAGATCACGGCCGGCGCGGCCAAGCCCGACGAGCAGTTGCTCCTGATCGGGCTGCGCAGCAACTACGAACTCAAGGACCGGCCGGGCACCGTGCGCAGCCTCGAGGCGCTGATCCGTCACTACCCGGCCACCAAGTACTGGGAAGACCTGCTGAACAACCAGCTCTACGAGACCAAGGCAGATCGCGACCTGCGCGCCCTCTACCGGCTGATTGTTGATACGAAGACCATGAACCGGCCCGATGAGTATTCCGAAGCGGCCGCCACGCTCATGACCGGCGGGTTCCCTTCGGAGGCAAAGCAGCTGCTCGAGCAGGGCCTCTCGTCCGGGGCGTTCCAGGGCGAGCCGCTCACGCGCGCCCAGGCCGACCTTGCCCGGGCAAAATCCGGTGCGGACGCGGACCGCAAGGAACTGCCGGGCGCCGACCAGGCCCTCGCCGCCGCCAAGACGGGCAACGAGATGGTCGCAATGGGCAAGCTGTTCTTCAGCGTCGGCGAGTACGGCAAGGCCGCGGATGCGATCCAGAAAGGCCTCGCCAAAGGCGGCGTGGCGGACACGGACGACGCGAACATGCTGATGGGCGTTGCCCATGCGCGCGCCGGAAAGTCACCGGAGGCGCTCGCAGCGTTCGAGAAGGTCAAGGATGCGAAGCTCGCCGAGGTCGCTCGCCTGTGGAAGCTCCACGTCGAGACGTCAGGGGCGCCGGCGAGCTGACCGCTGGTCGCCATCGCGGCCATGCCGCGCAACGAACGAGGCCGCCGGGTGCAAACCACGGCGGCCTCTTCGTTTGCGCGCAGCGCCCGTGCGACCGGGCGGGGTCAGCGAATGCGAAGCTTCCAGAGACGGGCGACCTCGGCGAACTCCGGATCCTTCACAGCATCGAACGCCTTGGCGGCCTCGGCCTTCTTGCCGAGTCGCACCAGCGCGATGCCCAGTTCCATGTTCGCGTCGTCCACGTCGCCGAGGCCCGGCAGCGTGAGCGCCTTGCGCATTGCATCGGCAGCCTCGGCGTATTTTCCCGCACTGAAATACAGCTTGCCCACCTTGTACGCGGCGTCACCTGTCTTCGCCGCGGCCAGCGCCGGGCCCGCACCGGCGAGCGCCTTGCGATCCTCGTCGGCCTTGCGCTTGGCCGTGTCCCGCGTCCGTGTGGCGCGCGTCATCTCCTCGCCGCTGAAGAGCCCCGCCGCGAGGCCCTTGTCCATGATGCGCTCGGCCTCGATCGCGAAGCCGCCGACGAACAGCGCCTGCGCCATGTCGAGGTACTGGCGCGACTTGGTCAGTGAACCCACGTCCTCCGAGAGCCGGTAGAGCGCCAGCAGCTCGTGGTCGTGGTTCGTCTGCTCGATGTACCCGTCGAGCAGACGGTCCCAGGTATCCGGGCTCGGGTAGTAAGTGAGCAACTGCTCCAGGGCGGCCGAGGTGCCGGCAGCGTCCTTGAGCTCGTAGTTCGAACGCAGCAGGAGCTGCAGCAGGTCCTCGCTCGGCTTCTGCCCGGGCTTGATGAGCCGGTTGGCCGCCGCCACCGCCGACTTGTAGTCCTTCTGCTGGAAATGGGACTGTGCAACCAGCAGTTGCATCTCCTGGTCGTTCGGCGCTGACTTCAGAAACTGGTTCGCGGCCTGCGCGGCCTTCGGGTAGTTGCCCGCCCGGAAATAAAGCTGGGCCACGGTCTTGGTGCGCTGGACGCGCTCGCCCGCCGGCATCTGCCCGGATGCGATCTGCTGCTCCAGCAGGCGCGCCGCATCGGCGTTGCGTCCCTGCTGCAGGTACACGTACCAGAGCAGTTCGTTGATCTTGTAGTCCTCGAAGGCCGTTCGCGGCTGCACGGCCTGCGCTTCCTTGATCTTGCCCAGTGCGCTGTTCCAGTTCTTCTTCTGGACGGCTTCCTGCGCAGCCTTGAGGGGCACGCCCACCTTGGGACCGATCTTCTGCTGGGCCTCGGCCACAGCGGGCGCGAGCAGCCCGGCCGTCAGTCCGGCCGTCCCGGTGAACGCCAATGCTGCAGTCAATACCCAGGTCGCCTTCATGGTCAATCTGCCTCGAAGAGGGGCCATCCGGCCCCTTTAACGTGTAAAAAGCCGCCGGAGCAGACGCCCCGGCAGCCTGGTCTGGAGGCCGGACGCGTGGTCCGGCCCGTCGCTACATGAATTGTTCGTTGCCAACAAACCCGATCTTGCGCATGCCATTTCGCTGCGCCGACGCGAGCACCCGGGCCACCACGTCGTACTTTGCGCGCTTGCTCGGCCGGATGTGCAGCTCCGGCTGCGGGTCGTTCGCCGCCTCGCGCCGGAAGTATCCCTCCAGCGCCTCGATCTCGACCGGCGTTCCGTTCCACAGCACCGTGCCGTCGAAATCGATTTCCAGATTGATCACGACGGGCTCGGCGGTCGACGGCGCGTTGGTCGCCCGCGGCATGTCGAGCTTGACCGCGTGCGTCATCACCGGGATGGTGATGATGAACATGATGAGCAGCACGAGCATGACGTCGATCAACGGCGTCATGTTGATGTCCATCATCGGCTCGTCTTCGCCGCCGCCAATACTCATTCCCATGCCGGTTTCTCCTCGGTGCCCAGTCGGCGACGGTCAGCGGGCCAGGGCACGGTCCGGCTCGGTAATGAACCCGACCTTCTGGATACCGCCGCGCTGGCAGGTCACGATAACGCGTCCGATGTGCTCATAGGCCGTATTGCGATCGCCCCGCACGTGGACCTCGGGTTGCGGGTCGAGCACAGCAATCTGCTTGATGCGCTCGAGCAGGGCGTCCTGCGAGGGCAACAGGGCCGTGTTCCAGAAGATGTTGCCTTCCGCATCCACCGCAATGTTGATGTTCTCGGGCTTGGTCTGCGTCGGGATGTTGGCCGCCTGGGGCAAGTCGACCTTCACCGACTGCGTGATCACGGGAATCGTGATCAAGAAGATGATCAACAGCACCAGCATCACGTCCACCAGCGGCGTGACGTTGATCTCGGAGATCGCCTTATCTTCGTCATCGTCGGCCGAACTGATGGACATGCTCATTCAGAATGCCTCCCGCGTGCGGCGCTGCGGTTACTTCTTGACGCCCGTGATGACCTGAGGGCTCGACCCTTCGACACGCGAGCCGCTCACGATCACCTGCTCGAGGTCGTTCGCGAACAGTTTCACGCGCTCCATGATGAGCTTGTTGCGGCCGAGCAGGTAGTTGTAGCCGAGCACCGCCGGCACCGCGACCGCGAGGCCGATGGCCGTCATGATCAGCGCCTCGCCCACCGGGCCGGCCACCTTGTCGATGCTGGCCTGGCCGGCGACGCCGATGGCGACGAGCGCATGGTAGATGCCCCACACCGTGCCGAACAGGCCGATGAACGGCGCGGTCGAGCCCGTGGTGGCGAGGAACGGCAGCTGCGTCTGCAGCGCGCTGCTGATGCGAGCCACGCCGCGCGCGATGACGTTGTCGATCCACTCGTGCAGCGGCACCTGCTGGGTCATGCGGGTGTCGTGGTGCCCGGCCGCGTCGATCGCCTCGGAGGCGATCGCCTTGAAGATGTTGCCCTTGCCGGTGAGCTTGGTGACGCCGTTCTTGATGTTGTCGGCGGCCCAGAAGTTCTTCTCGGCCTCTGCGGCCTGCTTAAGAAGGCGGCGCTGCTCCCACCACTTCGTGAAAATGATGAACCAGGAGTATGCGGACATGATCGCAAGGAGGATCAGAACGCCCTTGGCGATGAAATCACCCTGCGCCCACAGGGCCTGGAGTCCGTACGGGTTTTCTACAACGACGCTATCAGTGGCCATGGGGTTTGATTCCTCTCACGAAACGGTTGCGTATCTGGGGTGATCTGTTGATGTCGGAGCCAGCGCGGCGGTCGTAACGTCAATCAGTCAGACGGAACGTGACCGCGAACGTGTGCCACATGGAGACGGCCTTGCCGTCCTCCTTGCCCGGGACGAAGCGCCAGTTGCGTTGCACTTCCTTTACGGCCGCCTCGTCGAGCTTCGGGAATCCGCTGCTCTTGGCGACCTCGACCTGTCCGGCGCGCCCGCCCTCGGTGACGAAGACCTTGAGCGTGACCGTACCCTCCTCGCCCGCGCGCCGCGCGGCCGGCGGGTATTCGGGCTGGGTGATGCGTGCGCCGCGACCCTGTGTGGACGGCGGCGTCCGCACGACCGCGCGCTCGACGGGCTTTGGCGCAGCGACCTGGGGCGGGGGCGCGGCCACAGGGCGCTCACTCGTGACGTTGCTGATCGCGGTGGTGGGACCGGAGTCGACCGGCATATCGATCGAAATCTCCGGGGGCGGCACGTACGGCGGCGGCGTATCGAACTCCGGGGGCGGCGGTGGCGGTTCGTTCTCGTCCTCGGGCAGTTCCTCGATCAACCGGGTCTCGACGGGTCCGAGCACGACCTCGACCACTTTCTTGCCCAACCCCGATGCCAGGACCCACACGAACACCACGTGGATAAAGACGACCAGCGCGAATGCCGCCATGCGCTTGCTGTTCTTGGCCGGATCGTCGATCGAGTACGAGTAAGCCACATCCCCTCCACTGCCGTGGGGTCGATTCGTTGTTCAGGGCTGCTGGACCACGCCCTCATGCAGCACCGTGCCCGACACTAGCAAGAGCCGCCCGCGACTCGCAACCCTTCCCCTGAGCCGGGCCGCGACTTTACCGACGTGGGCTCTGCAAGACAATAGCCGTGCGGTCCGCGGACGAGCTCGAACACACGTCAATCCGTGGCCGCCAAGCGACCATCCGTGACTGCGCCCAGGGAGGCGCTGCTGACGAGGGCCGCGTATTTTGCAAGCACCCCTCGCGTGGCATAGGGCGCGGGCGGAGACCAGCGGGACCGGCGTTCCGCCAGCTCCGCGTCGTTCATATGTAATGTGATGGTGCGTGCACGCGCGTCGATGCTGATGCGGTCGCCGTCGCGGACCAGTGCCAGCGGGCCTCCGACCGCCGCCTCGGGAGCGACGTGCCCCACCACGAAGCCGTGGCTGCCGCCCGAAAAACGCCCGTCCGTGACGAGTGCGACCCGGTCGCCGAGTCCCTTGCCCATGATCGCCGCGGTCGGGCTCAGCATCTCGCGCATGCCCGGCCCGCCGCGCGGCCCCTCGTAGCGCACCACGAGCACGTCGCCCGCTACGACCGTGCCGTCGAGGATCGCCTGGAGTGTTGCCTCCTCCCCGTCGTAGACGCGGGCGCGCCCCTCGAACTCCAGGCCTTCCTTGCCGCTGATCTTGGCCACCGCGCCTTCCGGGGCGAGATTGCCGTACAACACGACGAGGTGGCTCTCCGCCTTGATCGGGTCGCCGAGCGGCCGCACGATGCGTTGTGCCGCCGGGTAGGGCTTCACCCGCTGCAGGTTCTGCGCCAGCGTCCGGCCAGTGACCGTCAGGCAGCCCCCGTGCAGCAGGCCCGCGGCGAGCAGTGACTTCATCAGCGGCTGGATGCCGCCGATGCGGATCAGCTCGGACATGGAATACCGGCCGCTCGGACGCAGATCCGCCAGCACGGGCACACGGGCGCCGATGCGGGTGAAGTCGTCCAGCACGAGGGGCACGTCGGCGGCGTGCGCCATGGCGAGCAGGTGCAGCACGGCATTGGTGGAGCCGCCGAGCGCGATAGTCGTCACGATCGCATTCTCGAAGGCTTCACGGCACAGGATGTCGGACGGCTTGATACCGCGCCGGACCAGCTGCAGCACGGCACGGCCGGCGCGCTCGGCGTCGAGGCGCTTGGTGCGCGAGACTGCCTCCTGTGCGGAGCTGTTGGCGAGGCTCATCCCGAGCGCCTCGATCGCGGAGGCCATGGTGTTCGCGGTGTACATGCCGCCGCAGCTGCCGGGCCCGGGAATGGCGGTGCGTTCTACCTCGCGCAGCCCCCGCTCGGAAATCGCGCCGCGCGCGTGGGCGCCCACGGCCTCGAAGACCGAGACAATGTCGCGGCGCTCGGCGCCCGGGCGGATCGTCCCACCGTAGACGAACACGGCCGGGCGGTCGAGCCGCGCGATCGCCATCATGCAGCCGGGCATGTTCTTGTCGCAGCCGCCGATCGCTACGAGGCCGTCGAAGCCCTGCGCCCCGACGACGGTCTCGATGGAGTCGGCGATCACCTCTCTCGAGACCAGTGAGTAACGCATTCCCGGCGTGCCCATCGAGATGCCGTCCGAGACCGTGATGGTTCCGAACACCGTGGCCTTGCCGCCGGCGCCCTCCACGCCCCGGACCGCAGCGTCTGCGAGGCGGTCGATGTGCATGTTGCACGGCGTGAGCGTGCTCCAGGTCGAGGCGATGCCGATCTGGGAGCGCCGGAAGTCCCGGTCGTCGAACCCCGTGGCGCGCAGCATCGCGCGGCTCGGCGTCTGCTTGACCCCGTCGAACACGACGCGGGAATGCGGGCGCGGGTCCACCTTGGGCTTGGGCATGCGGGTCATCTCCGGCGAACGCGTCATTGTGCCGGATTTCGCAGTCCGGATCCGGGCCCGGCAGTGGCCGAGCCGCGGTCACGACCTCGGCGGCCGGCTCACGACCGTCGCGCGCATCGCGGTGAACTGCCACGCCCCGAGGGCGATCAGTGCCACCGGCAGCAACATGGCCCACGCCTCGAATCCGGGCCGCGCCCGCTGCAGCCCGTAGTAGGCCAGGATCGCGAGCGGTGGCGCCACCAGCCCGCGCAGCCCGGTCAGCGTGACGTGCAGCGCCATGTAGCGGGTTTCCTCCCCGCGCGGCGCGAAGTCGTTGTGGCCGAGCGACCAGCCGAGACTGCCCGCGGCCAGCGAGACCCCCATGAGCAGGGCCCCGGGCCAGAGCAGCACCGGTCGGCCGGAGAGGATCGCGATCGCGAGCAACACCGCGCCGGCCACCGCGATCCAGCCGTGCACCGAGCGGTAGACGATGACGTGGTGCCGGTCGAGGAACCTCGCCCACGGCTGGATCGCGACCGGCATGACCAGGATCGGCAGCGCGGCGGTGATGGCGACCTGGACCATCTCCGAGGCGTGCAGGACGTCGTCGATGCAGACGACCAGCAGCGGCGTCAGCATCAGGTGGCCCGCACCAAAGGTCGACATCGCGAGCATGTAGCGGCGAAAGGTCGCGTCGCTGGCCAGTAGCTGGCGTATGCCAGCCAGGTCGAAGCGCGCTCCCTCGCGCAGCCTCGCGCGTTCGTCGGTCAGCAGCCGCTGCTCCTGGCGGACCCGGAAGCGGCCGAAAGCCACGCTGCCGACGAGTCCCGCGGCCGCTGCCGCCAGGATCGCCACGCGGTACCACGGGTCGTCGTGCTCGAGCAGCCAGCCGAGCAGCAGGCCCGAGCCGGCGAGCGCGATCGAGCCGTTGACCATGATGCGTCCCGTGACGCGGGCGCGCAGGTGCCGCGGGTAGTTCACGCTCCAGATCACCGAGCGGACCGTGTCCACGCCCGCCCAGAGCAGGCGCGCGGTCCCATAGAGCAGCAGGAAGGCCAGCAGCCCCGCCCCGCCGACAGGCAGCAGGCCGAGCCCGGCGACACACACGGCCATCGCCGCCAGCAACGGCCGCAGGAACTGCACCTTCGGGCGGCCCTGTGCGCGTCGCGCATAGGCGAGGCTCACGACATTGGCCCACGCGGGAGCCGCACTCACCACCGCGACCACGAGGTCCACCGCAATGCCCCCGACGGCGCTGCCGAACAGCGAACGGACCATGACGGCCGCCGTGCCGCCCTCGATCACGCCGAGGCACAGGTACACCAGCGTCCACGTGCGACGCTCGAAGCGCAGGTCCATGCCAGATCGCGGGCGGTGCGTGTTCGTTCGGGTCGGTCAGCCGTAGCGCTCGACGAGCAGCGCGTACAGCGCGCGCACGCCCTGCGGCTCGGCGCCTACGGGACGTCCGGGCCGTTCCTTCGGGTTCCAGCCATACAGGTCGAGGTGCAGCCAGTCCGGGGTTGCCGTGACGAATCGCCGCAGGAACAGCCCACCGATGACTGCGCCAGCGAAAGTCGAGCCGGAGACGTTGTTGACGTCCGCGATCCTGCTCGAAAGCTCGTCGTCGTAGCCGCTCCACAAGGGCATGGGCCAGAGGGGATCGCCAAGCCGGCCACCGTGGCGCCGGGCCGCCTCAACGGTGTCCTCGCGGGTGCCGAACAGCGCGGGAAGCTCGGCACCAAGCGCGACGCGGGCGGCCCCGGTCAGCGTGGCGAAATCGACGAGCAGGTCCGGCCGCTCGGTGTCGGCCGCGGCCAGGGCATCGGCCAGCACCAGGCGTCCCTCGGCGTCCGTGTTGCCGACCTCGACCGTGATGCCCTTGCGGGTCCGCAGCACGTCGCCGGGGCGGTAGGCATTGCCGGAGATGGCGTTCTCGACGGCCGGCACCAGCACGCGCAGGCGCACCGGCAGCTGGCTCTCCATGATCACGCGGGCCAGCGCGAGTGCGCAGGCGGCCCCGCCCATGTCTTTCTTCATGAGCAGCATGCCGGCGGCCGGCTTGATGTCGAGCCCGCCCGAATCGAAGCAGACGCCCTTGCCGACGAGGGTCACTTTCGGCGCTGCGCCGTCGCCCCAGCTGAAATCGAGCAGGCGTGGCGCCGACGCCGAGGCCTGCCCCACGGCGTGCACGGCCGGGAAGCCCTCGCGCAAAGCGTCGCCCGCGACGACGTTGCCTCGCGCGCCCAGGCGCACTGCCATCGCGAGTGCGTCGTCGGCGAGCCGCTCCGGGGTCAGGTCGGCGGCCGGCAGGTTGATCAGGTCGCGCGCCATCGCGAGCGCGGCCGCCATGTGTCGCACGTAGGCCATGTCCGCGAGTTGCGGCGGCACGAGCAGCGCAGCGGCCGCCGGGCGCGGCTTGCTGCGATAGCGCTCGAAGCGGTAGCTGCCGTGGGCCCAGCCGAGCGCCGCGGCCGTCGCCGAATGCAACGAGAGCGGCGTTTCAATGCGCCAGGCCCCCGCAGGAAGGCGGTCTACGGCGCCGGCGAGGTGCCAGGGCTCGAGGTCCTCGAGAGAGCCGAGCGAGCCCAGGCCGAGCACCGCCGCCCCCACTCCGCCGGCTGCATCGGCCAGACACGCGACCTGATGGCGTTCGGCTCGAAAGTTGAGTGAGGCGAGCCAGGCCCGTTCCAGCGTGCTTCGCGTACCGAGCCAGGCCTCGAGATCGCCCTCGGCGACCAGCCACAGCGGCCGTGCGGCCGCGACGTCATGGTTTTCGAACATGGTCCCGACAGCTTAGCCGAAGTTCTTTTTGCAGTGCGGTTGACAATGGCTTTCGCGCTATGTTGCTATCGCCCGGTCATGCCGACCGTATCAAGCAGGCTCACGATGGCGTTCGAAGCCCCGATGGCTACCAGTGGTTCCACCGCCGCCCGACGGGCGTGCCTGCTGCTCGACCTGCTCGCACTGCTTCCGCCCGGGAGGTGCGGGGCCCCGGGCTGAAGGCGCCAAGGCGCAGACGGATACCAGGAACCCCGCACCGGACTCGCGCCGGGCGGGGTTCTTCGTTTCTGAAGACCATCAATTTTTGACCGACTCGAGGAGTTTCCTGAAATGCGTGCCTACTCGAAGAAAGACGTGGACAAGAAAGTCCTGAAGGGCGCCCGGATCGCGGTGCTCGGCTACGGCAGCCAGGGCCGCGCGCATGCGCTGAACCTGAGGGACTCCGGTTACGACGTCGTCGTTGGCAATCGCCGCGGCGGCGACGGCTGGAAGAAGGCGAAGAAGGACGGCTTCGCGGTCGCCGAGCCCGCCAAGGCCGTCGAGGGCGCGACGCTCGTGGCGCTGCTCGCGCCGGACCTCGCGCAGCCCGGGGTCTACAAGGAAATCGAGAAAGTCCTGCCGCGTGGCGCGGCGATCCTGTTCGCGCACGGCTTCAACATCCACTTCAAGCAGATCAAGCCGCGCAAGGACCTCGACGTGGTGCTGATCGCGCCCAAGGGCCCGGGCGACCTCGTCCGCCGCCAGTACGAGCAGGGCCGCGGCGTGCCGTGCCTGATCGCGGTCGCGCAGGACGCGACGGGCAAGGCGCAGGCCCGTGCCCTCGCCTACGCTGACGGCATCGGCGGCACGCGCGCGGGCGTGATCGAGACGACTTTCGCCGAGGAAACCGAGACCGACCTGTTCGGCGAGCAGGCCGTGCTCTGCGGCGGCGCCACCGAGCTCGTGCTCAAGGGCTTCGAGACGCTGGTCGAGGCCGGCTACCAGCCGGAGGTCGCCTATTACGAGTGCCTGCACGAGCTGAAGCTGATCGTGGACCTGCTGCACGAGGGCGGCATCGCCAAGATGCACCGCTTCATTTCCGAGACCGCCAAGTACGGCGACCTCACGCGCGGCCCGCGCGTCGTGAACGCGGCGACCAAGAAGGAAATGAAGAAGATCCTCAAGGAAGTGCAGGACGGCACGTTCGCGCGCCAGTGGATCCGCGAGAACAAGTCCGGCCGGAAGAAGTACGACGCGCTGATGAAGAAGGACCTCGCGCACCCGATCGAGAAAGTGGGTGTCGGGTTGCGCTCCCGCATGCCCTGGTTGAACGAAGGCCGCTGAGCCCGACGAGGTGAAGACGATGTCCACGCCCGACCCGAACCGAGTGCTGATCTTCGACACGACGCTGCGCGACGGCGAGCAGTCGCCCGGCTGCAGCATGACGCAGCCGGAGAAGCTGCGGGTCGCACGCGCCCTGGCGGAGCTGGGCGTGGACATCATCGAGGCGGGCTTTCCCGCCGCCTCGCGCGGCGACTGGGAAGCCGTGCGCGAGATCGCACGCGAAGTGCGCGGGCCCGTTATCGCAGGCCTCGCACGCTGCAACCGCGAGGACATCGACAAGGCCTGGAGCGCCGTGCGCGAGGCCGAGCGGCCGCGGCTGCACGTGTTCCTGGCCACGAGCGCGATCCATCGCGAGCACAAGCTCGGCATGGCCAAGGAGCAGATCATCCACACGGCCGCGGAAGGCGTGCGCTACGCGCGCAGCCTGTGCGCCGACGTGGAGTTCTCACCGGAGGACGCGTCGCGCACCGAACTCGACTTCCTGCGCGAGGTCGTGGAGGCGGTGATCGAGGCCGGGGCCACGACGATCAACGTGCCGGACACCGTGGGCTACACGGTCCCCGAGGAATTCCACGAGGTCTTCGACTACCTCAAGAAGAACGTCCGCGGCGCCGACCGGGTGACCTTCAGCGTCCACTGCCACGACGACCTCGGCATGGCGGTCGCCAACAGCCTCGCGGCCGTGCGGGCCGGTGCCCGGCAGGTCGAGTGCACCATCAACGGGATCGGCGAGCGCGCGGGCAACTGCTCGCTCGAGGAGATCGTCATGGCGCTCAAGACCCGCGAGTCGCTGTTCGGCTTCCGGACGGGCGTGGACACGAAGCGCCTCTTCCCTACCAGCCGCCTGCTGTCGAGCATCACCGGCATGCCGATCCCGCGCAACAAGGCGGTGGTCGGCGAGAACGCGTTCGCGCACGAGTCGGGCATCCACCAGCACGGCATGCTGAAGCACCACTCCACCTACGAGATCATGCGACCCGAGGACGTGGGCCTCTCGCGCACGCACCTCGTGCTCGGCAAGCACAGCGGACGCGCGGCGCTGCGCGAGCGCATCAAGGAGCTCGGCTTCGAACTCTCCGACGCCGAGCTCGCGCGCGTGTTCGAGGACTTCAAGTCGCTGGCGGACAAGAAGAAGGAAATGTTCGACGGCGACATCGAGGCGCTGGTGCTGAAGGCCGAGTTCGGCGCCAGCGGCCCCTGGCACCTCGAGAGCCTGCACGCCGTCAGCGACTCGGGCGCGACCGCCACGGCGCGGGTCGGCCTGCGCCACGGCGACGGCCGCATGCTGGTCCAGCACGCCACCGGCGACGGACCCGTGGACGCGGCGTTCAAGGCGATCGAGGCCGCCACCGGCGTGCCGGTGACGCTGCGCAAGTTCGAGGTCCGCAGCGTCACCATGGGCGAGGACGCGCAGGGCGAGGCCGTGGTCACGGTCGAGTGCAACGGCCGTTCCTATCGTGGCTCGAGCGTGACGACCGACATCGTGGAATCCGGCGTGCGCGCCTTCCTCGAGGTCGTGAACCAGATCGAGTCCATGCGGGCGACCGTGGCTCGCACCGAGCAGCGCAGCCCCGAGGCGGAAGTGGCCGCCTCGGTCATCTGAGTCGACCGCAGGGGCCTTGGGAGCGCGAATGACCGCGAAGACGCTGTTCGAGAAGGTGTGGGAGCGCCACGTCGTCGTACCGGAGACCGCCGACACCCCCGCCGTCCTCTACATCGACCTGCACCTGACCCACGAGGTCACTTCGCCGCAGGCCTTCTCGGTGCTGCGTGCCCGCGGCCTGAAGGTGCGCCGGCCCGACCGCACGCTCGTGACCATGGACCACTCGACCCCGACCGATGCGGCGCAGGTCTTCGGCGGCGTGCCGATCGCGCTCCAGTCCGCGGCGCTGCAGATCCGCCAGCTCGAGCGCAATTGCGCCGAGTTCGGCCTCGAGCTGATCGGTCTCCAGGACGACCGGCGCGGCATCGTGCACATCATCGGGCCGGAGTCGGGCGCCACGCAGCCCGGCAAGACCATCGTCTGCGGCGACAGCCACACCAGCACCCACGGGGCCTTCGGCGCCCTCGCGTTCGGCATCGGAACGACGGAGGTGGGATATGTGCTCGCCACGCAGTGCCTGCTGCAGCGCCGGCCGCGGACGCTCGCGATCGACGTGACCGGCCGCCTGCCGCTCGGGGTGTCCGCCAAGGACCTGGTCCTGGCGATCATCGGCCGAATCGGCGTGAACGGCGGCACCGGCCACGTCGTCGAGTACCGCGGTCCCGCCATCGAGGCCCTGTCCATGGACGGGCGGATGACGGTGTGCAACATGTCCATCGAGGCCGGCGCGCGCGCCGGCATGGTGGCACCCGATGCGACCACGTTCGAATACCTTCGCGGCCGCCCGCGCGCCCCGCAGGGCGAGGCCTGGGAGCGCGCCGTGGCGGACTGGCGCGGCCTCGGCACGGACGACGGCGCGGCCTTCGACCGTACGGTGGAGATCGATGCGGACGTGATCGAGCCCATGATTACCTACGGCACGAATCCCGGCATGGTCGCAGCGGTCTCGGGCCGGGTTCCGGAGCGCGCCGGCGACGCGGCCTTCGCGCGCGCCCTCGAGTACATGGGTCTCGCTCCGGGCGAGGCATTGCGCGACAAGCCGGTGCAGGTCGTCTTCATCGGCAGTTGCACCAACGCGCGACTCTCGGACCTCGAGACCGCGGCGAAGGTGCTCTCCGGGCGCAAGGTCGCACCCGGCGTGCGCCTGCTGGTGGTGCCGGGCTCGCAGCAGATCAAGCGGCAGGCCGAGGAACTCGGCTACGCGCGCGCGTTCATCGAGGCGGGTGCCGAGTGGCGCGAATCCGGCTGCTCGATGTGCCTCGGCATGAATGGCGACACCGTCCCGCACGGCCAGTACTGCTTGAGCACCAGCAACCGCAACTTCGAGGGCCGGCAGGGCGCCGGTGCGCGCACCCTCCTCGCCAGCCCCGCCACCGCCGCGGCGACGGCGGTGCGCGGTCGCGTCACGGACCCGCGCGATTTCCTGAACTGAGGACGACATGGATCCGATCACCCGCATCCGCTCGCGCACCGTCGTCATGCCGTCGAGCAACATCGACACCGACCAGATCATCCCGGCCCGCTTCCTGACCACGACCACGCGGGAGGGCCTCGGCGCCGCACTGTTCGCGGACTGGCGCTACGGCGCGGAAGGTGCGCCGCGGACCGATTTCGTGCTGAACCACCCCGAGTCTCGCGGCTGCGGGATCCTGGTCGCGGGGCGGAACATCGGTTGCGGCTCCTCACGCGAGCACGCCCCCTGGGCGCTGCTCGACTACGGCTTCCGCGCCGTGATCAGCACCGAGATCGCCGACATCTTCCGCAGCAACAGCCTGAAGAACGGGTTGTTGCCCGTCGTGGTCGACGCGACCACGCATGCCTGGCTGATTGCGAACCCCGGCGTCGAGGTCGAGATCGACCTGCCGGCCGCCACGGTTCGTCTGCCGGACGGGCGGGCGGTCCCCTTCCCCATCGAGGCCTTTGCGCGCTACTGCCTGATGAACGGCGTGGACGAACTCGGTTACCTGCTGGGCCAGGGGGACGCGATCGACGCCTACGAGCGGCGCGCCGGATGAAGGCGCGAATCGCAGTGCTCGGGGGCGACGGCATCGGTCCAGAGGTGACCGCCGAGGCCGTGCGGTTGCTCGAGGCGGTGGCGTCCGGTTATGGGCACGAATTCGAGTTCGTGGAAGCGCTCATTGGCGGCGCGGCGATCGACGCCTCGGGCTCGCCCCTGCCGCCGCGCACCATCGACGCGTGCCGGAGCAGCGACGGCGTGCTGCTCGGCGCCGTGGGCGGGCCGCAGTGGTCGGATCCGGCGGCCCGCGTCCGACCCGAGCAGGGCCTGCTCGAGCTGCGCCGGGTGCTCGGCCTGTTCGCGAACCTTCGTCCGGTGCGCACGCTGCCTGGAATGCTCGATGCCTCGCCGCTGCGGCCCGAGGTGATCGCCGGCGTCGACATCATGGTGGTGCGCGAGCTGACCGGCGGCATCTACTTCGGCCGCAAGAGCCGCACGGCGCACGAGGCCGAGGACGTCTGCAGCTACTCGGCGCCGGAGATCGAACGGGTGACGCGGGTTGCCGGGCGGCTCGCCATGGCGCGCGGCCGGCGCATCGTGTCGGTGGATAAGGCCAACGTGCTCGAGACCTCGCGCCTGTGGCGCAGCGTGGTCGAGCGCGTGCTCGGACAGGAGTTCCCCGAGGTCCGCTTCGAGCACATGCTGGTGGACGCAGCCGCGATGCACCTGCTGCGCCGTCCGACGAGCTTTGACGTACTGCTCACCGAGAACATGTTCGGCGACATCCTCACCGACGAGGCCGCCATGCTGGTCGGCTCGCTCGGACTGCTGCCCTCCGCCTCGCTCGGCGTCGATCGCGCGGGCCTCTATGAGCCGATCCACGGTTCCGCGCCCGACATCGCCGGGCGCGGCATCGCGAACCCGATCGGCACGATCCTGAGCGGCGCCCTGTTGCTGCGCCACTCGCTCGGGCTGGCGGCAGAAGCCGACGCGGTCGAAACGGCGGTTGAACGCGCCCTGGCGTCCGGGATGCGGACAGCCGACATCGCGCCGAGCGGCGCGCCGTCCGTGGGCAGCCGGGCCGCTGCGGACGCGGTAATTGCCTGTCTCGCCTCAGAAAAATAGTTTATGTAATTCAGATACATAAAAGACTATCAAGCTGAGACTTATAAAGATTTCCGGCCAGCGGCGGTGATCACCCGTCGCCACCCGAAAAGTCGCTTTCAACGCGCGGAAACCCGGCGCTATACTCCACCCCCCTCGAGTGGCGGACGACAGGTTTTCCCGTCCGCAGCCCGAGTCGATCAAGGTCGAGTGATGAGGACTTGAGTCGGGTTAGTCTTTGCCTCACGGATGAGGCAACTCGGGTCCCGTCCCGGAAGGCCGGCTTCAACGCCGGCCTTCTTTTTTTAGCCAGCCACCAGCGCTCGACCCCACGCGTGATTCGACGACGAGCCGCCATCGCCCGCTTGCTCGTCGGTGGAGCGGCCACGCTGGCCCTGGTCTCCGCGAGCGATGCCGCGGAACAGCCCACACCTCGGGTCGCCCGTACGCCGCCGGCACCACTGGTCGCCGCGGCGGCAGACCTGAAATTCGCCCTCGACGAAATCATCGCGCAGTTCAGGCGCGAGACCGGCGAGACGGTGCTCGTCACCTACGGCTCCTCCGGCAACCTCGCACGGCAGATCGCACAAGGCGCGCCGTACGAGTTGTTCCTGTCGGCGGACGAGCAGTACGTGCAGTGGCTCGCCGACCGGGACCTGACGCGCGGAGACGGCGAACTCTACGCGATCGGTCGCATTGCGCTCTTCGCGCCGCACGGCTCCCCGCTGTGTCCCGACGAACGACTCAGTCACCTCGCACGCCGGCTTTCGGACGGTACGGCCGGTCGCCTCGCCATCGCCAACCCCGAGCACGCACCCTACGGTCGCGCTGCCGAGCAGACACTGCGCTCCCTCGGCCTGTGGGAGGCCGCGCGCCCTCACCTGGTGCTCGGTGAAAACGTCGCGCAGGCGGCACAGTTCGCGGCGAGCGGCAACGCGGACGGCGGCATCATCGCCTACTCGCTCGTGCTCGCGCCCGAACTGCGACGCCGCGGTTCGTTTGCACTCATCCCCGAATCGCTGCACGAGCCGCTGCGGCAGCGCAGGGTGCTGCTTGTCGGTGCTTCGCCCACGGCCGAACGGTTCTACGAATACCTGCGCTCGCCCGCCAGCCGCGGGATACTCGCAGGCTACGGCTTCGTGCTTCCGGGAGAATGAACGGCCGATGGACTGGACGGCGCTGACGCTCTCGATCAGGCTCGGCCTCCTCACGGTCGTGCTGCTCCTGCCGCTCGCCTTCGTGCTCGCACGATGGTTGGCCTTCGGCCGGTTCCGCGGCCGAGGCTTCATCGAGGCTCTCGTCGCCCTGCCGCTGATCCTGCCGCCGACGGTGCTCGGCTTCTACCTGCTGGTCGCATTCGGCCGCGCATCGCCGCTGGGCCGGGCGTTCGAGGCCGTGCTCGGGCACCCCCTGGTCTTCAGCTTCGAGGGGCTGCTCCTCGCATCGCTGCTCGTGAACCTGCCGTTTGCCGTGCAGCCCATCCAGAACGCGCTCGCCGCCATCCCCCCCAACCTGCGCGACGCAGCGCGCTGCTGCGGACTCTCGCCGCTTGCGGCGATCCGCCGGGTCGAGTTGCCGCTCGCGCTGCCCGGCATCGCCACCGCGGCAGTGCTCACCTTTGCGCACACCCTGGGCGAGTTCGGCGTCGTGCTGATGGTGGGTGGATCCATCCCCGGCGAGACGCGAACCATCGCGATCGCGATCTACGACCGCGTGCAGGCCTTCGACGAGGCGTCGGCCGGGTTGATGGCCCTCGTCCTGCTGACGCTGTCCCTGGCCGCACTCGGCGTGACCAATACGCTGGCACGGCGCGTGGCGCACAGGCACTGATCCGGTGGACGGCAGCGGCGAACTGCGCGTGCGGCTCCGCCAGGCGGCGCCGTTTCCAATGTCGGTCGAGTTCAGCGCGCCGCACGGGTCCGTAACGGCCCTGTTCGGACCGTCGGGCAGCGGCAAATCCACGGTGCTGCGAGCCATTGCGGGCCTCCACCGTACGGACGATGCCCTAGTTGCCTGCGGCGGGCAGCACTGGACCGACACCGCCGCCGGCGCCTTCCTGCCGGCGCATCGCCGGCCGGTGGGCTTCGTCTTCCAGGACTACGCGCTCTTTCCGCACCTCACGGTGCGGGAGCAACTCGCGCTCGCGCTCGGTCACCGGCCGCCGGGCGAGCGGGCCGCGCGCATCACGACCCTGCTCGCGCTTGCCCGGCTGGAGGGACTCGCCGCGCGCAAGCCCGCTGCCCTCTCGGGCGGCGAGCAACAGCGCGTCGCCCTCGCCCGTGCGCTGGCGCGCGACCCCGCGGTACTGCTGCTCGACGAGCCGTTCGCCGCCGTGGACTGGGCACTGCGGGAATCGCTGCGCCACGAGCTCGCGGCCCTGCAGCGGCAGGTGTCGCTCACGGTCGTGATGGTCACCCATGACTTCGACGACGTCGCCAAGCTCGCCTCGCACCTCGTGGTAATCGAACGCGGGTCGGTCAGTGCGGCCGGCACGGTGGCAGACCTGACTTCGCGCAACGCCATCCCGGGACTCGTCGGCACACGCGAACCGGCCGTTGCGCTCGACGCCCACGTCGTCGCGCAGGATCCGGCGCGGCGTCTCACGCACCTGGCGGCGGGCGCGTTGCGTCTCGAGGTCCCGGCCGTGCCGGGACCGGTCGGGACCACCGTGCGCATCCAGATCGGCGCGCGCGAGGTGATCCTGGCGAACCGCCGACCTGAGGGATTGTCGCTGCACAACATCCTGGACGCCCGGATCCTGGGCGTGGAACCGGGCGGGCACGACGCCCTGCGGCTCGTGCACCTCGCAGTGGGCGACGCCCGCCTGCTGTCGCTGGTCACGGCCGATGCCGTGCGCACGCTCGGACTCGCTCGCGGCGCGCCCGTGCTCGCCCTGGTGAAGGCGGTCGCGGTCGAGGCGTTCGCCTGACGCGCGAGCCCACCGCCGGCCTCAGGTTGCCGGCTCGCCGCCGATCACGCCGAAGTGCGCGGGGGTTCGCGCGTAGAAGAGTCGCAAGCCCTCGCGCGAAACGAACTCGAGCAGCTGGCGGGCCTCGTCGTCGGTCACGATGAACTCGACCTCCACCGTGACGCTGCCCGCGAGCTCGAAGAAGCGCTCCTCGTGCAGCACCCGGTGGCGCCCGAATCCGGCCACCGCACGGAACGCCGAACCGCCGCGGATCCCGAGGTCGTTGGCCTGGGCCAGCAGCCACTCCCAGGCGAGCCGGCCGTGCAGCCGGTCGTTCTCGTGCACGTAGAAGCGCAGGAAGGAACCGTCCATGCGTTATGCCCTCAGTTCGGGTGCCGCAGCCAGGACATCGTGGCGATGCCGGCGAACGTCGCGAGCACCGCCCCGGCGACGTGAGCGGCCGCCGCGACCAGCGCCCAGGCCGCACGGCCCTGCTGCAGCAGGGCGACGAGTTCGGCCGAGAACGTCGAGAAGGTGGTGAGGCCGCCGCAGAAGCCCGTGATGACCAGCAGCCGCCACTCTGGCGCAATGGCCGTGTAGGTTGCGAAGAAGGCGATGGCGAGACCCACGAGGTAGCCGCCCACGAGGTTGGCCGTGAGCGTCCCGGGCGGGATCGTCGGGAAAAGGCTGTTCATCGCCAGTCCCAACCACCAGCGCAGCAGCGCGCCGACGCTCGCGCCGACGCAGATCGCCAGGATCGATTTCAGCATCGCTCGCCAAGTCTCCCGATCAGCGCCCGGGACGATGCGCGGCCTCGAGCGCCTGCGCAAGGTCCCGCGTTAGGTCCGCGGCCTCCTCGATGCCGACCGACAGACGGATGAGCGTATCGGAAATGCCGGCCCGCGCGCGCGCATCGGCGTCCATCGCGGCGTGGGTCATGCTCGCCGGATGCGCGACCAGGCTCTCGACGCCGCCCAGCGACTCCGCGAGCGAGAAATTCCGAAGCGCCGCCAGGAAGGCCCGGACCTCGACCGTGCCGCCCTTCAGCTCGAAGCTGACCATGGCCCCGAAGCCCTGCTGCTGGGTCTGCGCGAGGGCATGGCCCGGATGCGACTCGAGGCCGGGATAGTGGACGCGGGCCACCGCCGAATGCGCGGCCAGGAGTCTGGCCACCTCGGCGGCGTTCTCGCCGTGCGCCCGCATGCGGGCGTGGAGCGTGCGCAGGCCGCGCAGCGTCAAGTAGCTGTCGAACGGCGCCCCGGTGACGCCGATGCAGTTCGCCCACCACGCGAACCGCTCGTGCAGCTGCCGGTCCGCGGCGATCACCGCGCCGCCGACCACGTCGCTGTGGCCGTTTAGGTACTTGGTCGTCGAGTGCACCACCACGTCGGCGCCGAGGGCGAGGGGACGTTGCCATACGGGCGAGAGGAAGGTGTTGTCGGCCACGACCAGCGCGCCGGCCTCGCGGGCCGCGCCTGCGACGGCGGCGATGTCCACGATGCGCAGCAGCGGATTGCTCGGCGTCTCCAGCCAGACGAGCGCGGGCGCGCTCGCCAGCGCTGCGGCGACGGCCGCCGGGTCCTGGAAGTCCACGAACCGCACGTCCAGTGAGCCGCGCTCGCGCAGCGCATTGAACAGGCGGTAGGTGCCGCCGTAGCAGTCGTGGGGCACGACGGCGAGCTGCCCGGGCCGGAACAGCTGCGTCACGAGCCCCACCGCCGCCATGCCGGAGGCGGTCACCACCGCCCCTGCCCCGCCCTCGAGATCGGCGAGTGCGCTGGCGAGCATGTCGCGGGTCGGATTCCCGGAACGTGAGTAATCGTACGAGCGCTTCTCGCCGAAGGCCGCGAAGGAAAAAGTCGTGGTCAGGTGGATGGGCGGCACGACGGCCCCGAACTGCGTGTCGGTGTCGAGCCCGGCGCGGACGGCGCGCGTCTTCGGCGTGGTGTGGTCGCTCATGTTCAGTCCAGTGCCCGCGCGAGCAGGTCGCGCAGCACCTCGGTCTCCTTCAGGAACGCGTCGTGGCCATAGAGGGAACTGATTTCGATCAGGCTGCAGTTGCCGCCGTGCCGGTCACGGAGTTCGCGCATGTCGGCGAGCGGGACCAGCTGGTCCTCCTGGACGGCGAGCAGCGTGGTGGGCACCCGGATTTCGGCCGGCTCGACCCGGTGCAGGTCGATGGACTCCGACAGGCAGACGAAGGCCTCGGGCCGGTAATGTGCCGCGTAGCTCGCGCCGCGCGCCATCAGGTAGGACTCGACCGGAAAGCGGAAGCCGTCGGGCCCGGCCTCGGCCGGGCCCGGGAAGCGCTCCTCGAACTCGCGGGCGGAGCGGTAGGTGGCCATGGCGAGCGCGCGCGCCAGCGTCAGGCCGCGCGCGCCCTCGCCGTGGCCGAGGGCATAGCGCACGATCGCGCGCTGCACGCTGCGCCACGCCGTGGACATCGGGTGGGTACGGTGCGCGGCGCTCAGGACCACCGCATGCCGGATCCGCCCGGGATGTGCCTGGCCGAGCGCCAGCGTCACCATGCCGCCGTAGGAGGCACCCAGGCTCGCATGCAGGCATTCGAGGCCGAGGTGGTCCATGAGCGCCACCAGCACCCGCGCCTGGTCGAAGGCGCTGATGGACGGGAAGGTCGCGCCTTCGGCGGGACCGGTCGTGCGGTGGCTGCCGCCCAGGAAATCCACGCCGAGCACCCGGAATCGATCCGTGTCGAGGGCGCGGCCGGGGCCCACCACGTCCTGCCACCAGCCTGCAGTACCCGACCGGAATCCGAAAACCTCGCGTCCGGCCGAGATTCCGCCCAGCGCCGCCACGACGGGCGCCCCCCGGGCCCCGGCGAGGCGGTACGCGATCTCGACCGACTCGAGGCGTCCGCCGAAATGCAGTTCGAGACCGCCCGGCAGCGCGTACACCTCGTCGCGCCACTCGTAAGCGGCCGGCACGGCGGATGGATCGGGTACGGGCATCGGGCAATCAGACTCCACGAGTGGCCGGACTGCGGCTGCGACAGCCCTCGAGACTCCTCGCGAGCGCAGCTCGTGGTTGCGGCAGCCGACACCCCCGACCTTGCGACGGGGCAGTCCTGCGAGCGCGCGAAGTGTAGGTGGCGGCTCCGGACAGCGTCAAGGCGACTGCACACGCGCTTGCGCAACGGGCTCGAATGTATTAGCGTGCTATCACGTTATTACGCTGGAATCGCCCGTGAAGAGCCATCGAAGCATCTCCCCGCGCCAGGAGGCTGCCGCCGAGCGCGCCTTGTTCCAGGCCGTCCTCACGCTGCGTTCCGTCGAGGAGTGCCGGGACTTCTTCCGCGACCTGTGCACGCCGGCCGAGTTGCAGGCCCTCGCGGACCGATGGGCCGTGGTCGGGATGCTGCAGCGCGACCTGCCCTACCGCGAGATCCACCGCCAGACCGGGGTCAGCGTCACCACCATCGGACGCGTGGCGCGTTACCTCGGGGCCGGTAACGGCGGCTATGCGCTGGCTGTCCGCCGGCTGCAGGAACGCTGAGATGGAACGCCAGCAACGCCTGCGCATCGCGATCCAGAAGTCCGGGCGGCTCACGGACCACTCGCTCGACCTGCTCGCCCGCTGCGGCCTCAAGTACAGCCGCGGCAAGGACCAGCTGATGTGCTACGGCGAGAACATGCCGCTCGACGTTCTGTTCGTGCGCGACGACGACATTCCGGACCTCGTACAGGAGGACGTCTGCGACCTCGGCCTCGTGGGGCTCAACGTGATCGAGGAGAAGCGCCTCGCCATGGCCGCGCGCGGCGCCCAGGCCCGCTTCGATCTCATCCAGAGGCTCGACTTCGGGCGTTGCCGGCTGTCGCTCGCCGTGCCGGACGACTTTCCCTACGCGGGCCTGCCGAGCCTCGCCGGGCGGCGCATCGCCACCACGTATCCGCACGTGCTTGGTCGCTTCCTGCGCGAGAACTCGATCACGGCCGAGATCGTCACGCTGTCCGGTGCGGTCGAGATCGCGCCGCGGCTCGGCCGCGCCGACCTGATCTGCGACCTGGTGTCGACCGGCTCCACGCTGAGCGCCAACCACCTGCGCGAGGTGACGACCGTACTCGAGAGCGAGGCGGCGCTGATCCGTACGCCGGTGCCCCTGCCCGACGAGAAAGCCGACTGGGTGCGCCGGCTGCTGTTGCGCATCGACGGCGTCCAGCAGGTCCGCGAGAGCAAGTACATCATGCTGCACGCGCCGCGCTCCGCGTTGCCCGAGATCAAGCGCCTGCTGCCCGGCAGCGAGTCGCCCACCGTGATCCCGCTCGATGGCACGGGCGACAAGGTGGCCGTGCACGCGGTCTGCCGCGAGAACGTGTTCTGGGAAACGCTCGAAAGCCTCAAGGCCGCCGGCGCCAGCGCCGTGCTGGTGCTGCCCGTGGAGAAGATGCTGCCATGACCGCCCCGCTCGCCCTCCTCGACTGGGCCGCACTCGACGAGACGCAGCGCGCCGCGGCGCTCGAGCGTCCCGCACAGCGCGAGGCCGCCAGCCTGCTCGAGCGCGCCGGCCGCATCGTGGCCGAAGTGCGCGAGCGCGGCGATGCGGCCTTGCGCGAGTACACGGAGCAGCTCGATCACGTGCGCCTCGAGTCCTTCGCCGTCGGTCCGTCTGAATTCGCGGGCGCCGAGTCGGCGCTCTCGGGCGAACAGCTCGGGGCGCTGCGTCGCGCCATCGACACCGTGTCGCGCTTCCACGAGCTGCAGGTGCTCGAGCCGCTGCGCCTCGAGACCGCGCCGGGAGTGCTCTGCGAGCGCCTGATCGTGCCGCTCGGTGCCGTCGGCCTGTACGTCCCGGCCGGCACGGCGCCGCTGCCCTCCACCGCCATCATGCTGGCCGTCCCGGCGCGCATCGCCGGCTGCCCGGTGCGCGTGCTGTGCACGCCGCCGCGACTGGACGGCACCGCCGATCCGGCCGTGCTGGTCGCCGCGCGACTCTGCGGCATCGAGCAGGTCTTCAAGCTGGGCGGGGCGCAGGCGGTGGCGGCCATGGCCTACGGCACCGAAAGCGTCCCCAAGGTGGACAAGATCTTCGGTCCCGGCAATTCGTGGGTGACGGCCGCCAAGCAGATCGTCTCCGCCGACGCGCGGGGCGCGGCGCTCGACATGCCGGCGGGCCCGTCCGAGGTGCTGGTGATCGCCGACGGGTCAGCGCGGCCCGAGTTCGTCGCGGCCGACCTGCTCGCGCAGGCGGAGCACAGCGAGGACGCGCAGGTGGTGCTGGTCACCACGTCGCGGGCGCTCGCCGTCGCCTGCATCGCCGAGGTCGAGCGACAGATGGCCGTGCTGCCGCGTCGCGCCATCACCGAGCGCTCGATCGGCGAGAGCCGCGTGCTGCTGGTGCCGGACCTCGAAACCGCGCTCGAGGTCAGCAACCGCTACGCTCCCGAGCACCTGATCCTGCAGCTCGCCGAACCCCGGGCATGGCTCGGCCGGGTTCGCAACGCCGGCTCGGTGTTCCTCGGCGCCTGGACCCCCGAGACCATGGGCGACTACTGCAGCGGAACCAACCACGTACTGCCCACCTACGGTCATGCCCGCGCCTACAGCGGGCTCGGCGTTGCGGACTTCGTCAAGCGCATGACCGTGCAGGAAGTCACGCCTGCGGGACTCGCCGACCTCGGGCGGACGGCGCGCACGCTCGCGCGGCTCGAATCCCTCGAGGCGCACGCTAACGCGGTCAGCGTGCGACTCGCGGCCATCGAACGGGAGTCGCTGGCGTGAACCCGGTCCTCGCCCTCGCCCGCCCCGACATCCTCGAGCTGCAGCCCTACCAGCACGCCGCCTGGGACCCGTCCCTCGAGCGCATGCACGCCAACGAGATGCCCTGGCGCGCTCAGGGCGACAACTCTGCGGCCGGCCTCAACCGCTACCCGGAACCGCAGCCGCACGCACTGGTCGAGCGGATGGCCACGCTCTACGACGTGCCACCGGGCAAGGTGCTCGTGGGCCGCGGCAGCGACGAGGCCATCGACCTGCTGGTGCGCGCCTTCTGCCGGGCCGGAGAGGACAGCGTGGTGATCACGCCGCCGACTTTCGGCTTCTACAAGGTCGCGGCGCGTATCCAGGGCGCGCGGGTCGTCGAGGTGCCGCTGCTGCTGGACGGCTTCGCGCTCGACGTGCCGGCGGTGCTCGAGGCCGCAAGCCACGCCAAGATCGTGTTCCTGTGCTCGCCCAACAACCCGACGGGCAACCATCTCGACGAGTCCGCGCTGCTGCGCGTCTGCCACGAGCTCGCGGATCGGGCGCTGGTGTGCGTGGACGAGGCCTACCTCGAGTTCACCGACCGTGCGAGCCTCGCCCAGCGGCTGGAGGAGTTTCCGAACCTCGTCGTGCTGCGCACCCTGTCGAAGGCGTACGCGCTCGCCGGGGCGCGCCTCGGCACGTTGATCGCGAGCGAGGACGTGGTGGGACTCCTCAGGCGCATCATCCCGCCCTACGCCATTCCCGCTTCGACCATCGAGCAGGTGCTGGCACTCACCGAGGCGCCGCAGCGCGCGATGGCGGCGGCGCGAATCCGCACGCTCGTCGAGGAGCGCGGACGGGCCGCAGCGCGGCTGTCGCGCATGGACTGCGTCGCGCGCGTGCATGCGTCGGACGCGAACTTCCTGCTGGTCGAGTTCCGCGACGCCGGCCGGGCGCTCGAAGCCGGCAAGGCCGCCGGCCTGCTGGTGCGCGATTTCAGCCGTGCACCCGGCCTCGCGAATTGCCTGCGGATCTCGATCGGCACACCCGCACAGAACGAGCGGCTGCTCGCCGCGCTGGAGCGCCCATGAGCCGCGAGCGACTGCTGTTCATCGATCGCGACGGCACGATCATCGAGGAGCCGGCCGACGAACAGGTGGACAGCCTGCAGAAGCTGCGCCTGCTGCCCGGCGTGATCCCGGCGCTGCTCGAGCTGCGGAGGGCCGGTTACCGGCTGGTGCTGGTGAGCAACCAGGACGGTCTGGGCACCGCCGCCTTCCCGGAGGCCGACTTCCACGCGCCGCAGGACTTCCTGCGCAGGCTGCTTGCCTCGCAGGGCGTCGAGTTCGACGCGGAGTTCTTCTGTCCGCATTTCCCGGCCGACGACTGCGCCTGCCGCAAGCCGCGCACGGGCCTGCTCACCGACTTCCTGGCCGCGCACGTGCCGGACCCGCAGCACAGCTTCGTCATCGGCGATCGCGACACCGACATGCAGCTCGCTGCCAACCTCGGGCTCGAGGGCCTGCGGGTGCGAGCCGACGGCGCGGGGGGCAACACCTGGGAGTCCATCGTCGAGCGCTTGTGCCGGTCGGACCGCCGTGCACGGATCGAGCGGCGCACGAAGGAGACCGACATCGCGGTGAGCGTTGCGCTGGATCGCACCGCCCCGATCGCCATCTCGACCGGCATCGGCTTTTTCGACCACATGCTCGAGCAGGTGGCGCGCCACGGCGGCTTCGCGCTCGAGCTCAGCTGCCGGGGCGACCTCGAGGTGGACGAGCACCACACCGTCGAGGACTGCGCACTGGCGCTCGGACAGGCGCTGCGCGAGGCGCTGGGTGACAAGCGCGGCATCGCGCGCTTCGGCTTCCTGCTGGCCATGGACGAGGCCCAGGCCCAGGTGGCGGTGGACCTCTCGGGGCGGCCGTACGCGGTCTTCGAGGGTTCCTTCGGGCGCGACGCCGTGGGCGGACTTCCGACCGAGCTGGTACCGCATTTCTTCCGCTCGCTCGCCGACAGCCTCGGCGCGGCCATCCACGTGCAGGTGCGGGGCGAGAACACGCACCACATGGTCGAAGCCTGTTTCAAGGGTGTCGGCCGGGCGCTGCGCCAGGCACTTCGAATCGAGGGCAGCGAGCTGCCGAGCAGCAAGGGCGTGTTGTGAGGCATCCGGCATGAGCGACGTCGCGATCATCGACAACGGCGGCGCCAACATCGCTTCGCTGCGCTACGCGCTCGAACGCCTCGGCGCGAGCTCGCACCTGACCGCCGACCCCGGCGCGCTGCGCGACGCCGGGCGCGTGATCCTGCCGGGCGTTGGCGCCGCCGCCGACGCGATGGCGCGGCTGCGAGCGCTCGGCCTCGTGGACGTCCTGCCCCGGCTCACGCAGCCGGTGCTCGGCATCTGCCTCGGCATGCAGCTGCTGTTCGCGAGCAGCGAGGAAGGCGACGACGGCGAGGACACCGAGTGCCTCGGCCTGATCGACGAGCGGGTGACGCGCTTCCCCAATCGTGAGGGTTTCCCCGTGCCGCACATGGGCTGGAACCAGCTGCGGCTGGTCGCACCGAGCCCGATTTTCGACGGCGTCGCCGACGGCGACTACGTGTACTTCGTGCACGGCTACGCGGCGCCCCTCGGGCCCTGGACCCTGGCCGCCAGCGACTACGGCGCCGAGTTCTCCTCGGCCGTGCGGCGCGGCAATTTCCACGGCGTGCAGTTCCACCCGGAGCGCTCCGCGGCGACAGGCAGCCGGGTGCTCGCGAATTTCCTGGAGCTCACCTGATGCGGCTGATCCCCGCCATCGACCTGCGCGACGGACGCTGCGTACGCCTGCTGCAGGGTCGTTTCGATGCCGAGACGGTCTATGCCAGCGATCCGCTCGAGGTGCTGGACCG
>Ga0209254_10000599_pt1 | contig 29957 bp, 25 predicted proteins | sample FrelakmetDIP11DI_FD_187148 | JGI IMG/M metagenome (GOLD analysis project Ga0209254, IMG submission 187148) | Freshwater lake sediment microbial communities from the University of Notre Dame, USA, for methane emissions studies - DIP11 DI (SPAdes)... | ecosystem: Environmental > Aquatic >... | reverse complement strand
GGGGGATGGTTGAGTAATAAATATCATTCGTTTCGATTCGTAATTTATAATATCGAATCGATAGTTCGACACAATTATTAAAATAATATTTTTTTCCAAGTATTTTTATTAACAACTCACATCTTTTACCGAGCGAAGACTATTATCTTCTTGAATTCTGAAATCCTTAAAAAGTACATCACTCATTCAAACCTTTCAAAACTGATAGCCAATTTACCAATTGCCCCAATCGATAATCTATGCTACACTTTTACTGGTGAACATATCCAGCTAAGGAGGCTGCCATGGCCGATAAAATCTTAATCGTCGATGATGATCCCGATACCATAAAATTTATCAACATCATGTTGAGCCGTTTAGGTTACACTGTGGTATCCGCAACGTCCGGCATGGAAGCCCTGGAGAAGGTTCAGGTTGAACATCCCGACCTGATCGTCCTCGATGTCATGATGCCCGGCATGGATGGCTATGAAGTCAGTCGTAACTTGCGCCGTAATCCCAAGACGGCTACCACTCCCATCCTTATGTTCACGGCAAAAACAACCATCGAAGATAAATTGGCTGGGTATGATGCGGGTGTCAATCTCTACTTGACAAAACCAATTCACCCGATTGATTTGCAAGCCAATATCCGTAATCTCCTGGCCCAAAAATTTACCAAGGTTGATGTTGCCGGTGGCAAAGGCTACGTGGTTGGTATCCTCTCTGCTACGGGTGGCGCCGGTGTATCCACAGTCGCCTTAAATCTTGCAATCACCTATGCAAAAAAATACAATGTCAAAGTCATTGCTGCAGAGCTAAAACCCGGGCAAGGTTCTTGGGCTTTAGACTTAAATCTCTCCGAGCCGGTCGGATTACCCAACCTGCTCAGTAAAGAGTTGGTGGATATTACGATGGAGGCGGTTTCCAACGAGCTGATCCAAACCAACTTCGGGATAAAGATTTTATCGGCTTCAAACAAGACTGAAAATGTGGAGTATGCTGCTTCCATAGCCCAATTGGAACTCGTTCTCGACCATCTATCAAACCTAGCGCCTATTGTGATTTTAGACATTGGAACAAGCTTTCATCCAGGTTTTAATGCCATCCTGAATAAATGCAATGAGCTGATCATGGTTGTTGAGCCACAGCCTGTGCCCATCAAACGTTCCAAGCTCCTTGCGAGTGATCTTCACTTAAAGGGATTTGGCAGTGTAAAAACAATGAGCACTGTTCTGGTCAATCGTACCCGCTCTGATATCGTTCTTAACATTAGCCAGGTAGAACAAATATTGGGGTACCCCGCTGTTATGGGTTTTCCCCCGGTTGTGGAACAGGCTTACCGAGCATCAGAAAGGGCGGTGCCTTTAACAGCAGTTCAACCCGATGGAATCATTGCCATGCAATTCAACACCTTGGCAAGTCAGATCAACGAGCGAGTGCCAACTCATTAATCATCTCCTTACTGAAACTTTTAATCCTTGACGTATAATCCTGAATAATCGGTTTTCTTCAGGAGGCTTGAAGATATGGTTATCCCTACCCGCATTGAGCAGGATACCCTTGGAGATGTGAATGTCCCTTCTAATGCTCTCTATGGTGCTCAGACTCAACGAGCCATAATCAATTTCAATATCTCCGGGATCCGTCCCTGGCGTTCCTTCGTTTGGTCAATGGCAGTCATCAAGCGCTCTGCTGCTGAGGTCAATCGCGATCTGGGCTTGTTAAAAGATGATATTGCCACTGCAATTATTGATGCCTCTCAAGAAGTAATTGATGGTAAATGGGATGACCAATTTGTAGTGGACCCCTTCCAGGCTGGTGCTGGCACAAGCCATAACATGAATATTAACGAAGTCATTGCCAATCGTGCCACGCTCATACTCGGCGGAAGGCTTGGGGAATACCTTGTCAACCCAAATGACCATGTCAATATGTCCCAATCGACCAACGATACCATTCCCACTGCCATCCGTTTGGGCTGCCTTTGGCGATTGGATGAACTTCTTGAAGCAGTTGATCGGCTTTCTCAAGCTTTACAACAAAAGGCATCCGAATTCGATGATATTGTAAAATCAGGTCGCACCCATTTACAAGACGCTGTGCCAGTGCGCCTCGGGCAAGAGATTGGTGCCTATGCCACTGCCGTCCACCGTGATGCCGAACGCATTCACCTTGCTTCCGATGGGCTGCGGCGATTGGGTATTGGTGGCACCGCTGTAGGTACCGGCTTGAATGCTCATCCTGAATACCATGCCCGCATGATTAGTCGTCTGTCTGGGCTGACGGGTTTATATTTATATAGCTCAGACAATTTATTCGAATCTATGCAGTCTATGGCTGATATGGCAAATTTCTCTGCCTCACTGCGCACCCTGGCTATCACTTTGACCCGCATCGCCAATGATTTTCGTTTGCTTGCCTCAGGTCCATCTACCGGCCTGGACGAGCTTCGTCTTCCGGCGGTTCAACCTGGCTCTAGTATCATGCCTGGTAAGGTCAATCCGGTTATGCCTGAAATGCTCAACATGGCTATGTATCATATTCAAGGTTGCGACCTGACAATTTCTCTGGCAGCACAAGCCGGTCAACTCGAGCTGAATGTGATGATGCCCATCATTGCCCATAACCTGTTTGAAATGATGCAGGTAATGATTGGGTCAATAAATGCATTTACTCAAAAATGTGTGCTCGGATTACAAGCTAATCGGCTTAAAGCTGAAGGATGGTTAGCCAGGAACGCGATTGTCGCTACTGCTCTCAATCCCCTCATCGGTTATGCAACCAGTGCCTCCTTGGTAAAAGAAGCCATGCAACGCAATATCACCATCCTTGAAGTGGCTCGTGAGAAGGCTGCATTAGGAGTTTTAAAACATAACATGGATGCTCGACAAATCACAGTAGATGAAGTCGATAACGCATTAAAGAATTTTACACACCTCACCTATGGAGGGATCGCCAGTTCAAAGTCCGGGGAAATCATATAATACAGCTTAAATGACCTTGGCGATCCGGAGCTCTTCCAGGGTTTTTTGATTGTATCCCAACAAACCGGACAATATTTGTTCAGTGTGTTCTCCCAGCAAGGGAGGTGGCAGGCGCACTTCTACAGGTGCAGTCGGAATTTTCAAAGGAGAAGCAACCATTTTAATCATCCCGGAATTGGGATGAGCCACTTGGATTACCATCTCACGCGCCTGCACCTGAGGGTCATCGAACGCCTGCTCGATTGAATTGATAGGTCCGCAGGGAATCCCTGCCTCACTGAGTATGCCTAACCAATGTGAAATCTCATCCAGAGAAAATAATTCTTCCATCAAAGGGATTAATATTTTTCGATTCTCTACACGTTTCTCATTTGTAATAAAACGACTATCCTCAGCCCATTCATTAATACCCGCCTTATCGCAAAATTGCCTCCATTGACTGTCATTACCGATCCCCAAGGCAAAATAGCCGTCCCTGGCTTTAAAGGTTTGATATGGGACAATATTCGGGTGCGCATTACCATATCGAGTAGTTTTTTCTCCAGATATCAGGTAATTACTCCCAACATTTGCCAACCAGGCAATTTGCGAATCTAATAAGGAAATATCGATTCTCTGCCCTCTACCGCTTCTTTGCTGATCATATAAAGCAGCCAGGATAGCATTGCAGGCAAATAATCCAGCTGTTATGTCTGCAATTGCCACACCCACTTTATATGGCTCACCTTCCTCAGGTCCTGTGATGCTCATCACACCCCCTTGAGCTTGAATGATGAAATCATACCCAGGTAAATTACGGTAAGGACCTGTATATCCATATCCGGTGATGGAGCAGTAGATCAAACCTGGACGCAATTGTTGCAAATTTTCATAACTCAAACCCCACTTATCCAGGGTATCCACCTTAAAGTTCTCTACCAGCACATCACTTTTCTGGATAAGCTCCTTGAGAATTTGGATACCCTGATCAGATTTCAAATTGAGTGTCATACTACGTTTATTGCGATTGACACACAAGAAGTATGCTGACTCTCCCATTTTTGTAAAAGGTGGACCCCAATGTCGAGTATCGTCACCCGATTCTGGAGCTTCAATCTTGATAATATCTGCTCCCAGGTCGCCAAGCATCATCGTACAGTACGGACCAGCCAATACACGGCTCAGATCCAATATCTGTACACCTTTTAAAAGCGATTTTTGCACCTGGAACATCGCGCTAATAGCGAAGCAAAGCCCCGATATATTCAAATCCACTAATTTTATGGGAGTACTGTAAGGCTTCTAAATCCCCTCCAGCTCGCAATACTTTATGAACTGCCATCTCAATAGCATCTGGAACAATATCAACTTTAGAATCGCAATACTGGCATACAGTAATTTCTCGGTCTGTTAAATACCCACATCCTTGGCATTGATAGCCAGATGCCCGATAACCATCCTGTATAACAAGTGCTTGCACCCTGCCTTCATAGACTGCAGCAAGGGTATCATCAAGACCGAGCACCCCTTTCCTATCTTTCAATGCTTCTGTTACAAGTCTATTTAGTAATTCTTCCTCTTTGTGAAACTCAGCTTGTTTACCAATTTGAAGTGCTTTTTCGAGCACATCCTCCTTGCTTGCCGTCATGCTCATTGGAAATGTCCCAACAATCAAACTTTGCCAGGTTTTTGGCAGGTGGTTTCGTAAAAATGCTACATTCTCTTCTGTTCCACCAATAAGAACGCGGCGAACATTATTTTCACTGAAAAAGTGTGTTGCAAAATCGGCAACTTTACGAATATTCCTGTCGGTAACTTCATCCTCATACCGGGTTTGTCCAGTCATTCCTCCACGCATACCAGATCTTACTGACGCTCCTCCGCGTTTCGTGTGCTTAATACTCTCACCAAGGATTCCTTCTTGTTCAATAAGATCACCTAAATGGAACGAAAAAAGTCTGGCACCTTGTTTATCTACCAGTACAACCCCATATCCTCCATAGATATCCAAAAGGGAAGCCAGGGGCTTTACATACGGCTGATTACCTACAACCAACTGGTTGCGGATTGGTATAGCCAGCGTATAAGCGCGCATGAACCCATCCGCTACGCACGAAAAGATTGCCACACTTCGACCAGCCCAATCATAATTCCTGCTGAAATAATCATCAACAGCTGTTGCATCAGCAAGCAGGCTTATATCTTTAAGCATGCTTCGTAAATTCAAACGATAAACATCTGCATTCCCTTCAGATGGATTGGTGTTTAAGTATATGCTGAGTATATGACTTTCAGCTTGATAACTAAGCAATTCTTGCAGGTTCGTTTCAGTTAACACGGAAGGCTCCTCTCAGTTCAAATTTGGATTGGATAATTAACCTACGAACGCTTTAATTCTTGAAATAGTTCTTTTTGCCGTTGAGTCAGGTTACCTGGAATTTTCACCTTGATTTGAGCAAATAAATCACCCATATTCTTGGGGTTATTTAAACGAGGAATACCTCGTCCTGTCAAGCGGATGGTTTGCCCAGGCTGTATACCAGCGGGGATGGTTAATACTACATTTCCAGATAGCGTCTGGACGGTTACTTCACCTCCCAAAACTGCGGTAAAAAGGTCAATTGATACTTCCGTATGCAGATCGCTTCCTTTAACCTTAAATCGTGGATCCTCAGCAACCCGGATGATAAGATATAGATCTCCTTTTTGTCCTGAAATTCCAGTTGGTATAGTGTTGGCAACCCTGACCTTCGTGCCAGTCTTTGCCCCTGGTGGAATTTTTACTTCCAACCGTCGTCCATCAACCTCCATCTTTCGGGTCGTCCCTTGATACGCTTCGGTCAAGCTGATCGTGACTTCTTGTTGATAGGATGGCAATGATGATTGTTGAGTCTGGCGGACGGAACCTCTTCCCCCAGATCGAACACCCATATCTGGAGCGCTACCAAAGATACGCCTGAAGAACTCCGAGAATTCACTTCCCAATATATCCTCTAGTCCACCCACTCTTACATTTCCTGATGGTCTTGTCGTGAACCAATCTTCCCAATTAAATCCCCCAGTTGGAGCTCCACCTTGCTGCCATTGTGTATAGGAGTCACCGAGTTGGTCATATCGCGATCGCTTTTCAGGATCACTTAATACCTGGTAAGCCTCATTGATTTCCTTGAATTGCTCTTCTGCTTTGGAATTTTCTGGATTTCGATCAGGGTGGGTTTTTAATGCAAGCTTTCTGTATGCACGCTTGATCTCTTCTTTATTTGCATTTCTCTCAACACCGAGTATCTTATAGTAATCCTTATAATCCATTGTCTTACCACCACACTATGCCTTAGTTCATATATTTGCTATTAACATTGTATGCTCATCTGGTACTCAAAGTCAAGCCTTCTGGCATGATTCTTACAAAACTCTAACTCTAATAAATATTGAACCTTGTGACACCCCCTATTTGAATAAACATGCTATGATTAAATAATGGAGAGCAATAAAGCACACATTATATTAATTGAGAGCGATCCTCAGATCAGTGAGGTGATCGCTCAACAGACATTAATGCCGCTAGGTTATCAAGTGGATGTATTCGAATCAGCATCAGTAATCATAAGAGATATACACAAAGTATCTCCCGATCTCATCATAACCAACCTCCACCTACCTGGAATTAGTGGAAAAGATATATTAGTCGCACTAAATTCTCAAGGGATTGATATACCGGTTATTGTCATAACTCCAAAAGGACATGAAAGCGATGCCCTACAGGCTATCAGGTTGGGTGCAGCAAATTTCCTCACCTATCCGATTCGCGAAGCTGAAGTTGTAAATGTTGTTGAAGATACACTTATTCAACTTAGCAAGCGAAAGGAATTGGATATATTTTCTCAGAATATGGATCAATCTAGTGAGGAATTCCAAAAGAGTATTCAAGATTACTTAAAAATACTCTCTATTGGGAAGAATGGCTTCACTTCTTCTAATGAGGAACCCTTCTATCAGAAATTTGTTGCAGTAGCAGCTGCACAGTGCGAGGCTGATGAATCTTGGTTGTTGATTTTTAACCAAGACCAAGGAGTCTTCATAGTACAGGCTTGCTTGAATACGGACAGTGAATTGCACTCTATGTTAAATCTTCCATATGAAAATAGCTTAAGCTCCCTCGTTGCGGTTTCTGGGCAGACTATAGCTATCGATGGAGATGCGCTGAAACGTTTTAACCTTGTTGGAAATGCTGAATCAATTTTGGTTGTACCATTACTGCGTGAACAAGAAGTGGTTGGGATGATTGCTGTTGAGCGAAAATCTAATCAGCCTTTCACTATCCACCAACGGGCTATGCTTGGGGTAATTGCAAAATATGCTGTAATACTAATGGATAATTCTTCTCATATTCAAAAGCTAGAAAAGCACTTGTCCCTAATCCAGCAGTCAGACATATACCACAGGATTGATGCAGATCTAAAAAATGATTTGGTTTTTCAAATTGGTAAAGAGGTACTTAGATATCTAAGTAACTTTTCGGAAAACTTGAATCATCTGTTAAATCCGGTCAACTTGAAAATTAGCCCAAAACAAACCGATGCACTAAAATCAAATCAAGTTGATGCAGATATATTAATTGAAATAATTGATTCACTGGTTAATACCCAACAAGCAGAAAAATATAAAAATCTTGAAAAGACTGACTTAAATGATTTGGTTCGCACAGTGGTAAATAGGTATAAAAGAATCTCACAAGTAAATCAAACTTTAATAAAGTTAGAATTGCCATCTCAGCCTGTAATCGTAACCATTTATGCGTCTCAACTTATGAGGGTGATAGAAGGCTTGATTTCTAATGCGATAAAACATAGCCCCCAAAAAACAGGGATTTCAATCCGAGTAGAAGATAAGAGTGATTGTGCAATATTAATGGTAAAAAACCAGGGTGAAGGAATCAGTGAAAACATCACCAAGAGCCTATTCAATAGAAAACCAGGTGCCTTTTCGGTTGAATCCCGGCGATTTGGAGGTATCGGTATTAGCCTGCCTACAATGAAAGAAATCATCAAGGCTCATCAAGGTAAAATTTGGATCGAGAGTGGGTATGGAAAAGGGTTTACAGTCTTCATTTTACTTCCCCATAAAAAGTCAGGTTCGGATTAAGGATTGTGTTCATGGCAGCTAGCAATCAAATCTTAATTTACGCATCACCAGGAGCTGAACAGTTGTTAGACCATAATGTGTTGTTGGCTTCAGGATATGATGTAGTGACCGTTTCCCAGCCACAGGCAGCTGAATCCTGGTTATCGACATTTCTTGCAGATGATTTACTGATCATCGTCAATCCATCTGCGGCAGATGCTATTAACTATTCCAAGGGAATTCTTGAAAACCACCCATGCTTGCCCATCATTTTGGTAACCAGCCAGCCGACCATCTCCTCTTTATTGGAGGCAATGGAGATTGGCCTTTTCGATTATCTGTCATATCCGGTTGATTCTGCAACATTGCTTCTTTCCGTTAAGCGCACCTTGGTTCGGCAAAATAATTGGCAAGAATGGAATCGCTTTGCCCGTGTTCTGGCTGAGCTTGATGACGGTTTTCTTCTTGCGGATTTGGATGGAAATCTAATCATGATGAACCAATCGGCTCGGAATATACTTTCTGTTGAAGGTGATCAAATTATTGGAATGCCGGTAGAAGCTGTTGTTCATCATCCAGATATATTGGATATATTTAAATCCAAAAGTAAATTTCTGCACCTGAGTGAAATTAACCTGGAGGACGGTCGTATTTTTAATGCCCGGGTAAGCCTGATTCATCAAATTGGGACAGCTTTAGTTTTACAAGAAATTTCCCATTTAAAGGAGCTTGACCGAGTAAAAACTGATTTTGTAAACACTGTCTCCCATGATTTGCGATCTCCATTAACTTCGATATATGGCTTTGTGAGCTTAATTGATCGGGTTGGAACAGTTAACGAACAGCAGGCTGATTTTATCCGCCATATTCAGTCCAGTGTCCAACAAATAACCTCATTAATAACCGACTTGATGGACCTCGGGCGTGTTGAAGCCGATTATGATATACAAATGCAAGAAGTTAACCTTAAGGAAATCATCGATCAATCGATCAAGAACTTTGATTACCAGTTAAATGAAAAAATGCAGGAGTTGGTATTATCCCTTCCCGAACAAGTTCCTGATATTCATGGTAACCCTTTAAACCTGCAACGTATGATTTCCAATCTACTGGAAAACGCCATTAAATTCACTCCGCCGTTTGGTAAGATCAATATACTGTGTAGCGTGGAAACGAATCAGCTAATGCTAAAAATAAGTGATAATGGACCTGGAATCCCCCTTGATGACCAACCGCATATATTTGAAAAATTCTACCGCGGGAGTAATCTCTCTCAAAATATTCCTGGGACAGGATTAGGTTTATCAATTGTTAAATCAGTAGTTGATAAACACCATGGACGCATCTGGCTTGATTCATCACCGGATGGTACAACTTTTACAATACTCCTTCCAGTAAAATGAAAAGTTATTTCTAAAGCTCAATAATATTAAAAAATAGAATGAGTATGCTTAAATGACTGCCTCCGCTGGGGTGGTGAGGCACCCAGCGGAGGCTTTCGCCAAAGGAGGAAACAGCAACGAGTGTAAGCGTTTGGATATTACCTCAGCTCACTTCTCTATTAAAATGATACCTCATTAGGTTGCTTAATTTTATTGTCAACTGTCATTATTTATTGGTGACTTCTCTCACAATCCATCTAGTGACTATGGTAATAATTACATAAAGACTGTAAGGCACATTTTTCACACTCTGGTTGGCGGGGATGACACACTTCTCTTCCTAGACGAATGATATTTAAATGGGCAGCTTTATAGGTTTCAGGAGGAAATAATTCCCCCAAATGGCGGTGCGTTTGTTCAATGCTCATTTTTTCAGGTCGAAGACCAATCCTTCCGGACACCCTCTGAATATGTGTATCCACTGGAAAAGCTGGTTTCCCCAAGGAGAACAATAATACGATCGAAGCTGTTTTTGGTCCAACACCATTAAACTTCATCAACCATTCCATTGCATCGTCTGTTGATTTCTCCTTTAAGAAATCAAGGTCTAACGAGTTTCTCTCTTCAGTTATCTGTCGTAATATTTTTTGAATTCGCGGACCTTTCTGATTTGCCAATCCAGCTGAATGTATCGCCTCAATTACAGAAATCTCATCTGCATCGCGCACATCTTCCCACGAGCTAAAGATATTTGATAATTTTGTAAATGCTCGGTCCCGATTTTTATCATTCGTGTTTTGAGACAAGATTGTTGAAATTAATTCATCCAATATTGGTAGGGAATTTATCCAGGATGGATCTCCATACTTTTCTAGTAATCGACGATGGACTTCCCGAGCACACTCATTTGGGTTCATTGCTTGTAATCTAATTTAAAGCATGGAGATGCCCAACCCACCTTTAGTTTGCGCAAATTTTCCACAGGAAATTCTGGTCCGAAATGTGCCAGCTTATTAAAATCCTCAAGATCCAGTGCACCCAGTTGACGTAAAATCTCCAATGTCACTGCAGGTCTTACATGCCCAGTAGGATCGCCATACGGACGATTATGTCCTTTTAAGTCCCCATCAGATACTTTGAATGCAATTCCCAGGGCAGGTGACCCTGGCTTTAGTACACCAGGCATGATTCCAAACGCCTGAAAACCTTCCGCACCACCTTTACAAACAATCCTGCCTTTACCAACCTGCATCAGGTCAGTATCAAAATTATCCGGACCTCCAATCATCTCCGGGTAGGAGACCATGGCATTCGTAATCAGCTGACAGGCATCCGCCCTCTCCTTTGGCATTCCACCGGGCTGGCACAATCGAGCAAAGGCAAGAGCAGTGTTCTGAAGCGGAAGAGCAAAATTTGGCGCTGAACAACCATCAGATCCAATTTGTATTTTTTCAAATGAATAATCGCTCATCTCTGCCACTGAAGCAAGAATTTTCATCTGCACAGGGTGTTTTATATCGATATATGTCATTCCATCTGGTTCTATAGGATAACCTAACATATGCGAAAATGCGATCATCCCCGTATGTTTCCCTGAACAGTTATGTCGATTGGGGGTTGGTTTCTCCCCCCTTTCCCGCATGGCTTCAGCTGTCGCCCTGCTATAGGGTGTGTGAACTCCACATAAAAGTTCCTCTTCGCTTACTCCAGTTTTTTTTTGGATGGACCTAACAACTGCCAGGTGTTCATCAGTTCCTGAATGCGAAGCACATAACAATGCCACCTCTTGAAGCGTTAAACCATAATACTTCATTCCTCCATATTCAATAAATGGAAGCGCTTGAAATGGTTTGGCTGAAGAGCGTGTGAAAGTCACTAATCCCGGATTACCGTACCTGGCTACTAGCTTTCCAGAAGAGTCAACCACTGCAATAGCCCCAAAATGTACAGATTCGACGATATTCCCCCGGTTAAATTGAAATATCGGTTGGTAGTCATTTTTTGTCATTTTTATTGATCATTCACCGCTGGATTCACTGGGGCGATAACGTCGAGCATAATATTGAAACAAACCATGACGATACCTTTGAGTATATTGATCATGTAACTCTGGTGCAAAGCTTAAATCTGAGAGTAAGCTGGGGATTAAATGCTCGACATCTGCTGCTGGAGCATTTCTTTTCACAAGTCGATCCAATCCTTTAAGGATATTCTTTAGATGACGTTGTTGAATCTTTATCTCCTCAATCCCTATCCGACCACCTCGTCCACTGATAACTTTAAAATCGCAGAAAGAAGTCATTAAGATATCAAGGGTCTCAATCCATGCTGGAATATCAGCATTGGTTAAAAATGGGGGTTGATTAAGCAGGACGACGTCACCAATAAAAACTATCTTTGCCGATGGAATAGATACCCATGTTCCTCCAGGTGCTGGACCAGCATGATATTCAATCAACACCTCCTGTTCCCCCCAATGGAATGATATCTGATGAGTAAAAGTAATATCAGGTAACGCCCACCGCGTTCCAACTACATCATCATATGTTTCCCAGATTGAGCCGCTATCTGCATTTTGTCCTTTAAAAACAGATGGTCGACCTCGAAACACCTGTGCGGTTTTTTGGTGAGCAATGACCGTACATTCCATCGACCGGGCTCCAAGAGTCCTGTCAGGATGCGCATCGAGATTTACCAAAACCCGGTTTGGTTTTGCACCCAGATTATAGAGCAAGTTCAACCACATACGGGCATCTTCCGACCGAAGAGGAGCGTCCACCAGAATTGTCCCCATTGGTAGAAGTATTGCACCCACCGTCACACCGGGAAATGAATTTTCGTAATAAATATTATGTTCTATATGTTCCATTTTTTCACTAAGTATTCCTTAGAGGATCAGGATTGTTCAACTGGAATGGAAAAGGTAAAACGAGAGCCCGTTCCGACTTCACTCTCGACCCATATATGACCGCCATGAGCTTGTATTGCCAATCGGCAGTAAGCTAAACCTAGGCCGAGTCCCTTTGGCGTATTCTCTGGTTTAAGACGTGTAAATTTATTAAAGATACGTTCATGCTCTGCAGCAGGTATACCAAGGCCGTTGTCTCCAACCCATACCAGAATTTGGTCACCTTCTTGCTTTGCACCAACCTCAATTTCGCCTCCTTGGGGCGAGTATTTACTCGCGTTTTCCAATAAATTAGTCACCACCCTCCTGATCATATCTTGGTCAACCGAGGCGGTCGGTAGGCGTTCAGGGACTTTATAGCGAATGATTTGACTTTTATTATGAACAAGTGATTCCATTCCTTCAACCGCTTCATACACTACTGCTAATAGATTGATTGATTTTCTCGAAACAATTGGCTGTCCTGCCTCTAGGATGCTTAAATCTAAGAGCGATTCTGTCATCCGTTGAATTCGCTGTGTTGACCGCATGGATATTTCCAGTAAAGATTTAAATGCTGGATCATTGGATGGAAGCATGGTTTCCAATAGATCCAGGCTGGATACAACATTTGCCAGCGGTGATCTTAAATCGTGGTAGATCATTGAAATTAGATCATCCCGTAATGTATCAAGCTTTTTTTGCTCAGTTATGTCACGCAAGATCCATTGAAGGTTAGAAATATTATCTAGGTGAATTTCCCGTACGTATACCTTGATTGGAACTTCATGGCCGCTGGCTGTGCATAAGTGCGACTCATAAGTTATCATATTTCCGGATCGTAGTTGCAAAAAATCATCTCCTATTAGAATTTTATCAACACAATGGAGCTGATTTATTTGCATTGAATGTAAGTCTGGTTTGCAAAAATCTGAGAATTGTACAGCTTTCCGGTTTGCTTGTAATATCTCTCCATCCCAGTTTGTGATCAAAATCGGATCGATGCTATCTTCGAATAAATCTTGATAGCTTTGATGAGCTGCCTGTAGCTGTTCAAATAACTGGGCATGACGAATGGCTGTCCCCGCAAGATCAGCAATACCTGATAAGATCAATAAAGAATCTTGATCGTACTCAGTCTCTTTTGGATTGATTGCTTCAAGAGTACCTATGACCTCACCCCTATAATGGATTGGGGCGCAAAGGATGGTTTTAATTTTTATCCCATATATCTGGTATGTATCCAAATCAAACCGGAGATCTTTATCAACATCCGGAATGATTACACCCTCATCATGTTTGACCACCCAGTGAGAGATGCCTCGCTCAATCCGATAAGGCAGTTTGTTCGCTTTACGTTTCAGCCTTCCTCTAACTGCCCTAAGCTCTAAATTATTGTTCGAAAAATCAAACAGGGTTAGTGAAACCACTTGAATATTCAATGCCAGGTTTGTTTGCTCCAGGATTCCATTGAATACATCTTCAAGATTTAGACTTGCAGAAATCCCTGATGCACTTTTAGCTAGGGAGGTCATTACCTGCCCATTCCGTAAACTGTCAGCATATAATCGTGCATTTAATACAGCGATCCCAGCCTGGTCTGCAATCGCTTGCACAAGCGCAACATGATCAGCGGTGAAGAATCCAGTTTGTGGATGAACAAGTGTTAAGACTCCAACAAGATTGTCATGGGTGATTAATGGCACACTCACCGCAGATTTGGGTAATTGTTTCTCGTCATCTTCATATTGTCGTGCCATCCAGCGACTATCTTCACTGGTATTTTGGACTACTGCCGCCAACCTTTCGCGGACCACCCAACCTGAGAGACCTTTGTTAAGTGTTTCCTTCAAACGCTCAGTTGCACGATCGTACCCTTTATCTCCAGTGATGATCGCTGAATCGACTGGATCCCCATCATCATCTAAGACAATTATGGATCCATTTATTGCCCCCACATATTGCATGGATAATATAAGAATCCTCTCTAGTACAATCCGTAAATCAAGTGCTGAACTTAACTCACGGCTGATATGGAAAAGTAGCTCCAGAGAGGATCGTGTAGAATTCGTTTCTAAGTTATTTTGAAACTCTATGCTCATTCCGTGTAAGACTCGATATCAGTATAGCACACTCTATTTTAGCTTGTGATATTCATCTTCGGTAGATCAATAAGCATAACTTCAAGCGCAAGACGCACATTAACATTATGGTCAATACACTCAATCGTTCGTACTATCGAATTCACATAAAACTTGGCCTGATCCAAATCAGTAACAGCAGCTAGTTTATGGATTTGCCCAGAATAATCCAAGTTGGTGACAAAATTGCTGGCTCCACTTACACATACCATAACATCACGCCAAAATGTCAGCCATAATTGTAGCTTATTCTTCAATCCTTCTTTGTCATCAACAAATACCTTGGCAGATGCAAATCGTTCGCCACGCGAATTCGCGATGAGTTGGACCAATTCATCCAACCACTTTTGTCTCTGACTAAGTAAAGTAGGCTGCTCAAATAGACGGATTGCATAACCAGGTCTTCCGTCAGAAATATGCGCCAATCGCTCTGCATCCTCTACAGGCACACCCCGGATTATTTGTAATCCATAGGCTGTCTCTTTTATTGATAAAGAGCGCAATCGAAGGACTTCACACCGTGAAGCAATTGTTGGAAGAAGGATCTCAGGGCTATTTGCAGTCAAGATGACTATCACATGTTCCGGGGGTTCTTCAAGCGTCTTAAGCATTGCATTCGCTGCACTACTGTTTGCCTCTTCAATACGCAGGATTAAAGCGATCCGGTACCTTGCTTCATAAGGTGACAATGACAGTGTATGATGCAATTCTCTCACTTGATCGATTCTTATTATCTCCCCTTCACGTTCAGCCTGCACCAAAATCAGGTCAGGATGCTGCATCTGATCAATTCGCTTGCAGGAAGAACATACTAGGCAAGGTTGACCTGGTACAGGTGGTTTTTTACAATTTAAACTTTGGGCAAAACGTAATGCCAGGGTTCGGCGTCCAATTCCTGAAGGTCCAGTAAACAGGTATGCATGCCGTTCCCGACCCAACGCCACGTGTTCTGCAAGTAAATTTACTGCCCACTCGTGTCCAATGATGCCCCAATTCATGGCTCGATTTTAGCTTAGACAGGCAATATTGGCAACCAGCATCACAAAAAAAGGCAATTTTAGTAAGTATGGTAGAATTTGCCGGATGGACCTCCTTGATGGTCTAAATCCTCAACAACAACAAGCGGTAATGGCAGGCTTGGGTCCCGTCTTGGTTATGGCCGGACCTGGTTCTGGCAAGACACGCGTTCTTACACAGCGAATAGCATATTTGATAGGCAAGCTGGGAGTGCGACCTTATAACATCCTGGCAGTGACTTTTACCAATAAAGCTGCCCATGAAATGGATAACCGGGTAATTAATCTCTTGGGAGAAAATGCGCGTGGTGTAACTTTGGGTACATTTCATGCCACTTGTGCCCGCATCCTCCGTCGAGAAGCAGAATTCCTCCCATTTAATTCAAATTTTGTTATCTTTGATGAAGATGACCAGATGAGCTTGATCAAGCGGATTATCGCTGATTTTAACCTGGACGATAAACAATATCGGCCTTTGGTTATTTTAAATTCAATTTCCAATGCAAAAAATGAATTAATCCTTCCAGACGAATATCCCCTTCAGACATATCGCGATGAAGTTGTCAAGCGCGTATATATTGGTTATCAGCAAATGCTCCTGACGAATAATGCCTTGGATTTTGATGACTTGCTCTTGTATACAGTCTTCCTTTTGGAGGACAATCCATCGATTCGAGAAAGATATGCCCGGCGTTACGAGCATGTATTGGTGGATGAATTTCAGGATACCAATCTGGCTCAATATAATCTGTTGAGAAAATTATCCTCATTCCATAATAATATCTTTGCTGTTGGAGATGCCGATCAGTCCATTTATCGTTGGCGCGGCGCAGACTACCGGAATGTATTGCGCTTCGAACAGGATTATCCAGATGCCCAGGTCATATTATTAGAGCAAAACTACCGCTCAACCCAACAGATCCTGGATGTTGCCATGGCAATCATTGACGTCAATCCCAACCGTACTCCAAAACGGCTTTTTACAGAGCGCCGTGAAGGTGCAAAAGTCATCCTGCATGAGACTTATGATGATCGGCAGGAAGCCCAATTTATTGTGGATACAATAGCAAGCTATATCGGTAATAAGCAAATTCAACCAGGTGATGTTGCAATCATGTATCGCACTAACGCACAATCCCGACTGCTGGAAGAAGCCTTTCTTCACGCAGGTTTACCGTATAAGATCGTTGGGGCTCAACGCTTCTATGGCCGAAGAGAAGTGAAGGACATCATTGCTTACATGCGCCTGGTACACAATCCTAATGACGAGTTGAGTCTGATCCGGGTAATTAATGTACCCCTCCGCGGGGTTGGAGAAAAAACCTTACAATTATTACGCGCTCAGGCTCAGAAATCAAACCTCACTCTTGGTGATTTTCTTCTACACATGGGTACCGATTATGAACCATTTAAGGATACTTTTTCACATCGAATCTTTTTAAAATTGGCTGGTTTTGGTATGCTGTTGTCCCACTGGACAACAATAATTACTGAGCTTACACCATTAGCCATCATGGATAGAATTATCGACGAAACTGATTACCACGCTTATATCGACGAAGGTACAGACGAAGGCAACGAAAGATGGGAGAATATCATGGAGCTGCGACGCTTGGCAGCAGAATATCAAGACCGGACTGTAAGCGATTTCCTTGAAAATATAGCCCTGGTTTCAGATCAAGATACACTAGAAACCTCTTCAAACGTACCAACGCTTCTTACTTTACATGCTGCTAAAGGTTTGGAATTCCCAGTGGTTTTTATTTCCGGATTGAATGAAGGCACCCTTCCGCATTCTCGCTCATTTGATGATCTCGAAGCCATGCAGGAGGAACGGCGTTTGTTGTATGTCGGGATTACCCGTGCAAAAGATAAACTTATTATGGTATATGCTCATAATCGCAATTCCTTTGGCTATCCTGACCCTGCTGATCCTTCTCGTTTCCTCTCAGATATTCCAGACCACCTCTTAGATGAAACCAGCGCTTTACGCACAGCTGACCAGTCCAAGCAAGGTAGTTATAATCCTAAAATAATACAATGGGAGTCAAAACGAACATCTCCACAACGCTTCACCTCGCCAAAGTACCAACCTGGATCACATGTACAGCATCCTGTTTGGGGTGATGGAATGGTGCTGAATAGTCGCATTCAAGATGACGACGAAATTGTAGATATTTTTTTTGAGAATGTAGGTATGAAACGTGTGGCAGCTTCCTTGGCTAATTTAAAAACGAAAGGATAGCATTATTTGGAAAGCTCATTGGAATTAATGCACAACGGATATAATTTTACGTTTTATAAAATCCGCTGTATAATCCTCTCATGCCAATTCTCGATTCCCACTCCCTTGAGATCATTAGTAGAAGCTATGAGCAAACCCGTCGAGTGGGCATGCGGCTTGGATCTTTACTTAAACCGGGTGACTTGGTCGCCTTGGTGGGTAACCTTGGATCTGGTAAAACTACGCTTGTCCAGGGTATCGCGGCTGGCTGGGGATCACTTGATCCAGTTTCCAGCCCAACTTTTGTAATTGTCAACGTCTATCGCCATACCAGCGGTGTCCGGCTTTTTCACCTGGATGCATACCGTTTGAATGGTTCAGATGAAGCACTTGATCTAGATTTAGATTCCATGCTTGACCAAGGTCCAATGATTGTCGAGTGGGCGGAGCGCGTAAAATCTGTGTTGCCAGATCATGGATTATGGGTACAGCTGAATTATATAGACGAAGCTCAGCGAGATCTGATTTTCTCAGGACATGGTCAATACTATCAAGATTTACTTTCTCGTTTTAGAAAACTGATTTACGGAGGCTGAGTGCTATTAGCGCTTGATACCTCGACTCGAAATATTGGCGTTGCCATATATGACGGCATCCAGGTACTTTGTGAAACGATCTGGACCAGCCACGACTACCATACTGTTGAGCTTGCTCCCGCAGTAATGGATACCCTAACTCGAGCCGGTGTAGAAATTCAACATCTGAAGGTTTTAGCCGTTGCAACAGGGCCTGGGTCTTATACCGGTCTGCGGATTGGTCTGGCATTAGTAAAGGGTATTGCTCTAGCGCGCCATCTTCCGATCATCGGAATACCGACTCTGGAAATTGTGGCTGAATCAGTGCCTGTCTCACCAGGTCTATCATTGGCAGCCATCCTTCAGGTTGGTCGTGGACGGTTGGCAGTTGGGTGGTATTTCCCAACGGATGGTCAATGGCAGTTAAATCCCCCTCTTCAGATCATGGATGTTTTTCAACTCTCCAGGTTGATTCATGAACCTACCATCATTAGTGGTGAGTTAACGGAGGAGCAGCAACACGCTCTGGCCAGGAAGTATAAAAATGTGATCCTGGTCTCTCCAGCTCATTCCATCCGACGGCCGTCATTGCTTGCTGAGCTTGCATGGAAACGCTGGCAGATAGGCGATGTTGACGATCCAGCTATCCTCTCCCCAACCTATCTATCCATTGGGGCTCCGATCCCAGAATAATTTGTTGTCATCGATGCGCACATGGCCGACACGATCAAGGATGGTCAGGCAGTTATAGTGACGTCTCCCCCACCAGAGAAATCAACTCAATCTGTGAGATTTCGTCCAATGAATTTAGGCGATATCTTGCGTGTACATGAGATCGACCAGCTTTCATTTTCCTTACCATGGCCGGAAAATTCATACCGATTTGAGCTGACTCAGAACCCTTCCACCTTGGCGTTGGTGATTGAAATTGTTCCACGGGATTCTCCAGCATTTGTTATTGGAATGTCGATTGTATGGATCATATCCGATGAAGCCCATATTGCCACGATTGCCATTCACCCAGAATTCCGTGGCCTGGGATATGGAAAACGTTTACTGGTTGAAACGCTCAGGCAATCTATCATGCGCGGTGTTATATTGGCCACTCTTGAAGTTCGGGAAGGTAATTTAAATGCTCTGAATATGTACCGCTCCTTTGGTTTTATTGTTGTTGGACAACGTCCACAATACTATCGCGATAATAATGAAAACGCATTGGTTATGACAGTTGAGCCTTTGGGAATGCAATATTTAACCTGGTTAAATGACCTCGGAACATCGCCGATTGGCTAGTATTGGATTAATGGACCGTTATCCTTTATACTTGTTAAGCCACATTTACTAGGAGGCAGTATGTGAACGAAGAAAAAAAACAACTCGCTGAAGCAACGATGGAACAAATTGCCAATGAAGTAGCAATTTGCCAACGCTGTTTGTTGCACCATTCGCGAAAGTTATCTGTACCTGGTGAAGGCCCAGTGAACGCTGAAATAATGTTTATCGGTGAGGGTCCCGGATTCCATGAAAATGAACAAGGTCGTCCATTCGTCGGAGCTGCCGGGAAATATCTGGAGGAATTGTTAGAAAAAATAAAATTTAGGCGTGAGGATGTTTTCATTGGTAACGTAGTTAAATGCCGGCCTCCTAATAACCGTGATCCGCTCCCTGATGAGCTTGCAGCCTGCAGTGATTATTTAGAACGACAGATCCAGGTAATCAGCCCCAAGGTCATTGTTACTTTGGGTAGATATTCGATGGCTCGTTTTCTGCCCAATGCAAAAATCAGCGATGTGCACGGTCAATCTTATCGGATAAAAGGACATTTAGTGGTACCTATGTTCCATCCAGCAGCTGCACTTCATCAGCCTTCACTAAAAATATCAATCGAACGCGATTTTTTAAATTTACCAGGATTAATCTCTAAAGCATCTGAGGCTTCAATAATTAAAGAGGAAAAACCACCTGAGCCTAAATCTGAACCTACACAGCTTAGTTTATTCTAACAATTTTCAATTGAGGCTATATGACTCCAACAAAAGATGCATTAATAAAATCCTTGCTTGACCACTCTGCCAAAATTGGTATCCTCGGTTTAGGATATGTAGGCCTACCTTTAGCAGCTGCTTTTGGGGAAGCTGGCTTCCAGGTAACCGGTATTGATCCTGACCACCGCAAAGTCAATTCAATAAATAACGGCGAGAGTTATGTCCAGGATGTATCTGGAGAACTAATTGTCAAACTTAGGAATACTGGGAAATTATCTGCCACTACAGATTTTTCTGAGCTCATCAATTGTGATGCAGTCAGTATATGTGTACCAACACCATTGAGGAAAACTGGCGACCCTGACATGTCGTTTATCCTGAGTGCTACCGATGAGCTCGCAAAGTATATGCATTCAGGAATGATTATTGTGCTTGAATCGACCACATATCCTGGCACAACTCGTGAAGTCCTCCTCCCGAAACTGGGAAAAGAAAAAAGCCTTGTTGTTGGTGAGGATTTCTACCTGGCTTTCTCACCCGAACGGGTTGATCCAGGGCGAGAGGATTGGACCACGTTTAACACTCCAAAAGTAATCGGCGGAATTACAGAAGAATGTAGTGAAGTTGCTGCCGTATGGTACTCACAAGCTTTGAAAACCGTTGTATCAGTATCATCGTCAGAAGCTGCTGAACTGTCAAAATTACTTGAGAATACTTTCCGGATGGTAAATATTGGCATGGTCAATGAACTAGCGATCATGTGCGACCGGCTTGGAGTTGACGTATGGGAAGTAATTGACGCTGCTGCCACCAAGCCATTCGGCTTTATGAAGTTTACCCCGGGTCCTGGTCTTGGAGGTCATTGCATTCCGATTGATCCCTTGTACCTTTCTTGGAAGATGAAAGCCTTTCAATATAATGCCCGTTTTATTGAATTAGCGGCAGATATCAACACCAATATGCCTCGCTATGTAGTAAGCAGAGTGATGGATGCTTTCAACGAACGAGGCTTAACCTTACATAATTCCAAGTGTCTGGTCTTGGGTGCCGCATACAAGCCTGATATTGACGATATCCGTGAATCACCTGCCTTGGATGTGATTGGACTGCTTCAGAAGAAAGGCGCGAAGGTTGATTATCACGACCCATTAATCCCCACCCTGCGCACGCACGATGATATTCCAATGGAGAGTGTCAATAACCTAATGGAGGCAGTGCGTCAGGCAGATTGCGTGATCATCATCACCGATCATACTTCATACGATTATCAAGCCATCCTCAAGGAGGCAAAATTCATCTTTGATTCTCGTAATGCCATGGGGAAATTGGGTAAAAATAGCCCAAAAGTTGTTCGCCTATAGAACATGGGAAAATACCTGGTAACCGGCGCAGCCGGTTTCATCGCCTCACGTGTAATTGAAATTCTGCTCGATGCTGGTCATTCCATCATTGGGGTGGATAACATGAATGATGCTTATGATATTCGTATGAAGGAATATCGACTTAATAAATACAAGCATCATCCTAATTTTACCTTTCTCCATTCCGACATAGCTAAACGTACAACATTTGATTGTGAATCCATCCTTCGCAAGCATTCTTTTTCTGCTGTTATCAACCTTGCTGCAAGAGCTGGAGTTCGCCAGTCAGTCGAAAATCCATGGGTGTATGTAGATACGAACATCACCGGTACGCTGAACCTGCTTGAGTTCTGTCGTGATCAGAAGATTCCCAAGTTGATTATGGCATCAACTTCCAGTATCTACGGCAATAACGCTCCCCTTCCAACACCTGAAACAGCCATGAGTGATTTTCCGCTTCAGTCTTACGCTGCCACAAAAAAGAGTGCTGAAGTATTGTGCTATGTATATCATTACATGTATAACCTGGATGTGACGATATTTCGTTACTTCACAGTTTATGGTCCTTCTCCTCGCCCGGATATGGTTATGTTCCGGTTCACCCAATGGATTAATGAGAGTCGACCTGTAAAAGTAAATGGAGATGGGGAACAATCTCGGGGTTTCACGTATGTGGATGATATCGCCCTAGGAACAATTCTTGGTCTGAAACCATTGGGCTATGAAATCATCAATCTGGGTGGTCATGAGGTTGTAAAGATAAACGAACTCATCACACTTTTGGAATCACTGACCGGAAAAAAAGCAAACATTGAGTATCATCCACCTCACCCTGCCGATATGAGTACCAATTGGGCTTTGGTGGAAAAAGCCAGGCAGCTTCTAGGATGGGAACCAAAGGTAGGTATACAAGAAGGTGTTTCAAGGTTAGTCAATTGGTATGACCAGGAACGATCATGGGCGAGTCAAATAATTACTGCATGAACTTCTCACGTTCATTCGAGAATTCCATTTAACAACTGACAAAATTTCCTTATGTTGAAAACGATTCGCTCCTGGTGGCAGGATAAACTGCTCAGGGGGGTGCTAAAAAATACCAGTTACCTCTTTAGCAGTAACTCACTTTCTGCCGCTTTGGGCATGGTCAACTCTATTTTTGTCGTTCGCCTTTTAGGGGTTGAAGGCTTAGGATTGGTGACCACAGTCCAAACATTCGTCTCCAATATCAACCGCTTTCTCTCCTTTCGTATGAGCGAAGTGGTTGTTAAATACCTAGGTCAGGCCTTGGCAATTAACCCTGATTCAAATGGAGAGACCTTCCCTGCCGCCGAAAGTTCGAACCAGGATAATATTCTCAATCAACAGGCTGCTGCCATTGTCAAAGGCATCGGTCTTCTTGAAGCTGCCACATCCATATTGGCATACATAATATTGGTATTATTAGCCCCATGGGCTGCTAATGTTTTACTAAAAGACCCTTCCTTGACCGCGTTGATTCCAGTATATGGATTAATGCTCCTGGCAAATCTAATTTATGAAACTTCCGTAGGGGTTTTGCAGGCGACTAAGCATTTTAGCTGGCTCGGTACGGTCAATACTATTCAAAGTATTATTACTGCAATCCTTATCCTGGTATCGTTCCTCCTCCAACGAAGTATCCTAGATGTTCTTGGAGCTTACTTATTGGGAAAATCATTCGCCGGACTATCGATTTCAATTTTAGCCATTAGGCAACTGAGTCGAAGCTTAGGTCACAGGTGGTGGTTTGTTTCATTGAAAGTTGTAAAAGATTGGCGAAGTTTATTAGGCTTTGCGGTCAATACGAACCTGAACGGTACGGTCAATCTGGTCACCCGTGATAACGCTCCCCTCTACCTCGCAGCTCTCACCCCACCAGAGCTAACCCAGGCTTATGTCGGGTATTTTAAACTTGGTTTGTCGATTATTAATTTTATTACCCTCCCAATTGACCCGTTCATTTGGCCTACCTATGCCGAAATTACCCGCACCATTGCGCTCCGCCAGTGGCAAAAGACACGTAACTTGCTCAAACAGGTCAGTTCTATCGCGGCAGCATGGACTGTGGCGGCAGCAGTTGGGATTGCACTTTTAGGTTGGTGGTTGATCCCTCTATTATGGGGGTCTACTGCCTCTCCTGCTTACTTTGTTGTGCTGATCCTCCTGATCGGATACGGCATCGCAAATATCTTCAATTGGAACAGGCCTTTATTCCTTGCTTTTGGTAAACCATCCTATCCTCTCTTTGTGGCTCTTGTGGTAGGGGTAATTGAAATCTTTCTTGTGCTTTGGTTTGTTCCAGCAGGAGGCTATTTGGTAATGGCAGCCATACTTTCTGGGTATCTGGCTATATCCGTCGGGATTATCGCCTTGAAGGGATGGCGTTTGATTAGGTTTCATGAATTAGCAGAGCAGGTATCTAACAATACTACCTCAGGAGATATCCAAGTATGAAGGTTGCCTGTATCTCTGTATCTCGGGTTCCTTCATCTACCGCGAATAGTATGCAGGCATTGAAAGCCAGTCAGGGAATCATTCAGTTGGGGCACGAAATACGCCTGTTCTTGCCGATATACAGCCAACAGGTTCATAATGTTGATTTAAGCTCTTATTACGGACTCGAGGCTCCTTTAGAAATTGAATGGATACCCTCACCTCGAAGGCTGCACCACTATGACTTTGCTTTCAGGGCTGTTCAAAAAGCACGCCGTATGAATGCAGATCTCTGTTATGTCTGGCTTTTACAAGCGGGAATCTTCTCCCTCATATTCGGCTTGCCAACAATCCTTGAACTTCACGGACCTCCAGAAGGTAGGTTTGGACCCTCCCTATTCCGTCTCTTTCAACGCATTCCAGGGGAAAAACGAATTCTCCCAATTACGCATGCCTTGGCGGAACAACTCCATGAACATTTCAACTTTGATGCCAACAATTCTTCACTTACTTGCATATCTCCAAATGGTATAGACCTCGGGCACTATTCCAATTTACCCGGCCCATCGGCTGCCCGTGAATTGCTCAATCTGCCGCCTATGCTCACAATTGGCTATACCGGGCATTTATATCCCGGTCGGGGGATGTCATTGCTGATGGAGCTGGCGAAGCGTTTTCCAAATATCCACTTTCTCTGGGTAGGAGGCCAACCTGGTGATGTAATTAAGTGGCGTGATAAATTATCTGCTGAGAAAATTGAAAATATAACTTTGATGGGGTTCGTCCAAAACAGACAGCTCCCTATTTACCAGGCTGCTGCGGATATATTGTTGATGCCGTATGAAAAAGTGATCACTGGCAGCAGTGGTGGCAATTCAGCGACATATGCCAGCCCAATGAAAATGTTTGAATATATGGCAAGCAAACGGGCGATTATCTCAAGTGACCTTCCCGTCATCCGGGAAGTTTTAAACCCCACCAATGCCGTCCTGTGCCCTCCTGAAGACATCTCTGCCTGGTCAAGATCAATTGAATACCTGATCGCTGACGATAATATACGTTTAACCATTGCCCAGCAAGCCTGGAAGGATGTCCAGCAGTACACCTGGAATGAACGTGCTCGTAAAGCTTTAACTGGATTTAATCCTCAATGACTTTCATTCACCCACGATGACTGAGAACCGGACCGTTCCAACCAATTGGCTGCAATCAGTTTCTTTTTGGTTTCTACTTGTCCTGATCGTGGCTCTTATTTCAAGACTGCTCGTCGTCTTGGCATACAAACCTGTCGCATTTAGTGATACGCCTAGTTATCGCCGCCTTGCAGAAGCAGTACTACGAGGTTTTGTGAAATATGATGGCACCCGAGCACCTGGTTATCCGGTTTTTCTGGCTATCGTAGGTAACGACAGGAACGTTTGGATAGCCCAGCTGGTTTTAGGGATTGCGACCACCTTGCTATTGTTCTACATCGGATGGAAATTAACAGATAAGCCCTGGTTTGGAGGAATGATAGGGCTGGTTCATACCCTCAATCTTGGACAGCTTTTTTTTGAATCCAACCTGCTCACAGAATCTCTAACGACCTTCTTGCTCATTTTAACCATGACAGGCATGCTTATCTGGCTTTTATATCCTAATAAACGCAGCCTTGGGTTAGCTTTCTTGATTGGGCTGGTATCTGTATGTACCCTGCTTGTCCGTCCGTTATTCATTTACCTCCCGTTTCTCTTGTTGATTTTTATATGGATAGGAATTAAACAAAGACATTCCAACGTCTATGCTTCAGCTGAGCAGGTCAAAATAATCAATCCTGATACAAAATACAGGCACAACCATCCCGTCTTAACGATGATTGCCTTTATTTTGCCAATTGTTTTGTTCTTAGGCGGCTGGATTTTATTCATATACAAAAATTATGGTGATATCGCTCTCACAACGATGTCCGGTTATCATCTGATCCAGCATACTGGAAACTTCTTTGAATATGTTCCGAATGAGTATGCGTCTCTGCGAGACACATATATCCAGTATCGGGATGCCCATATTGCAGATTTTGGTACCCAGACCAATACAATTTGGGAGGCGATTCCCGAGATGAGCCGTGTCTCTGGTTATAACTTTTATGATCTCTCGCGTGTGCTGGCACAAATTTCCATTCAGCTGATATTGAAACACCCACTATTGTTTTTACAGAACGCCTTTGTTGGTTGGTGGATGTTCTGGCGTACATCTTTTTATTGGTCGCTTGAAGCTCTCCGCTTTTCATGGTTAGCATCTGGGATAAACCTGGCTGTTCAAATCCAACGGTTAATCCTGTTTGTCACGAATCTAATTTTTATATTTTCATCAATTTTCTATGTTCTCTCTGAATGTCTTGCGGCTTTTCGTCATAAGTCCAACTTGGTACCTGTAAGATTCATAAACCCGGCAAAAAAAGCCTATTTCTGGTTATTGTTGAGCACCATATGGAATGCCTCTATCCTGCAAACCTTGCTTGATCATGGAGATAATCCACGCTTTCTCGTTCCATTGCAATCCTTGGTTGTTCTTTGGGTGGCTTTATTCTTCTTTCAGCTATTTAACTTAAAACAAACCTCACAACCAATCAAGCCTCAAAATATTTGATCTGGATGCATTGATAAGCTGCGTGTATGAATAAATATCGACCCAAAAAAGAGTTTTGGATCATAGTATCCCTGGTAATCATTCTTGCTTCTGTCATGGCTTTTATGGATAGTAGCGGTAATTGGGTTCAAAATTGGTTTGTTTACCTGGTCATGCTGGGCTTGGGAATCACCAGCATTTACGGAGTTTGGAGGGCAGTTAAAGCCAGTCCACAAGCAACAACTGTTGCGATTATCGCTTTTTCTATTCGACTATCAGCCGGAATTGCATTGGTCTTATTATTACCCATCGTTGGTTACCAGAACAACGCAGAGCATCTTTCGGGTTATGTGTATACAGATGCATATATCCGTGATGGACAAGCCTGGGGATTAGCAGCCTCTGAAGATGCGTTGAGTCAGGCATTCTCTGGTCAATATTCAGGGGATCAATACGGCGGCATGCTTGCATTAAGTGCCTTCATTTATCGATTCCTCAGCCCGGATGCACACCGGCCATTCCTGATCCTTGTTCTTAGCGCTACATTTTCTGCCTGGGGTGTTTTATTCCTTTGGAAAGCATCTCGCTCATGGTTCAATGAGAAAACCGCCCTATTGACTATCTGGTTATTTGCCTTATATCCTGAAAGTATTCTTTTAGGTAGCAGTCAGATGCGCGAGGCAATTGTTATTCCAATGACAGCCATCTCATTCTTTGGATTAACTGAAATTCAGGGAAAAAGAAGGACTGGTTGGTTATGGATGGTCCTGTCTGCAATATTTTTGTTTTTAATCCAACCCCTGGCAGGTTTTATCTCGTTTACTGTTCTATTGGGAATTTGGCTTCTTGATCCTTCGACATTAAGTACCATCAAGCAACGACGGACAATCTTGATCGTTTTCCTGTTGGTTGCAATCATGATGGTGATTTTGCTGGTTGTCGGTTCAATACTGGCAAATCTTCCCTCGATTCAAGGCAACCAAGCCTTAAATATCTTCATAACCTGGTTTCAAAACAATTTCACCTACCAAAGTTACCTTACCGAACGCAGTTCAGGAATGTTCCAGAGTTTGTTGGATAGTATGGGTGAGCAATGGCGTTGGTTAATTGTCTTGGTTTACGGTATTGCCCAACCTGTTCTACCTGCTATTGTCGGAGATCCAGGTGCAGCATGGATCATGCGTATCATTGGTTTCCTACGCGCCGCTGGATGGTACGCACTCGCCCTTTTCTTGGTTTATGGAACCCTGGGTGTTTTTCGCAGCCGAAGTGAGGCGCGTCGTCTTCAGCTGATCTGGATTAGCATCGTAAGCTGGGCTTGGATCATCGTCGCTGCTTTAAATGCAGGTGCTGACCAGTGGGACAATCCTAGATACAGGGTGATCCTCCTTATCTGGCAGGTAATTTTGGCTGCCTGGGCTTGGGGCTGGGCAAGGTCACGGAGAGATGCCTGGCTTTGGCGTTGGCTGGCGGTCGAAGTGGTTTTTGTTGGTATGTTCACTGAATGGTATCTCGGACGGTATTATCCTGGCTTCATTCATCTGGACATTAAATTAATGACCCTCCTCACCTTGCTCGTCTGCGGGATGATTCTGGTTGGAGGGGCAATTTGGGATAAAAAACATCCTGTTAAACCACAAAGATCGGATAATAGTTTATAATTCAATCTCTGAATATTGATTTTAAAGGAGATTCATTATGCCTACTGCAATTATTACCGGTATAACCGGTCAGGATGGCTCATACCTTGCCGAGTTGTTGATTTCGAAAGGCTACCGGGTGATTGGTATGATACGCCGGTCCAGTGTGGTCACCCTCGAAAGGATCCAGCATATCCAGGAAAAAATAGAGATCGTCCAGGGCGACCTCCATGACCAGAGTTCCATGATGGATCTCATGGAGCAGTATAAACCTGATGAAGTATATAACCTGGCAGCTCAATCCTTTGTTCCCACCTCATGGAACCAACCAGTCTTGACCGGTGAAGTGACTGCTTTGGGGGTTACCCGAATATTGGAAACGATCCGCCTCCTGAGTCCAAAAACCCGCTTTTACCAAGCTTCTTCAAGCGAGATGTTTGGTAAAGTTCGAGAAGTGCCTCAGAATGAATTGACTCCTTTTTATCCCCGCAGCCCCTATGGGGTTGCAAAAGTTTATGGACACTGGATCACTATTAATTATCGTGAATCGTATAATCTTTTCGCAGTATCCGGAATATTATTCAACCATGAAAGTCCACGGCGAGGAACCGAGTTTGTTTCTCGGAAGATAACCTATGGTGCCGCCCGTATCAAGTTGGGATTGTCACAAGATCTTCGCCTTGGTAATCTGGAAGCCCGACGAGATTGGGGTTTCGCAGGAGATTACGTGGATGCCATTTACCGCTTGATTCAAAATGATAGTCCCGAGGATTTTGTTGTTGGAACAGATGAAACACATTCAGTAGGAGAATTCTGTGAGAAGGCTTTTTCCTACCTGGATTTGGATTATAAGGAATATGTCATTCAGGATCCACGTTTTTATCGACCAGCTGAGGTGGATCTATTAGTTGCCGATTCTAGACGAGTCCGCCAAAAGTTGGGTTGGGCTCCAAAAGTTGATTTCGATGGTTTGGTTAGAATGATGGTTGATTCTGATCTGGTTAGCCTTGGAAGGGAAATCACCTGAATCAAGAAACACAAGAAATAGACCCCCCAGGCAAAACTCAAACTCCTGGGACTGGCACACCAAAGAATGCCATTTCCTCATGGCTGCGATGGATTGGCACGATCCTATCGGTTGGTTTGCTCATTTATTTACTGAGCCAACAAGGTTGGGCTGAGATCGCTTACGCTGCCAGACAAATTGCCTGGTGGCGTTTCGCCCTGTCGATCATGCTTGTATCCCTTTCCCGTATCGTAGTTGCCATGCGATGGCATGTTTTGATGTCCTCTGCTGGTACTGGAATAACTATCCGCCAATCCATGCGCCTAACCTATGCTATGTTATTTGCATCCAATATTCTACCAACCACAATTGGAGGGGATGTCGTTCGCCTGGCCGGGGCAATTCGCTTGGGATTTGACCAAGCTATTAGTGTTGCATCATTAGTCATCGATCGATTAATCGGTATGGCTGGAATGGCTATGGGGCTGATATTCGCGATTCCAAGCTATATCTACGGTTATAAGTTTGCCTCAGGTTTGCCTTTATATGCAATTTCATGGCTAAGTCCCCTTGCAAAGAAAATTACGCGCTTTCTCCAGGAACTCGCCCAAGCGGG